>Ga0163147_10002651_pt1 | contig 25010 bp, 8 predicted proteins | sample OliLakLV19MP6G1_FD_148597 | JGI IMG/M metagenome (GOLD analysis project Ga0163147, IMG submission 148597) | Freshwater microbial mat bacterial communities from Lake Vanda, McMurdo Dry Valleys, Antarctica- Oligotrophic Lake LV.19.MP6.G1 | ecosystem: Environmental > Aquatic > Freshwater > Lake >...
ACCTTATGCCTCTCTTTCCTTCCCATTTATTGGTACAGCAGCTGCGTAAAGCCAACCAAATTGGCTGGATTGACGCAACTGAAAGTTTCTCTACCGCTGAATACAAAGCGGGTTTTGACGCAATAGGCTCTATATAGGAGGAGTTGCGTTTAACTATAGTTCGGTGCAACAATAGAGAAAAAAATAATACGGAATTCGGCCCTGCTCCTGGCACTCCCAGCCTTTGCTTGGCATTGGGAAGGCTCGTGAATATACCGGACCAAACTGGTTCTTCCGCAATTTTGGTGGTGTCGGCCAATTTGACCGGGTATCTTGAAGGCTTAAATCCGCCTTCTCATGATACCTATTCCAGTCGACCTAGCCCTTGACACCGCGCAAATAAAGGGGTCGTCGGTATGCATCAAAAATGATGGGGTTGTTTTGGACGTGAAGGCAGTTCCTACGTCCTGTCCATGTCCGGCTTGCAAAATGCCCTCGATTCGCATCCACAGTTACTATCGAAGAACCCTTCACGACTTGTCTTGAAAAACATTGCAAACTTGGAAAAGAACACACTACTCGTCCCCATTAAAGTCCAGGCTGTATTCCAATCAGAAGACCGTGCCGTCGTCGGACCGGAAATGGATTTTGAATCGCTGCCTTATTTTGACCAAGGGCTTAAACTGGACATGAACCCTGATTTGCCCTATCTGGCTGAATCCATAATTCCCCAGCCATTTGAAGATTGCGATTTCCTGCTAAGAAAAGGTGTCCATCTCAATTGGGATTTTCCCGATTTCCTGAAAAGAAGCAAAATCGGTGCAGCTAGTCCTACTGAATTCCCACCCGTGCCTACCCGGTGGCTCATTACACGTTATAATGATGATGCGATAGAAAAGCAATGGATTATCGAAAGCGACGCCTTGTTACAAGACTTAAAAGGGGCGAAATTTATGGACATGGCGCAAACCAGTCTTAAAGTGGACATTCATAGCGGCGAAAGACCTTATTCTTACCTGGGCCGGGTGGAGGAACTACAGGATTGGAAAGAAAGAAATAAAAATTCCGACGGCAGATACACAAACTGGAAAGCGGCGCAAAACGAACCCCTGACAGCAATGGGCTGGGGCTCTCCTTCTTTCGATATCTTTTATCCCAACTGCCGGGGCGTGTTTGGCTTTCATGACCCTGAAATATCAGCTGTAAATCCAAACCTAAAATATAAAGTAATAGGCTGGTACGGCGAGGACGGGGATGATTATTGGAATTATTATTTGACTAAAAAGGAAGTACAGATAAGTTCCGTGGTGAATCATCTCAACGAACTATCTCAACTTGACGGCGAGGCTAAGAAAGCCCATGCTAAAGAAGCGATTGAAAAATTGATTGCTGATGACTTAGGGATGGAATTGGACATTTCACCCTATATCAGCATTGCAGAAGGAAAAATCACAATTCCCTCTGCTGGAATGGCTTGCCTCGGGGAAATCTCGCTGGCAACCGAAATGGAAGACCCCTTCTCAAAAATTAGCAGCCCACTTTTTGCCATCGGCAACACACCCACGGAAGCTTTGTCTGCGATGATTGTGGCGGAACAATTCAAAGAGTTGAAAGACCTGGAAAGGGAAAAATTGGAAGATACTTTTGAGGCAATCTTAATGGGCGACCGACTAAAAAGCCTGAAAGCAGATATTGGCCCGAAGTTCAGGGAATACCGCCATGCCGATGAATTTTATGGAACCGACGGTGGGGTAAGCTGGGCCATTCAGCTGGTGGATGACAACCCGAACAAAGACCTGCACGGAGACCCTCATGCAGAGAAAGTGATGATTCCAACCCTTCCTGAAAGCTATATTCCCTTCTTAAAAACATTAAACAAAGCGCAGCGAGTTTACGATAAAACCCATCAGGAACTGGAAAGCCTTCGAACAGAACTTTACGCTGATTGGTATCGGTATATGCACTGTGCCTACCCTCCTCCTGGTGAAACAGAGGAGTATCTCGAAGTGAGCGAAATCAAATCAATGATTGAAAATGGGTCGCTTAGGAGATATAACATGAAAAAAGACAACCTGGGTGATGAACTGAATTACGAAGAAGATGACCTAAGCAAAACAACGCAATCCAACCCTGGCTATTCTCAACAACTAAGGGAAGCGTGGCAAGCACTTAATAAAAGCCTCGGCGAGGAAAACAAAAAAATAGCAAACGAAGCCAAACTGCCCAATAGCTATCACTGGGAAATTCATCATAACCCAGCGCCCCGTTTTTGGGAACCGACACCTCCTGCGGTAGTCGTGGCCATTCCAAAGCCGAAGGCCGAAGGAATATCTTTAAAAGAAGGGGGGATTTCAGGGCTTTCCTGCCAATTCTTTGATGAAACCCTAAATCTGGAGCCTGCTACATTTGACGTTAAGGACCTGCTTAAAGAGGCTATTCATGTCCAGGATGAGGAGAACGACCTATTCAAAGCAGAATGGGAGGTGGAGGTGTTTCCAGTAGCCTCTATGCATCCCAGCACCCGCTCAAGTGGGGCGTATGACCCATTGTTTATGCTGAATAATTATTTTTTGGGAGAAAATGAGCCCGACTTTGGTGACGATGCGAGCCTTACCGGTTCTTTAGCCATGGTTAAAACGGCGAGTATTTATACCGGATCGGCTTATATCAATCAAAACCTGGACGACCGGTATCGTGAACTTTTGCAAACCTTTATAGACCTGCAAAAGGCCAATCAACAAGAGCAGGATACCGCATTTTTGGATGAAATAGAAAAAGCAAAAGAATTTTTAAATACGCATGACTTGCTTGTGGTGACCCTCAATGGTTTCAACGCTTCTCTTTTGCAAATGCACCAGTCGGTTCAGCTCAACCCGGCCGACCCGCTCGGCTTTGAAGATTATCAGGACTTTGCCAAAAAAATGGCCGAAGCGCTGCCAAGCAGCAAAGGCTATTCTCCCGACCCCCATGCTGTTTTCATGCCCATCCGTTCCGGTGGCCTGCGGCTGCTGAATTTGCGGATGGTGGATACTTTCGGCCGTTTTATCGAATTTACACCTAATAATATCAGCACGCCATTGTCCTTTACCATACCTGACCACCCCGATTGGGTTCGTCTTCCACCAAGACTTTCTCAAGCTGCCAGGTTCAATTTTCGATTCCTGCAATCGGAGACCCGAACCGCCGAGGCAAGCCAAAGCGCAAAGGCTACCTCGCCAGCCTGTGGTTGGATAGTGCCTAACCTGCTGGATCAAAGCCTGGTCTTTTTTCAGGACGATGGAAAAAATATCGGAGAATTAAATCAAAATGGGGAATGGGAAGCAAAAAATGGAATCGAACCCTCCGGTTACCTGGCAGCGGTAAAGGATTGGCTGACAAATGATAATGATTTCCTAAAAGCCTTTTTGGAAGACATAGAAGAAGCTATGGACAATATCCACCCCATCGCCCGGGAAGGCCAGAGTGCCTTTTCCGTATTGATGGGAAGGCCGATGGCCGTTGTCCGCCTTGGGGTGGAATTGGAACTGAAAGGTTTGCCAGCAGTCAATATGGGATGGGATGAATTTCACAAGGATGTACAGCGGGACGAGCGGGAGACGGATGGGTTCGAGCAAGTAAAATTCCCTTACCGCATTGGAGAATACCGGCAGCAAAATGATGGTTTGATTGGCTACTGGACGCTTAAAAATGGTGGTGGGCTTTCCGATGATTTCAATGTGAATGACTCCATTTCAGCGAGCATTAACATAGAAAAGATAGGCACCGGCATGGACGATTGGCTAAGGCAAAAAAATGAAGATTGGAAAATACAGGACACCGAAGGCAGAGGCCTGATTGAATACTTGAAGGCAGAAGAAGATGAAATCATTAAGAAACAAGACCTTATCCAACCCTATATCCGGGAGGGCAGCCGGGTTTGGGAGACCTTGGTGAAAAAGGGATGGCTGATACCGGAGGAAAAATATGACAAAATCTCCCATTATGCCGAAGCGGAAAAACTGAACATTGCCCCGGCCGATGAGATGCAGCAATTTGTCTGCCTCCTGGATCCATTTGGCGTAGTGCACCTCAGCAGCGGCATTCTACCAGTGAAGACCATCCAATTGCCGGAGCAATTCGTAAAGGAAGCCCTCAAGAATATGGAAGTTTCTTTCCTGACTGCCCCCGTTCTTGGGCCGGAAGCAGCTATAGAGCTGTCCCTGCCCAAAGAACAGGATTATACCTGGCACTGGGAAGAGGACAATATTTGGCCGAATCAAAGCAAGGATGTTACTGCCGATGGAAAGACCATCGTTGCGGAAAAGGACTTGGCTCCTTTCCGTACAATTGCCAATTTTCCTGACCGGAATGTATTGAGGGAGGGAAAGCTGGTACTGCGTCAAAAATTGGAAACGGACACCGAAGAAATCCCACAAAATCAATCCAACTAAACAAAATCTAAAATCAACTATACATGAGCAAGGCAAACAATACTTTTTTGCACCTACCTATGGATGAAATCCGAAACGGAGTTGCCGTAAATGTAGGAGTAATGGGGGGCGATGCTACTGTAAAAGGCAAACCCCAAATCATTCATGACCCGGAATTGGGTAGTTGTATGCTGTTTGATGGCATTCAGGATTATTTGGACATTCAGGGACTGGAAGGGCTTGATTTGAAAGAAGGCATGACCATAGCCGTTTGGGTGCGTTTCGATGCACTGCAATCATTTTCAAGAATTTTGGACATCAACAATAAGAAAAACAGCAATGATAATATTATCTATTTTACCAATACAGCAGCTTCCAACACCCTGGAATTTACTATTCAGGGACAACGTTTCAGGACAAACAATGTAATTAAAGTAAATGCCTGGCAGCATTTCGCTATTACCGTTTCACCAAACGGGTCGACTAAATTGCTGGTGGATGGGCAAAAATTGAAGGAAGAAATCAAGACGTTTTTCCCAAATATGAAAACCGGCTGGACTATGTTTTCCATCGGTAAAAGCTCGTGGGACCATGATAAACTTTTCAAAGGCGCCATGGCCGACTTCCGATTGTATGACTACCCCTTGGAAGAAAAAGAGGTTGCCGACCTGATGAAACAGGACAAAAGCAATATGGCCGTGTACCGCGAAACTGCCCCCCTAAAGATGGAACTCTACTCCATTCGGGACGATAACCATTTACCGGTTATCTTTATCGAGTCTGACAATAAAAGCGAACCCCTCGAGCTCAGTATCACTAACCCGACTGACAAGCCAATAATTTTAAAGGGAATTGAAAACGCAACTGTAAATGACTTTCATTTTCAGCTACGTTTCCGCAAAAATGTCGTCGCCCCCAATGTGCTGGATTCGCTCCGCAAAGCAACTGATAAGACGCTCGGGGATTGGAAATACAGCCTGATTGGGGCTGCGGAAGGCGGCAAGGAAGACTGGATATCCTTTGTGCGTAATGGTGGAGCTGATTTTAGCCTACTAAAAGGGGAATCCACCACCATCCAAATGCCAACCTTCAGCGCCTCCGCCCAAGGGGGTGCCCGCAATACCAGGGTAGAAGTGCGCTACCAAATCAAGGATATAGCTTCGGGTTCAATCATCCGGCATTTGGAAATACACAGCCACCTCGGACTAAAAACCGTACCGCTCATTGCACAGGTAAAAGGATCGGGTACCATCCTGAACAACGGCACCTCTGCCAATGAACTGACCATTGAAGTCCTTTTCACTAAACAGGATGGGTCGGTGATGCTAAGTGCAGACAGGAGCAAACCTGCCAGATTTGAACTGATTGTAGCGGAAGACCTGATGGTGAGCGATAGCCTGAGCGCTGCTACCACAACAGATGGATTTAATGCACAACCCAGTGGCGATGGCCAGGGACATAAAGTCTTTACATTTGAAGTGCAGAAAGCCATTTCTTTGGGCAAGGGTAACAAGTTTGTTATTAATATCAGCAACTGGGTCACCAACGCTGAAGCTGGCATCCACAATCTGCTACTTCGCTATGAGAACATTCCCGGCTACTGGGATGGCGCCTGGGTGCTGCCGGTGGAGATGGGGCCAATTGTTATTCAAAAAAATAATGTCGGCATTGGGACGGATGACCCTAAAGAAACACTCCATCTCGAAGGCAATATGCTCATGAATGGGCAATTATTGATCGGCGATAAAGACAAAGTGGAAAGTGCAAAATTGCTCTTTCAAAAGGAATACCCAGAGAATCATAATGAGCCGGGCATCATTTTCGCACCCGATCATGGGGATAATGATAGTGCCTGGATTCGCTTTCACTCCCTCAGTGGGGCCGCGCACAACCTGGAAATACAGGTAAATCAGGTTGGAGAAGATTATTTGGTATTGAACCCGAAGGGGGGAAATGTGGGTATAGGTACGGATAATCCACAAGCAACACTTCACGTCAATGGGCGCATCAAAGACCAAACCGGATTCATAATGCCGGTTGGTTCTATCATAGCGTATGGAGGAAGTACTGCGCCAGAGGGTTGGTTATTATGTGATGGCTTATCAATACCAATTGAGTCAAAATATTCTGATCTGAAAGCAATTATTGGCGCGGCAACCCCCGATCTCCGCAGCCGCTTTATTGTGGGGGCGGGGCAAGGTAACGGATTAAAAAATTATAATCGATTTTCCAATGGAGGAGAAGAGAATCATAGGCTCACTTTGAATGAAATGCCGGAACATAATCATTCAATAAACTTTGTTAATAATGTAGCTCCCGAATTATATAATACTCCTATAGTTACGGGTCATGCAGATTGGGGTTGGAAGAATTTGGTTTCTGATGTGAATGTATATTCAAAGAATTCGGATAATAACGGCGGAAACCAACCCCACAATAACATCCCTCCCTATTACGCCCTGACCTACATCATCAAATACTAAAACCATGCTCACCCTCCACCTCTCTCTGTCGACGAGGTAAACGCCCTAGAGGTTATTAAAATCATTGCTTTAACTCCCTCTATGCGCACTCACGTAAAAATTTAGCTTAATAAACTCTATTAAAATTAATAAACATGGCAAAAGCTCCTTCATCTGCCAAAGCCTTAAAACCGCTTGTCCAGCTGTTCACAGATAAAAAGCAAACCTTAGGGGGTATTGACCTTTCCCCTGATGCGGATGTAGTGAATATATTCCAGCTATTTAATGTGTCAGGGATAGACTATAAGGGGCAGGTGTCAAGTGCTTATGGGGAGCGGGGATTTTTAGTAGAGGGGGGTGTCAAAGTGGATGTGCTTGATTTGTTGATGATGTTAGTGGTGGGCATTCCTGTTCTCCCGGGCTTGAGCGTAAAGTTGGGAAGCAGAGTCGGGGGTTCTTTAAAAAGCGAGGCACTCGTATTATTGGAAAGATTTCCCAGCTATGTCAATTCGCCAATACCTACTCAAGGGACCATTCTTGGCACGGGACAAATGCCAACTGAACCATTTTTTCCCAATATTTGGTGCACCCGAAACCCAATCAACCTTCTTGTCATGTATGGCAAGTCGGGAGATTTGGAGTTTGAATTGACGGCAGAAGCGAAATTTGGCCTGCCCAGCTTAGTTTCAATTGATGAGTTGGGAATTGAGTTATCTGCAAGTGCATCTGTCAATGGTAAAATCAGCGGCAAGTTCATTCGGCTGAATGACTATTACCCTAAGTCATTCCCTAGACCAAGCGATACGAATATCCAAAAAGACGATGCCCTGCAAAGAACCATTTATGGTTTATTGACAATTCCCGATAAAAAAATAGTCAAACGGGATATTGATGCCTGGATTAATGAGATGGTCACCAATTGGCTCACAGTTAACCCAGTGCCTGAAGGTTTCAAAGAAAGACAGTCAAGGCTCAAACAAGTTTTTAAATCAATACTTGTCCGCAAAGCCATAGCCCAAACAAGCCGAGTATATACTAGAATGGAAAGATTATTTAATGATTGGTTTTTGTCAAAAATTAATCAAGAAATCCGCTTGCCTGTTATTAATACTTGGTTGAAAAAATGGTCAGAAGATCCTACAGCAAGTACTTCTACCCTTTTGATTAAACTGACAAACCTTCAAGCATATATCATTCATGACCAAGTTGCCACCCCAGTAGAAAAAAGAGCAGCATTGAACCAGATTTACAATTATATTGACCTGCTGAACAGGTGTAACAGACAGTTAAATCCTGACGAAGTCTATTCTGCCACTCCTGCTCCCCACAATTATTTGACCTATTTCAATCTATTTGCTTTTGCGGCAGGGGCAGGGGCGAATGCCGAGGCAATTGCAAGCGTGGGATTGGCGGCTCCAGAAGGTTTATTGCCAGGGAGCGGAGCAAGCATCACTGTCAAGGGAGAGGGATCTGCGCCTGCGAACGTAGATGCCCAGTTTATTTCCTACCGTTTCCAATCTTCCAATATGGCGGGCGGTGTCCCAATGGTACACACTCAAGATACATGGATGACTTATCGTCGTTATGGCACAGATGCAGTTGCTGCCACTGCTTTAGAATTTAGTGCAATTGAGATTACTAAGGAGTTAGGAAAGGCTGTAGAAAAGTCGCTGTCGCATTATTCCATTAGTTACAAATCACGGGCCGTATATTGGATGTATTATCCGTACAGGTTTATTAAAAGCTCAAGAGCCAATAGTGCCAGGGTGAAACAACGGCAAGGAAGCGGCATCTCTTATGGTATGTCCGTGTCGCTGAACAGGCTCGTACAGTGCGCTAAAGCACCCAATAGTCCAAATGGCACCAAACTCATCAATAATATTGCGAAACAACTAATCTTGCCTGTTGAAACTATAAAAAAATTTATCAGTGATTCTCAAATAAGTACTATAGACCCCGCGCAAGACGGCTTCCCTGATTATGTTTTTATTGAATCTAATTGGGCATTTCCAGAAAATACTTTTTGCACGTTGGGAAATAAAACGGTTAGGAGCAATGGGGTGAATTATTACGACCCAATAGACGGCTTTAATGACTCTGAAACCAGTGATTTATCGGCACTGCAATTGGATGCCATCAGGCTCAGGTTTCGCATAGCGGATATGAATAGTAGCGTAGAGCCGCTATTTAAGTTGGGCCTATCTGTCAAGGTATTTAAAATAAATATAGACTTCTCCAATGTGCGGGGTGCAGGCCACGAAGCAATGTTCGATTATTACACCCAATATTATAGAGTGCCGAAATTTAACCAGCCGCAATATGCTCTCCAAGCACAGGAAGAGTCCGTGCCTCCCGTCGTTTTACTTCACCTCTAACCTGCAAAATTAACTTGGCATATGAAAGAATATACCTACGACACCCTAATGTCAACCTTGGAAGGATACAAGGGTGGGCAGACAGCGAAAATATTTCCCAAATTATCTGTCTACAACTTCGATGGCATCAAGGGAGTGACGGTTACGCCTTTTAAATTGGGCATGATAGCCACCTTCTTTGATGAAGTGGTCGGAATTGATATAAAAGACTATATCCCGGATAGTATAATAGAAATCCTGAATGACCTTGAAGTCACCAGCGAGGATGCCATTAACGAAATCGACGAAAGCAGGGGATTGACTTTGTTGAAATTATCTGAAGGCTATCAGTTGGATTTTGCACTGCAATATGCGGGAGAGGTGGAGTTTAATGATGCTATCAATATAAGTGACTTTTATATAGCATTCACTATCACGAATGGCAATGTGTCGGCCACTATCTCAAGTGGAAACATCCATTTTAAAGTGGGAGATGAGGCTGCTCCTAAACCTTTGAACCTACGGCTTACTGCAAAAATCCCATCATGGATATTTGCGGCAGAATTAGATTTCAACAGCGAAGGAAACGAGCAGGAACACAAAAATCAGGCAGAAAAATATTTAGGGGATTTGAAAAAAGAAGGCGCCAGCATCGAGGTGGAGGAAATAAGGTTTTTAGCGGCCCTTCGGATGCATAATTACTCCCTTCATCTCTCTGTCAACAATGTGCTGGATGTCCACGATAAATTCACAGTCAAACGGTTTCAAGCGGATATTGACTACAGGGGCGGCACGACGGGCGGCTATTCCATAATGGCGTATACAGGTATAGAAATAGGATTTGAAAATGACCCGTTGGAAATTACTTTGATAGCTCGCTATGAAAGTGTGGTTGGCGATAAAAAGTGGTTGTTTTCGGGCAGCTTGGCGCGTCCCATTACTTTCGAGGCCATGATTACCGATTTGTGCCAGCTATTTGGCCAAAACAATCCTTTCCATTTGCCAGATGTAATAAGCAATACAATAATTGAAAAACTAGAATTATCATTTGAGGGTGCAACCTCGGCCGGTGGGGGCAATGAAAAGGACTACCATTTTGCCATAGGTTTGAGCATCCCTGTGCAAGGCAATAATCTGCAATTGGAAATCAATGCAGATTATTCAAAAAAAGGCCCTGGTTATGAACTCGACCTAAAAGGCACCGCCAGTATCGCCGGGCGGCAGTTCACCATAGAATTCAAGAAAAAAAGCGACTCACAAGCCACTGGCCCACTCGCCAACGCCTCCCTGCTGGAATTGAAATACGTTTCCGATGGTGATAAAATAAACCTGACAGAATTACTCGCCGATATCAAGGATGACCCTGACATCACCGATGCGTTGCCCGACGTAAGTGTCAAGCTGGACGAAGTGCTGTTTGCCGTACTCAAAGAGGGCGATACCAATAAATATCTGTTCGGTATCGAACTGGAAGTGCCCATTGATTTTGACTTTGGCAAACTGCCCGCAGTGGGCAGCATGCTCAGCAGTCAGGGCAAATTTGGCATCCAAAGTTTTAAATTTTTTCTGGCCTCCCAGCCATTCTATGAAGAGGAAGTCTTGTTTTTCCCCGCCGTAGACCAGGCATTCATCATGGGCAATCTGCCTGCCCAACCTGTAGCGGTAAACGTACAGCCCACCGTGCCGCAACGGGTGACCGTTTTGACCAAAGGAGCCAATTTTCGGGCAATATTGAATTTGGGCAGTATGCAAAAGACCATACCGCCCCCGCCAAGAAATATACTGCCACCCCCAGCTTTCACAAGCGCTGTCATTCCTACTGGCGGAAACAACGGTTCGGCTGGGGGCAGCAATGGTTCAACTGGTGGATCAACACTTCCAGCCCGAAAAACATCAACCGCAGCAGACGGCCAGGCCAGTTGGATGAGTATCGAAAAAAGTATCGGGCCAGTCACTATCGCCCGGGTGGGGGCTGCTTACAAGGATGGAAAACTGTGGTTTTTCCTGTCAGGGTCTTTCAGTTTGGCCAGTTTTGCGGTCAGTTTGGACGGATTGGGTATTGGTGCGCCGATAAAGGATTTCAGTGTAGATAAAATTGATGTCTCGCTTACGGGTATGGGGATTGATATCCAAAAAGGCACGCTGTCCATCGCCGCTACCTTCCTACGCTTACATTATCCGGAGTCAACATCCATAACTGATGGTCATACCATTGCCGCCTACGACGAATTCAATGGTATTGTTCAAGTGGCTTTCCCACCTTTCTCCCTCACGGGCATGGGCTCCTATGCCCTGTATGATGGCCACCCTTCGTTGTTCCTTTTTGTGGCGATAGGGTTCCCGATTACCGTGGACCCATCCCTCATCATCGAAGGTATGTCCCTGGGCTTTGGCATCCACCGGGATTTTATCGCCCCGGAAATGAAGGACATCCTTTCCTTCCCACTCATACAAGCTTCCGTCACGCCACCACCGCCGATGGATATTGACAAGATGGTGGAAAGTTTGCACCATTATTTCCCACCGACCGTGGGCCAGTATTTTGTGGTGGCAGGTATCAAGTTCAAGGCATTTGGCCTCGTGGACACCCTGGCCCTGTTGGCGGTGAAATTTGGCCGGGAATTCGAGGTAGACCTGATTGGCGTGAGCAGCATATTGCTTCCGGGAGGTTTTATTGAGTTGGGCTGGATGGCCCGGTTCATTCCAGACAAAGGGGAGTTTTTTATTGGGGGGGAATTGACCAACCGCTCTTTTATTCTGGCGCCAATGGCCCAGCTTACCGGGGGTTTTGCGGTGGCATTTTGGACGAATGGTACACATAAAGGCGATTTTGTGGTGAGCGTGGGTGGCTACCATCCACAATATAAGAAGCCAGAGCATTATCCGGACCATATCTCCCGGCTGGGCATCAGTTTCAAGTTGGGGAGCATACTCACCATTAAAGGCGGTATGTATTTCGCCGTGACCCCCCAAGCCATTATGATGGGCGGGTTTCTGAATGCGACCCTGAAACGGGACAATCTGGAAGGCTACCTGAACATGACTCTTGATGCCATGATTTGGTACCAGCCCTTCCATTACGATGCATTGATAAGCGTGGATGCCGGGGTCAAAGTAGATATCCCGGCTGCCTTATTTACCATCCATATCAACCTGCATTTACACTTGGATGTGCATATCTGGGGCCCAGAATTCTCTGGTATTGCTTATTTGGATGTAGGCGTAAAGACCTTCTCTGTCCCATTTGGCGAAGGAAGCAGCACAAAAGCCTTGCCCGTTGGGTGGGATGTATTCAAGGGGAAATTCCTGCAAATCAAAGACAAGGACGGAAACCCAAAAGATAATGTTTGCAGTGCCGTAATAACGAAAGGAATGATTCGGAAGGTAAAAAAAGCGGATAACTCCGAGATTTATGTGGTCAATCCAAAAGAACTGGAAATAGAGGCTAAAACGATAGTACCTATTACAGAAAAAATTGAAGGTGCAGAGAATACAGAGAATATTGGGCGATTTGGTATTACACCAATGGGAATTAAGCGATATAAAGCACATTTCACCACAACGATTACTAAGGACGTGGAAAGTGTTGCGCACACGGAGAATCATTCTTTAACCCATACGGAGATTACTATACAAACAAAAAATGTTACTGAACGTCGAACTATAGATATTGTTGAAGATAAAATTATTGAAAAAACAACAACTTTTAAAGAAATTCTACCTCGTAATTTCTTTAAAAATAGTTCTCTATTCAGCAGTGTGCCGGCAGCCATTTGGGGAACAGATGGCTTGGTAAGTGCAGACTTATCCAGTTCTGACAAATCACTTTTAAAGAATGCCTTGACTGGCGTGCTCATCACGCCTGCTACGGACACGGAGTCCGGAGAAACCCATGAAATGGATAAGGAGCAGCTAGCTTACAATACGGATGAGATTGAACTCGCCAAAGCTGCCTTGACTCATTATTCGAAAGTGGAAAGTGGCGAATTCCGTGCGGGGGGTCTTCACAATAGTTTCCCTGAATTCACAGGATTAACGGAAGCTACAGCGATAGATAGGACAAAACTACTTCATGATCCCATTATCGTAAGCTTAAACAATTAATGCCATGGAAAATAGCACCTCAACGGAAAGCGAACCTGTAGAAACCAACAAAATTAGCTTTGAAGCCTATCACAAACCGGGGATTGGCGCAGGCAAATATACCTTACAAGCGAATTTGGATTTTTCGATAGCGTCATCTACGTCTATCAACGAAAATTTCCAGGCCAATACGCTGGAATTCGAAGTAAGCGGCCCACGTTTCATTCTTTCCCCTTCGGAAGTACATGCCGTGTTCCCGCCCCGTGACAGCCTTGGCGAGTTTGACAATGTACTGCCACATATTGAAATCAACCGGAGTACGCTGCCCTGGGAGCGGCCGGCTGGTAAGGAAGGCAGTCCCTGGCTCTGCCTTATCCTGCTACAGGATGATGAACTGAATGATAAAGAAAAAGTAGAAATTCAAACGATGGACTGGGCCGCCAAGGATACTGGGTTACGGGATTTATTAGGTCTTCAACCAGAAATCTCCGATGACCCTGATGATGAAAAGAAGCCGTTCCCTCCCGTTAAGGTGATAAAAATACTAAACGATTTCCTAGAAGATATTCTTCCAACCGCAGAAGACCTTAATTGGCTTACCCATGTACGGGTTGGCCACGACCAACATGGTGAAAAATTTGAACGTGCCATCCTGGTCTGTAACCGGATGCCAAGGGCGGGTAGCAAGGCAGAGGTGCATTTAATTTCGCTGGAGGACAGGTTTGGGTCTAATGGATTTGATTTTGATAAAGGAAAAGAGAACGATAAAACGCTGTTATTAAGCCTGCTCTCGTGGCAGTTTACCTGCCCGGATACGGATGAGTTCAAAGTGAGTGATAAGGCTATGGACCGTTTACCGGAAGTCTTAAAGGCAGTAGTCCAAACGAATTTCCCTACCGTTGAAGATAAGGACATGCTCTATCGTGGCAAAGAAACATTCAAAAATGTTTTAAATGAAAAGGGGATAGTAACCCTTGATAAGAGTGATGATGACAATAAAAAGCTCTCCCAACTTCTTTCCGCCTGCCATATTCAAACCGAGACCTTTAAAGGCCTGATGGATGCCTTGAATATAGGCTGGTTTAGCATACAACCAGAAAAAGATAACCATCCCCTTTTTCAAGCTGGCAGCATTCCCATGGCACATGGCTTACGGAATTCTAGAGAGAAAACGGCTTCCTGGTACCGGGGGCCATTCGTAACAAGCCAGAACCTGAGTAATGGGTTCTCTCTGGATCTACCTGCCCGCAATGCAGACCAATTGCTGTTGTATGAAAATGCAAGCAATATGCTCGATACCTCGTATGCCGCCGCCTGGGAATTGGGCAGACTGCTCGCCATCGGCCAGCCACGCATCAGCCAGCAGATCGCCCAATGGAAGACTTCCCATGCCCGTGAAGCAGGTTTGGCCCGGCAGAATCTGACATTCGGGCACATCCCTTTTACGGATGCTGCGTTTGTCCATGAAAAGGATGGGCAACTCGACCAAAACCTGCAAAATTATTTCGAAGATTTAAGCCTGCTTAAAAGTGTCCCTTTTCACTACCTGGTGCCGCATGAAAAGCTGCTGCCCCATGAGTCACTTCGTTTTTTCCATCTCGACGAACACTGGGTCGAAGCATTGCTGGACGGTGCCTTCAGCATTGGCCGAACCACTAAATTGGATGTTAAAAGAGAAGAAAAAGGAACCGGACCACAGGAGAATGACCGGCCAGCTATGACGGGTATACTTTTGCGCTCTGACCTGGTGTCAGGTTGGCCATCTTTGATGGTAGAGGGTTATAAAGGAGATGAGAACGAAATAAAGAAAGAGGACAAATTAACCATAAAACGATTTGAACGCTTAGGACCTAATGTCTTGCTGGTGCTATTTGAGGGAGTCCTTAGCCAATTAACGATTCACCTGCCTGCCGAATCCCTCCACTTTGGCTTTAGTCGCCCTATGCATGATGATGAAGCCTATTTCAAAGAATTGAAAAGCCTGGAAGATGGCTCAGAAATAATGGACGCCAATGATAAAAATGTAACGAAAGGAATCATTTGGAGGCCAAAAGAAAATAACAGCCTCAGGGTTTTTGATACTAAGGCTTTTGTGGATTCAATTAATGAGGTAAGCATTTCTCATTCCGGCCAACTCGCAGTAGAGCTCTTGGAAGGGGTGCCCCGCTTGTTGGTTAAGGTTAAGGAAGTTGAATAGCATGCGCCAACAAGTTTCTCCGCTACGAATTCGTGTTAACAACAACGGCTGGTTCCACCTGCAACCGATGGGCAACGAACCTCCCCCGTTCGGCAGCAGACAACGAATCCGCATTTTTTATACTTTTGAAAGGCGCAATCTAAGCCGGAGATCGAGCAACTAATTGATAATCCAAATAATAAAAAGCACCGAACAATGCACTACTTTTCACGGCCGACTAAGCGCGGCCACGCAAGCAGTGCTGTAGTTAGCATCAATAAGAAAATAAAACATACTCCCAAACAATAAAGCCGTCTTGACATCAAAAGCCATATTCGAACCGACAACGCATAAGGGCGAAGCGGTCATTTTCATCCGTTTCGATTACGACGCTGCATTGATTGCAAGGGTCAAAAAATTAGTGGGCTACAAGGACGAGAACGGTCAGGTCCATTCGCAAACCGAATGGCATAATATCGTACTTTGGCGTGGCTTGGCCGAGTTGGCTGAGAAATACCTGAAGAAGGGAAGCATGGTACACGTAGAAGGGAAAAACCGAACCCGCTCCTACGAGGACAAACAAGGCTTAAAGCGTTATGTGACGGAAGTGGTAGGGGAGGAAATCATAATGCTCGATAAAAAAGAGGGGTGAAGGAAGTGCGCATTTTGTATTGTTTCTGGAATGAAAGTTTTCATTTGATGATTCGTAAGGTTTTTATTTAGTGATATTTGAAAAATATTTTTTGAAATATTTTCAGTGTTCTGATGCTTTTTTTACCTTTGTGCGTTAGATGTGCGAGGTTCGCATATTATCACGTTGTATGTCACCCTATTGAACATTCCGTGCATATTTAAACAACCCAAGACTTTGCCATGCTGCCCAACGCAATTTTTAGCACATTGCAAGGCACACAAAACCCAAACACAAACCTAACCTTGCAAAGAGCTAAAAATGCCAATACTCAACCTGCCCACCCAAGCTGACGAATATCTATCATCATTTATTCAACACCTTTGCAATAAATCTTTATTGAGCATCCAAGCCCACCCACCACCCATCCGGCGGAATTCTTCGATGATCCGCACTTTCAATATGGATCAAACCAACCTGATTTGACATTACATAGATCGACAATTAATATACCTCATTGGGGTATTTGTAATTGCAGATTACTTTTATATATTGCAGTCGCTTTTATTTCCTCCACAGAAACTTACACTTTTTATTATCTGGTTTGTGACAAGAAAATTGTTTACTAATACTAAAAAATAATTATGGCAACCTTACAGCAAACTTTTAAATATGAAGGCAACATTGCGATTGCCCCTTTTAAAACAGTTATCCTGAATTTTGAAATGCCAGCTTTCGAATTCATAACATCTTTAATAGATAATAAGCCTTTTGTTGAGAGGAATAAGATTGACGTACAATCAATAGCCATTTTTCAAAGTTTAGTAAAAAGTAAATATTCTTTGAATATTCCTAATCAATTACTGATTGGGACTACTGAAATTTCTTGTATAAACTTTTGGAAGTATTTATCCCAGATAGGATTTAAGAATAAGGCATCCGGTATCCTCAGTTCAATATCCATCGGTTATTCTGTGAAAATAAGTGATGACCATGAGAATTTATTTGGAACCCTGACTCAAAATGCTATTTATTCTATTGCAACTTCTTCTTCTAAGTACTGGGAATTAATTGATCGGCTTACAAGTCGGGAAATATTGGATGACGAAGATGAAAAAAAACTTAAACTTGAATTGACAGATTACATAATTGAGAATACTTTTTTACTAAATAAAAATGTATTTAAGGAAGTTGCTGCAGAATTCAGAACTATTGCACCTGCACTAAATGATTATGCATTTCTTTACGTGGTTTCTCATCTTACCGATTTATCAACTGAAAACCCTGTTTTGAAATCAACGCAGAAGAAATTAAAGTGTTTTTAAAGACACACTTTGATATTGATAAAGCGGCGATGGTTAAATCTATTACACGATTGGTTAAGGAAAACTTTGACAGGCTTTTTGATTTTCCTGTAACCGTTCCCGAAATTAAAACTGTTGAAATTAAAGGGACTTTTAAAATTATAACTTCAGATAACGCATCTATTGGTTTAAGCGATTTTAATTTTTATGACCTGACTGTTGAGTACTCAACGAGAGTTGACAAAAATGAAAGCCAACCCGTTTCGGTTAATTTTAACTGGAGTAATGTTTCGGCAACTGAATTAAACAATAACACTCTTCCATTTTCCTTTGCTCCCCTAATAATTAACGGATTGGATAGCCCTATTCAAGTAAGAGTCAAAGGATATGATGGCTCGCTGCTTTGGGAAGAAGAATTTGTGGCAACAAATCCAGATCTGCAAAAACTAAGAATTGAAGTTCCACTATCAAAACCTCTCGTGGTTACTTCTTCGGGCGGGTCTCAGTCAGTATCAGGTAATAAAAAACTACAGGGAAAACTGGTTGAAATGACGGGTAAATGCGAATTGAAGGGAGCTACTATTTTAGTTCAAACAAAAAAAACGAATGATTCTACCTGGAAGGTTGTCGGGGTAGCTACCACTGATGGTTCTGGCAATTTTTCTATGCCTTACCCTTACGGAATTTATTCTGCTGCTCAGGCGTTGGTTTCTTTAACTCCAAACAGTCCTGCTGATATTACTATTCTTACAGACACACAACATGCATCGCTAAATGAAACCATTGCAGATGATTTTCTATATCTTTTATTAGAGGATGTTGTATGTGAAGCTAAAGCCAATGAGGATGATTGCGATTGTCATGAACCCCAAAAATCAAACAGGTTACCTGACCAGTACCAACTGATAAATTCTGATGAATATTCTCAGGATATTGGAGGTTCCTGTATAAATCTTTCCACCCCCAACAGAACCCTTAATGAATATTCTCACAAAGCGGTTGTAAGAACATCAGACCCTGAAGTTGCTAATTACACGTTAGTCAAATATGAAAATGGTGTTTTCCGGTTAAAAGGTGGGAATAGAGAAATTAAGCGCAGGAAAGTTAACCTTAACAATGTTATACGCTGGCAGGATGCACCTGACAATAAAGATAATTTATCCTTTTATCAAGCCGTAACAGTGGCAACTGGGCATATTCTGCATTATAAAGTGGCAATGAAAGCCGATGGTTATTCCATGGGAGAGTTATTATACTCACTGCCACTTGCTCCCGGTCAGAAAAAGCAAATTGTAATGTTTGATCAAACACATACATTACGTGGAAGCGAAACTCAAAGACTTGCACAACGTGAAAATTTAGCTGCCGCTCTTGTAAACGATATTGACATTGCAGATACACTTGGTGGCAGCATCAATGAAAATACCAGAGGATCAAGCTCTGCAAATACTTCCGGAATAAGCGGAGGTCTGGGTCTGGCAGGTATTATTCAAGGAATTGCAGCTACCCTTGGGGTTGCGGGTGGAATTGCTAATGCTAATTCATCAGCTTCACAAAGCAGTTCCAGACAAGTAGCACAACATTTTCAGGAGCAAATGCGAAATGGTATTACACAAAATGCACAAAGCTATCGTGAACAGAATGCATCTGTTATTACTACGGTACAGGAAGGACAAGAATATGGTGTAACTGCTGAAGTGGTTGCTAACCATAACCATTGCCATTCTTTAACCATGATGTATTTTGAAGTACTCAGGCACTATGCCATTTACCAGGAATTATCACAAGTGGAAGAATGTTTGTTTGTCCCTTTGCTAATGACAGAATTTAGCAAGAATAATATTTATAAATGGCGTGATGTGTTGGCAAGCCATTTATTGCCCATGCCATCAGAAACGTATTTACAACCATTTACAGTTGTAAAATCAGGACGACAGCATCCTTTGCTGAGAGCATTCGATGCTATTGAAAGAAGAAAAACAGCGTATGAAAATGTGGATTTTCCTGAGGGTGCTTACGATGATGAGATTATTAATTTCATCACCGGTGAAATGTACATTCAAACCAATTTACCAAGGCCCAAAACTGTATATGACAGAATCAAATCATGGCCAATAATTGAAAAAGAAGAAGGTTCCAATTGGTCGTGGAAGGGTGCCATTGCCGGTGCCATTTTAGGCGGACCTTTAAAAGCATTAGCCGTTGGATTTCTTGCTGCTGATGGAGTGACAATTACAATGGATGCTCAAAAAATCATAAATGAGTACATTACCATTGATGCCAATTTCAGATCATTGCCTCCTTCAAAAGCTATCAGGGTCATAAAATTTGACGGCTACTTTTTTGAAGAGGGGGGAAATGACAAAAAACAGTGGCTTGCATATTCTGATTTATTAGGTAAGCCACTTATGGATATGCTTGAATATTATTTCAAAGACAGACTGATATCTGAATGGGATAATATATTTTATAATGATATAGCCCCGGTACTGTTTGAAAGAATAGTCGAAAAAATAAAGATAGGAACTTTCTCTGCTTTAGATTTTTCAAGTGAAAGAAAATACAAGGGTGGGAATGCTTTGATGCGGATTAATCTGCGTGGAAATGGCTCTAATAAAAAAAGAAATGAAATTGAAAGTATCCGAGTTGAGTTAAATACTATATCCAATGTAAATATTGGCCTTTTCGGTTTAATTATACCTAACTTTTACAGGTTAACAAATGACCTGATTACGCTGAATGTTAACCGTCTTACTATAAGATATTCCACTTCTCATTACAATGGGATACTTTATAGTGGCGGACTAGGAAACGATGATTTAATTGATGGCACAGAAATATTTACTCCTGAAAACGCAAATGAAAAACGCAATCCCAGGAAAGAGGATAAATATTTAGCCTTAAAACTTATTGAACACCTTAACAGCAATTTAGAGCATTACAATAAAGTGTTATGGCGCAACCTTGACCCCGACAGGCGCTACATGTTGTTAGACGGATTTAGAATAGAAACTTATGACGATTTTGGGCAAACAGCCGGGTTTAGAAGTTTGGCTTCTGTTATCAAAAATGAATTGATTGGCATTTCAGGAAACTCATTAATAATGCCTGTAGCACCGGGGTATAAAATTGACAGGTCCTACATTGTTGAGCAACCTATTGAAGGGCCAGCGGAAGAAATAAATCTTTTTGAACTTTATAAGCCTTTAACACCTGCACCTCCTTACCGCATTAGTGTTCCAAGTAAAGGTGTTTTTGCTGAAGCTGTGCAAGGGGCATGTGATGCCTGCGAAAAAGTAAAAGATAATACTTCGCAGGATTGGGATAAATTTAAAACCGATGAGCCAACAGTTATCAATCCTGTTACTACGCCAGTGCCGGTTGTTACTGATTGGAAAGCAGCATTTAAAGATTTTGCAACACCCATAGTTAACATACAAAATGCACCTGCTGCACCTGTCCCCGGTGCTGGGCTTGCAGGTTTATCAGAATTGCTTGGCAAGAATGATGTATTTAGAGATGTGACAGGCTTGGATGCCAACCAGAAGAATGCCATGCAAACGTACTTGAGCAACCAGCAAAATGCAAAAGAGTTTGCGCAAATGGCAAAGGACATTTACACGATGGACAATAATACTAAGAACTCTGATGCCATTGCCGACTCAATTAGAAACTCACCTGAGCTCAGCAATGAGGAAAAAGCAGACTTGCTTAAAAAGCATTTTAATCAGAAGATTGATGGAGGGCAGAGTGATAAGGCAGCAAAGGAAGCAGAGCAAAATAATAAGCCTACCTTAACAGATGCTGCCGTAAAAGCCATTGACCAAAACAAACCAGTAAAGGCAACCAATACAGATGCGACAGGAAGAACAGAGGCTGTAGAAGTTGGGACAAGTTCATCTGCTCAAAAGTTTAGGGTAACCGGAACAACCTATTGGGTACCACAGGGAACTAAAACAAATGCCTGTTGGGCTGCGGCAGCTACGATGATGAAGAGTTGGAAAGACCATAGAAAATATTCTATTGAAAATGTGCTTGCATTAACTCCGCCTGAATACCTGGAAAAGTATACCAATAATCAATTGCTTTTAGTTGCAGAAAAAGATGATTTTATAGCAGCGATTTCCATGGTAAGCGAACCTCCGGCAAGCTACACTTTTGATCACTATATTGATTGGTTAAAGCAATATGGCCCTCTATGGATTACTGTTGACAGCAATACATCAACCGACCAGATAAGCCCTCATGCAATAATACTAATTGGTTACAACGGAGACGGTACTGAACAAAATAGCGAGTTGGTATTTTTAGACCCTGCAAAAAGTGGTGAGCAAACAGAAGTTTTTGCGGAATTTGATGGAAAATATGGACAAATGGCATCTGACAATCCTGGTGCATTAATGACACAAATAGTGCATTTTAAAGATGCAATTTTGGGGGAGGGCTCTACTCAAACACAAACTAAATGGTCACGAAAACTTGCAATACCACAAACAAGAAAAAGTGGTATTGCTAAGGATGCATTAACAATGCTTAGTTACTTTAAAACATCTTCATTAACCTTAAAATGGCAGTTAACAAATAAAATAGCATTTTATGACCGACTTGAAGAGTTAATTTTAAACCCGGCACTCGTTGATCAGGCTCAATTCGGGTTTTGTGGAGAAGCTGTTTTTTTTAGGATATGGATTGAAGTTGATCCGCTATCATTTGTATATTTTGCCTGCAAAATGGTCGAAAACGGCATCGCTAAAATCGGAAAAAAAATTTTTCAGCCTCATACAAGTTTGCTAAATACCAGTTATACAAAAGTTATAAACTCTACTCCCGGTTTGATATCAGAAGCAGAATGGGTCATAATGTCATCAATATTCTCAAATTTGAGAACAGATTCTAATGGTAAATTAAGTAAAGAGTTAGGTACGGTTGTAGAAGATGTTATCGGTTATTTAAAAGCTACAGAATTATTTGAGGTCTCTAATTTTGGTCTAGACCTAGGTCCTATAAACACTATACTTAGTTTTTTAGATATGGACTTTGATGAGTTAACTCTCGATGTCATAAATTCAATTTTGCGAGTGCATGGAAATTCAATGGAGTTTATTTTTGCAATTGATTCAGCCTTATTGGAAAAGCAAGGATTAGATTTTTGGGATGGAACTAACCATTGGGTATTATTAACCAGTACAATTAATCCAACTTCAGTTGATGATTCTTTTTCTTTTTCTTATTGGTGTTGGGGTGCTGAAAGACTTAATGGTTTAATTAATAATAATGAAATCGGTGCAAAGTCAAATGATTATATTTCTGCCCTACGCAAAAACTCCTTTTGGTATGAAATAGCCGGGGACGGAAAAGGTTCAGAAATCACTGTCGGTGGTGATGGTTCTATTTATGTTTTAGGATCTGATACAGTAGATGGAGGTCACCAAATATTTAAGTATGAGAATTATACTTGGAATCTGCTACACCTTGATATTAAAGCACTTAAAATTGCTGGCTTACCAGGTAAAGAACTATTAATAATTGATACGAATGGCGAGATGTCCATATTTGATGGAGGTGGTTGGACAAGTTTACCAAATCAACTTCCTGCAGATTCGACTTCAGGTAAAGCAATAGAAATTGCAGCAAGTTCAAATGGTACCATCTATGCTTTAGGTGATGCTGATGTAACTGATGGGCATCCCATTTTTAGGCTTGATGGAGACACCTGGACAAAGATTGAAGGTGGAGCAATTAAAATTTCAGTAGACAAATATGGTAACCCTTGGATTATTAATTTAGCCAGTTCAAAAAATGTTTTGGAGTGGAATCCAGTAAAAGATGGCGAAAATAAGTGGGAAGTGCATAACACTAAAGCAAATGAAATTGCTGTAATAAACGAGGACAATGTTTTAATTATAGGAGACTCTAAGAAAATTGGTAAACTGTTAGTGAAAAAATCTGATAAATTTAGTCCGATTGAAGGGTTGGCAAAAAAAGTTTGTGTTGGTAAAGAAGGAATTCCTTTTATTGTTGGAACAGATGATAGAATTTATATGAGAAAACCTATTCCGCCTAAAACATCCTTATAAATAGATTCAGTTGAAACATTTTGAATATTTAGAAACACAACTCTCCCATCGCCTCGAAAAACTATGGCGGGTGTTTAGTTGGTGCAGCAGTATTTTAATAAGTATTACCGCTGGCCTTATTGCTGCTGCTGCATCAAAAGATTTTCATATAACGGATACAGGCCGTGTATTGGTATCGGCCATCATCATTATTGTAACCGTATATGCACGGGCATGGATACAGGAGAACTTACTATTTGAAAAACATGTTCGGGATCAGATAGATAAGATATTTGAAGAAGAATTAAACTATTCAGAATCAAAAACACCAAGGCCCGATAAAGCAAGATTCCGGCTATAAAGATGTTATTTTACTTTTGGGTATTGTTACATTGGCGGCTGCCTGGGTAGATTTTTAATTAAATGAACCGATAAAAATGTAAACAATCTTTTAAACTGTGAATGTAAAAACTTCAATTTCTATTCTGACAAAACAAGTCCCAATCGATTATTTTAAAGTTAATGCCTAGCTTGACAGACTTGGAAAAAAGAGAAAATAAAGTTGTGGCATAATGAACAGCAAAACCAACGCTCCAAGTCAGGCACATTTGCAAGGCTCACAATGCCGACACACAAAACCTAACCTTGCAAAAGAGCCTGCCTTGTTCCTACGCTTCTGGGACACACCCTGCCACGGTGGACACAGACTTTTTAATTGAAGTAACAAGACGAAGGGCGAACATACAACAAAGGTATTGCTGCAAGCATGGCATGACGTTGTTATCTTCGGCTGCAGCTAGCTATTAGCTTCAGTTCCAGCAGGACAAGCATCATTGAGCTTTTGTTTGTTATCTTTTACTTTTATATCTTTATTCAGCAGCGGTTGGCGGCAGACACAGCAATGAATTCCCTGCCTGCAGCAATACCCGACCGTTGGTACCAACAAGAGGGGGTAGCCGAGCGCGGCACGGATAGCGGGGCATCCGACCGCAACGAGTGCGATAAATATTGCTTGTCAGCGGATTTTAGCGACAGAGAACGGGCTTGGCGGTTTTTGATTTGGGGCAGCCGCCCGAAAGACCGTTTTTCGATCTTGGCAAATATCCGTGCGCGATGTCAAATATAAAATATTGATTGTCAGCGGATTTTGGCGACAGCTGACAGGCTTGGCGAGTTTGGGTTTGGGGCAGCCGCCCGAAAGACCGTTCTTCGATCTTAGAAATATCCAAGCGCGATGTCGAATATAAAATATTGATTTTCAGCAGGTTTTGATAGATGATGTCACGCTGCGGAGTCGGATACCGGAAAGGGTTGGCCAGCCAAAAAGCAAACGGCGAAATGTGCCTTACCTGCAACATAATCAATAACTTAGCGCAACCGTTCGCGGCATCGAATAAATAATAATGGTGCCAACAATGCACTACTTCTCATAGCCGACTAAACGCGGCTACGTCAGCAGTGCAAACGTTATCCCCAATAATAAAACAGAATAAAAAATGGCAATGACTGACATGGGTGGGCACACAATTATGCCCGATGAGGATACCTCAAGGGAC
>Ga0163147_10002652_pt1 | contig 25009 bp, 15 predicted proteins | sample OliLakLV19MP6G1_FD_148597 | JGI IMG/M metagenome (GOLD analysis project Ga0163147, IMG submission 148597) | Freshwater microbial mat bacterial communities from Lake Vanda, McMurdo Dry Valleys, Antarctica- Oligotrophic Lake LV.19.MP6.G1 | ecosystem: Environmental > Aquatic > Freshwater > Lake >...
TGTTTGAACTCCAAAGGATGATCCAAAGGCTATTTTGAAGGTCATATATCAACCTTTAAAAGAAAGGCTTGGTTTTTTAGTAGTATGCCTTCACCGCTTCAATCCCTTTTCCTATGATTAGTTATATCAAAACCAAATCCTGCTATGGAATTTCTCACCACACGCTGGCTGCCGATCGTGCTTTCTCTCCCCTGTGTTTCTGTATCTCGTTTTTCTGCGAAAAACATTATTCCGAAAACCCCGGAGTAAAAAGATTCTTTTCTTGCCTCGGGGTACAATAATCACATTAACCCAAGGATTGCGCAGCACAAGGGTATGGGCGAAGGGGCGAAATAAGGATGCTTTTTCAAATAAAATAAGTTGTAAAGCTCCCTTTTTATTTAATTATGTATACTACCACTTGAATATCAACAAGTTACACATTGTATATTATTGTAATGCAAAATATACCATATTTACGGTATTAAAACATATTATAGATAAGTTACATTTGTTAGGCATAATGGTTTCTTATAATCTGTTATGTGCTGATAATTAATGATATAATCGTAGCATCAGTTCTGAAAAGGAATTGAATAGCCCCAACGATTGACCTGACCTTCCCGAACGATAATAGCCTGAATAACTCCGAGATCTCACCATCCTGGTCCGCATGATCACACATGCTATTGGATAAAGTTGTACCGCTTTCAAAGTGGCCCCCTTTACCGATAGGCTTAAATATTTCAATCTAAAACTAAGATCCGCCATGAAGAAAATGGACTATGCCGTTTTGATCAGTGATAGTGTACTGAAAGATCTCAAACACGTTTGCAGACCAATATCACCCGCCTGGATTTCAGGTATTCTACTCTTAATGCTCTTTTGGCATAATCCACTATACAGCCAAGGCGATTGCCCACTTGCCTGCCATGGAGCTCAAGTCTCACTTGGTGCTGACTGCACTGCGGAAATTACAATTCCCATGATCGGGGATACCAGCCAATGTCTTGATGGTGGATTTATAATCTATGTGATCACGCTGGCAGGCGATACGTTACCTGGTGCAATAGTGACTGAAGCAGAAATAGGAATGACTTTAATTGTGAGCCTGGTCGACACGATCTCAGGAAATAGTTGCTGGTCATATATAACCGTTGCTGATAAAATGAGTCCAACGCTTATTTGTGTTGATGATACGATTTCTTGTCTTGAAATGCTTGTATTTCCGGAGGGAAATTTCGTTCAGACTGAAATGCAGACAGAAATTTTATCCAGTCTTGGATCGACTGCTGATTTTGCCTTATTTACAGCTGCGGGAGCCTTCAATAATATTGGAGCAGGAACGATTGTCACAGGTGATGTAGGTACACATGTAGGTGCATTCAACGCATTTCCTCTTGGAATATTAATAGGGAATCAACATGTTGCGAATGGTGTCTCCGCGCAAGCCGCTGCAGATGTCCTGGTGGCCTATAGTTATTTGGCCAGCCTTACGTGTGGTCAGGTCATCGGTACTACGTTAGGCAATAACCAGGTCCTGACGCCAGACATTTATTGTACCGGCGCAGCATCAACCCTCAATGGAAATTTGATTTTGGATGCGGAGAATGATCCGAATGCCATCTTTATTTTCCAGATTGGAGGCGCATTCTCTACGAGCACTTTTTCAAATGTCAGCCTGATCAATGGCGCATCATTATGCAATGTATTTTGGCAAATAAACGGAGCCTTTGCTTTGGGAGATGGTTCTGTTTTCAACGGGACGATCATCGCTAATGGAGCACTGAGCTTTTTGCAGGGGGCAACTTTACTAGGCAGAGGACTTTCTACAGCAGGTGCCATCTCCCTGATGGATAATATAGTGACGATTCCATCATTATGTAATACAGGTCCAAATGCCTTTGACAATTGCTCCGAAGTGGAAATTATACTGCTGGATGAGACGAGTGAACTGCTATGCGATTCATTTCTTGTCAAAAGGGTTACCAGGACTTATGTGGCAAGAGATGAGAGCGGAAACTTATCAGATCCGTGCATCGTAAATTTTTATCTTGAAAGGATTGATTTTTCCCTAATCCAGTTTCCTGATTCATTAACGATTGCTGATGGTGATGCACTTCAATGTGATATGCCATTTGCAGACACTGACCAGGATGGAATCCCTGATCCGCAGGATGACTTACCCTTACTTGGAACAGGTGTTCCAACGATTAACGGTGTTCCTATTTACCCTGATTTCATAGGTTTTTGTAATGCCCTGGTCACCTTTGAAGATGTTGTATTACCTCCTAACGGCTGCGTCCAGAAGATCATGCGTATGTGGACCGTTCGTGAATGGCATTGCATGGGTGAAACGGATACATTATACATTCAGTTAATTGAAATTGTGGATGATGAAGGACCAGCAATCACCTGTCCGGCCAGTTTCACAAATACAACGACAGGACATTTCTGTACGGCGACCATTCTGTTGCCACCGGCACTGGTCGATGATGTATGCAGTGATATGGTAACGGTGACCGTAGCCTATCCGGGTGGGTTTAGCTCAACAAATGGCGGTGTTTATGTTTCACTACCAGTGGGTGTCAACATCATTACGTACACTGCCTATGATGCGTGCTATAATTCTTCCTCATGTACCATGACCATTACGATCGCCGATCTCACACCTCCCATTCCGGTTTGCGATGAGCATACAATTGTGTCATTGACACTGGGTGGTCAGGACGGATTGACAAAGGTGGATGCTTCTGTTTTTGATGATGGAAGCTACGATGCTTGCAGTCCTGTAACATTCCGGGCCAGAAGGATGGATTCTTGCATTGATTTTGACTGGACTACAGAAGGAGCTGGCGTGGATGAAATCCCCAACGGAGAAATCAATAGCCAGGACTGGGGTACTGTCCTGCGGTCTAAGGTTCCATTCTCTTGTTGCGATGCAGGTGCCGGACCTATCATGATCTTACTGGAAGTAACAGATGCATCAGGCAATACAAATTCCTGCATGGTCGAAGTAGAAGTACAGGATAAGATCCCACCGATCATCACTTGTCCTGAGGACATTACGATCAGTTGTGAATTCCCTCTTGATCTTGACAATCTCGATATTTTCGGTGGTGTAGTACAAAATGGACAGCAACAGGAGTTTTGTGTATATGATCCGGAAAATCCGGACGCCGATCTCCAGGGATTCGTATGTGGACTTGGAGGATTGGTTATTGACAACTGCGGTGTTGAAATCACTGTTAAGGTCTTTCCCGATATTAATCAATGCGGTGTAGGTGTAGTGACGCGCACGTTTATCGCATCTGATGCGAACGGACAGCGATCATGTCAGCAGCGAATCTATATTGAGGACTTCAATCCAATGGATGGGAATTCAATTGATTGGCCGGATGATTATATCGGAGCAGAATGTAGCGAAGGTACAGATCCAGATGATCTGCTTTACCCTTATGACAGGCCAAGACTAGAAGATGATGCATGCAGCCTGGTCGCCATGACCTCTGAAGATGTGATCTTTGAATTTGCTGATGGAGCCTGCTTTAAGATTCTTCGTACCTGGACAGTGATTGACTGGTGCCTGTATGAAGAATTGGGAGGCATAGTGATTGGCGAGAATTATTGGGAGTATACCCAGGTCATTAAGGTCATGAACCAATTCGGCCCTGAGTTTACCACTACACAACCAACCATTGAATTGTGCAACAACTTTGATTGTGGTGGATTACCTGTAGCATTAATTCAGCGAGCTGAAGATGACTGTACTGCGGATGAATTGCTACAGTGGTCATATGCCGTTGACCTGAATGACAATGGGACTATTGATATTGGACCTATTGGCGGATTTGGCCCGGAAATCAATGCCAGTGGTATTTATCCGCTGGGGACACACCGGATCATATATTCTTTTGAAGACCGCTGCGGTAACCGCACTGTCGCTGAACAATTGCTCAACTTGCTTTCATGCAAAGCCCCTGTTCCAGTGTGCATCAACGGTCTTTCCACGGATCTGATGGCCGTGGACACGGACGGTGATGGTTTAGAGGATACGGGTATGGTCACGATCTGGGCTTCAGATTTCGATGCCAGCAGCTATCATCCATGCGGGTCTTACTTCACGTTTTCGCTCGCAGCGGATACCATGGTCAAGAGCCTGACCTTTGATTGTAGTCATGTAGGTGTTGGACAGGTTCCAGTCTCCTTATATGTCACAGATTTATTGGGCAACCAGGCATGGTGTGAGACGTATATCATTATCCAGGATAACTTGGGTGTTTGTCCTGACACATCTGGCCTGACAGGTACCATCACGGGAAAAGTCAGCACGGAGACAACTGACAATGTTTTAGGTGTAACAGTTGAATTGGGAGGAACTACAATGATACCCATCAATACAAATCAATCCGGAACCTATACATTCCCTGCCATGCCGATTGGCGGAAATTATGAAGTGAAGCCAGGTAAGAACAACGACTATAGAAATGGCGTGTCTACACTTGACCTGGTCAACATTCAGAAACACTTGTTAGGCATCAAAGCATTGGAATCACCCTATAAGATGATTGCTGCCGATGCAAACGATTCTAAATCCATTACGGCCATTGACCTGATTGAACTTCGTAAACTGATTCTGGGTATTTACAGCGAACTGCCCAATAACAGCAGCTGGAGATTTGTAGATAAGGACTATCTATTCCCGGATCCATTCAATCCATGGATGCAGGTTTGGCCGGAAAGCCAGACACTGAATCCATTATCGTCCGGAATGACACGTGCCGACTTCTTTGGAATCAAGATTGGTGATGTTAACAACACCGTGAAAGCAAACGCTCAAAGTATTACGCCTCGCGGTTCAGGTGAGAAACTCATTCTGATCATCGATGACGTGAAAGTGGAAGCCGGAACCAGTATCGAAATTCCGGTTTTCGCTGGCAGTGCATATTTTATCGAGGGTATGCAGTTCAGTCTTGACGTTGATCATTCGCTGACATTGAAAAATGTAATTGCCGGTCAGATGGATGTGACCAATGAAAACTTTGCATTCCTGAATAAAATGACATTGACAGCGAGCTGGAACACGGCTGAAGGCGTTCAGATTAATGATGCTCAACCATTGTTCACGATGGTGATGGACGTATCGAAGCGTGTTAGATTAAGTGAGGTGGTGAGCATAGCCAATGCTCCGACCCACCCCGAAGCGTATACGTTGAATAATGAAATTCTAGGATTGAATCTTTCATTCCGTGGTGCAGCGCATGTAGTTTCTTTCGAATTACTGCAGAACGAACCAAATCCATTTTCAAATAGAACAACCATTGGATTTATACTGCCGACTAACGGTCAGGCTACGTTGACGGTCTTTGATCTGGCTGGGAGGAAGCTTATAGATCAACCGGTGGCAGGATTGAAGGGATTGAATAAGGTGGAAATTTCCAGGAGCCAGTTAGGTGCTCAGGGTATGGTTTACTACCAGGTTCAGTTCGAGGGATATACTGCTACTAAAAAGATGTTGATGCTGTAAGACGCTGATATTACCAGCGAATTATTATTCAACTCAAAAATGAGCCACAAGTACATTGCAGCTCAAAATTGACTGGATAAAGCACCTATTCAGCATATTTTGAGCTCAAAATAACTAGAGTTTGAGCTGCAATTAACCCCGGGGTAATAGGAATTTTCCACCCTGGGAGGGAAAGGGGAATCCATTAACCCCGGGGTTGCGCAGCACACAGGGGAGAGCCGTTACGGGCGAAGGGGCCTAAGGTGAGCCATTTCGATGAGGTCTAAATTCCTCCTTATTTTACACCCAGTTGGACCTAGGTATCAAACGAAGCCTGCTCCTTATTTCAAAATCAAGACAAATGAAGGCAGTGCTAAAATACAAATATGTATATTTTTTCCTCCTGGGGATATGGAGTCTCCAGGCTTGCAATAAGCAGCCTGCAGATGGTAAAGAATCTGCAACCAATAATCCATCATCATCAACCTATGCTTCTGACAAGGAAGGGTGGCTTGTCAATCTGAATGATGCATACGCCCTGTCAGAGAAAGAGAAAAAACCAGTCCTGATCTATTTCACTTCAAGTGATACCTGTGGAATGTGTCAGCAGCTTGAAGCAAACGTCTTTTCAACACCTGTTTTTAAATCATGGGCTGAAAAAAAGATCGTGATGTTTAAGGTTGATTTCGCAACACACCATCAATTCCCGGAAGGAAAACAGGAGCAAAATGCCGCTATGGCCCAGTCACTAAAGATCACCACTTGTCCGGCCTTATGGATGCTCAGCGTAACGCATGAAGTCGAAAACGGAAGGTTCAAGGTAAAACCAATCGGCAAAGTAGGATATGCTAAGACGCCTGAGGAGTTTATAGGCATGGTGCAGAATTTCCTTCGACGCTAATATGTCACCAGGATACTTCCGGCGATAAGTATGTCCCTTGGAAGCACTATCCATTTACGGCAATTGGAAGTCGGAAGTCGGAAGTCGGCAGGATCTCCCTTCCTTCGATTTGGCATCCAGCCTACGACATCTAAAGTCCGATGTCTGGTATCTGGCGTCTCACGTCTCACGTCTCACGTCTCACGTCTCACGTCTCACGTCTCACATCTCACATCTCACATCTCACGTCTGATACTACTCAACTCCCAAGTCGGGCGCAAATAGCAAATCCACTGAATGCAACAGGGACGAATGCCGAGTTATAAAGATTAAACCACCACTGGGTATCCGTTGTTGCATAGCTTCCAAAAACATGAATCGCTTGAGTAGCTGAGCTGTAGCCTCCGGAAATCACTTTCGTCCCGGGTGGACAATTGCACTGCATGGTGACAGTGCCACCACTCCCAGGCACCATAATGGTGTCTGACCACACTTGTTCATATCCTATGTTTAACGCGCTGGTCACGGTAGCCAGGCTCATCACCACCTCTCCATCTGTCTCCATGCGTAAAGCCTCCTGTCCGCCTGATTTGAATATCAAATTTCCTGATGCCGTCATTTTTAGATCCTGCTGTGCATTTGATCCGGTGGCATAAATCGTGTTATACCCAAAACCGATGCCCTGTAATCCACTAGAATGCCGAAATTCAATTCCTCCCGATGATTCACCCATTTCTCCTCCTGTTACATAGAGGGCCAACCCGGTGGGATGACTGCTGCCTGTCCGGCCAAAGCCTGTATGAATATCCATTCGATTGGTCGGGGTGATTCCTACACCAACATTTCCATTACCCTGTATCCTCATGAGTTCACTACTGGTCGTCGGAGAGGTTCCGGCATAAAAGATATGACTCGATCCACTAGAATGTACCTGGTATCGTAATACATCCGAAAGCGAACCAAATCCCGAAAACTGATTGCCATTATCAGCGGCTTCATATAACACCAGTTTTTTGGCCGTTTGCGTATTTGGAAAATGAAGCAGCGCTCGCGGCGTTGTGGTGCCTATACCCACAAATCCATTCGATCCGATGCGCATACGTTCTACAAAACCTGCGGTAAAGATGAGACTACCTGAACCTTTAGCCGCCAGGCCGAGATCCTGATCAAAAGATGAGCCTGTCGCATACATGGTATTGAAACCAAAACCAATGCCCTGCGTCCCGTTTGAATGCCGGAATTCTATACCGTTGGAGGCTGCACCAAAGTTTCCGCTGACATACATAGCCCGGTCATCGGGATGCGTTCCGCTCCTCGGAAGGCCATGTATGATATCCAGTCGGTTATTTGGGAGACCGCTGATCACAATATTTCCATTGAAATACGAATTGCCAACAACATGCAATTTTCCAAATGGGTTTATTAGTCCCAAACCTATGTTTCCATTAGGGAGCATGGTAAATTGATTATATCCATCCCCGGCAAACAGGTTTAAAGGATGATCACTCCTCGTACCGATCCATCCCCCAAGAAGACTGTTGGTACTACTGACGAACGTCGCGATATCTACATCTCCATTGGTGTGGGATATTCCATATTGATCGTTGGATGTCTTAACCTGTAGTTTGACCTTGGGGTCCAGCGTGCCGATACCGACACTGTCCGTAAGACCTAAATAGATTTGATCAGGGTTGGTGCGATGCACTTCTGTATTGACCTTATCCACCAGTTCTACCCATTCATTGGTGTTGTGAAACCAAAATGTTTCTGTCGTGATGTCAAAAACCAATAATCCCTGAGCAGGGGATATAATTAGTTCACGTTGATCACTTGTGAGTCTCGGCACCAGCATGCCTTTCGTGGTACTTGAAATATCCAGCGCGGCACTGGCATCGGGTGCAGCTGTGCCTACCCCAATTCCTTGTCCGATCACAGACCCACAAAGGGACAGAACAAAGTACAATCCAATAGCTTTTTTCATTTCGATGGTCGTTTCAAATTAAATTACATGCATTTGCTGATCCATTTGCTGGATGAGGCGATCTGCGATAAAGCAGGCTATTGCGATCTATAACAACATCAGGAGGATAAACAGGATGATCAAGTGATACCGCTTTAGCGTTTGCATATTGATTCAATAAGGACATATCAAATCTATACCCAGCACATAGATCCAGGCTAAGAAACAAGAGGACAATACTGCGACAGGGTGGCGACAAAAAGAGGACAATAGCTAACGAAATGGAAATTAGGACTTTATGACATGAGAAGTATGTCATGCAGACGTTTAAAGTGTAGTAATGAAGAAAGTTTTGCGTTAAAGGAGTTATGAACTTTTGCATCAATTGCGGTTTTTTCTTAGCCGCCATAGCTTTGTAGTCATGCTGTGGCTTTCTAAGTAAAAAGCCTTCCAAAGTAATTCCCAGGCTATCCGCTGTTGATAGTATCCAGGCGATCGCTCAGAGATGATACAAGATTGCCGGAAGTACTGGTCAATTCAGATCAGTTTGAAACAGATTTTATAATCGCAGTGATGCCTGTGCTAACATCACTAAAGGTGTGGCAAGTTAGCAGCCCCTCTGCCTCTGCCTCAGCCTCAAACTCAACCTTCGCCTCCGCCTCCGCCTTTTTCCTCACTCAGCATTCTTCTCCATAATCCATGATCGATTGGTGAGATTGAACGCCACTAGATAGCCACACCCTTCGCGGTGCTTGTGAACGCAACCTGCATCAATATTGTACACACATTGGCGTGCCGGATTGACAACTTCATCGGTGATGATGGGGGTATGACCATGTAGAATTTTCCGATCGCCGAGTTTCTTTTTTCAACCTTAAAATTTCTGATCCATAGTAACGAATCCCTGTCTTCGAAGAGATTATCAGGTGCAAAATTGATGCCTGCATGCACAAAGATGTAAGGTCCGTTTTCAAAATAAAGCGGGTTCGCGGAAAAAATTGCTTGTACACAGGGTTTAATTCATTGTATGAATTGACTCCAAAACTTTTGAGTATTGCCTCCCCACCATTATCGAACCATTGATTAAATGCATGCTTGCTTTTAGCTGAATCCATCATCATTTATTCGTGGTTTCCACGCAAGGTGCGGATGGAATAGTCCTTTTGCCTCAACTCCAAAATCAAATCGATGACGCCTTTACTGTCCGGACCACGGTCGATATAATCGCCGATAAGATAGATCGTGTCTGATTTCTGAATCTGGATTTTATCCATCAGGTTGTAGAATGTCCGGACACAGCCGTGTATATCTCCAATAGCAAAAATGCGGCTCATGATTTTAAAGCGAATTTGGGTTATAAGTCAATTGTCCTAAGTTACTACTTTCGGTACAGGCAGTTGATTAATCGATAATCAATAAGCTATAGACAATAAGGTACAAAAACAGCTTTTGTAGCAACTTATTTCGTTTATTTCAAACATTTCGTTTGTTTTTGAATGACAAACTATTCACCATGAAAGATATTTTTCCTCAAGCTTAAATGGCATCTATGGAGGAAAAGCGGCTTGCCGTGGAATCCTATGATGCGCTTGCCTCTATCATTGAACAAGGGAGATCATAAAATCCGAAGATTGAGATTGATGAAACGAAAGAAAAGATAAGTCCCCTTTGGCAGATAGAGCAGCCTCTTCTTCCGATTGCAGCAGCAATTTAATTCTTTTGATTCTCTAATTTCCTGGTTGGGAAATCCGCTGATATGGACTCTCAGAAATTCAGATAGAATTGCTCATTCGTCCTAGGTTTTATGCCTTAATTGGTCAGAAGAATTATAAGTCTTATTTTGTGTGGAGACAGGAACTCCTATTCTGAGAATACCAACGCAATTTGTAAACATGAAAATTCAATTACCGCGTAAAAGAAATCTGCGCAGATTAGTTCCCTTGCCTGCCCAATATTCTTTAAGTATCTCCATTTTTTTCCTGCTGGCACTGGCCGGATCCTTTTTGGAATCGACTTTGGGTTATCAAGGTGTGGCCCTGATCATGTTGGTGGTAATGTCCATATTGGCTATGGTTTTTGATATTGTTCCAGTGCTATTGGCTGGGATATTAAGTGCGTTAACCTGGAACTACTTCTTTAGTCCACCAAAATATGAGTTCAATTTTGAGAATAAAGAAGATTTATTCCTCTTTACGATGTATTTTATCATTGCGATTGTAAATGTAGGTTTGAGTTTCAGGCAGAAGGCCCGTTACCGGAGGATACGGGACAAGGAGGAAAAGGAGAAGTTAATTGTGTTTTATAACACGGTCCTGAATTCTCTTTCCCATGAATTGAGAACGCCCATTTCCACTATTATCGGTTGCATGGATGCAATGCATGGACAAAACGGGAACCTTACGGCTGCACATAAAAATGAATTGATGGAGGAAGTCAGCACGGCCGCTCTCAGGCTTAACCAACAAGTTGAAAATCTGCTCGGGGTTAGTCGTTTGGAATCGGGGATCGTAAAATTGCACCTGGATTGGACGGATATAAATGAGTTGATTCACCGGGTGATCCACAATCGACATCAGATAGATTCAGTTCAATCGATCATCTTTCAACCCGGTGAGAACCTACCTTTGTTTAAACTTGATGCTATATTGATCGAGCAGGTGATATTAAATCTACTCCAAAATGCCATCAGGTATACACCCGATACTGCTGAAATTTCCATCAATACTATGTTTGAAAACGGGAATTGTGTGATCATCTTTCGAGATAATGGACCAGGCTTTCCGGAAACATCTATTCAAGCCGCCTTTGATAAATTTTACAGAGTAGGACATTCGAATTCAGGAGGTACCGGTCTTGGATTATCAATAGTCAAAGGATTTGTAGAAGCGCATAATGGTTCTGTCGTTTTAAGTAATAGTATCAGTGGAGGTGCTTACTTTTCCATTGAGATACCTGCTGAAACTTCTTTTATCCAAAATATAAAAAATGAATAAGCCTTCAATCCTTGTGATAGATGATGAGCCCCAGATTCGCAAATTACTCAACATAGTCCTGGAGAGTAATGGTTTCAAGGTTTCGAATGCGGCTGAAGGTAGGGAAGGCGTTTCGTTGGCTGCCTCCTTACAACCGGATTTAATATTGCTTGATATTGGTTTGCCTGACAGAAATGGATTAGATATATTACAAGATTTGAGACAATGGTATACTAAGCCCATATTGATACTCTCCGTTCAAAATCGGGAGGAAGATATTGTTGGAGCACTGGATCACGGAGCTGATGATTACATCACCAAACCTTTTAGGACGGGTGAGTTACTTGCGAGAATCCGAACCTCTTTAAGACGACAAATCACCACCAACAATAGTAGTAAGTTGGTTTCTGGAATTATTTCTATAGATTTTGAAGCCAGAACTGTCTTATGCAATGGCACGAACCTGAAACTTACTACTACGGAGTATAATTTGCTGGCATTATTTGTAAAAAATGATGGTAAGGTCCTAACACACGGATACCTGCTGAAGGAGATTTGGGGAACTGGTTATCAATCTGAAACGCAATATTTACGTGTCTTTGTAGCCCAGCTTCGTAAAAAAATTGAGGCGGATTCCAACCAGCCCAAACTTATCCTAACGGAGAGCGGGGTTGGCTATAGATTTACTTCCGGATCCCTTTCATAGCCAATACCGTGAATGACAATCTCTATGGATAACATTTGTCCTTGAATCGCGTATCAATACAGATCTTTCCAACCCGGAGAATTTATTCGTAAAACGACATTAAAATCAGCATCGTTTAAAGCATCAGCTTCGAAGTCACCGGTATCTGCATTAAAATAAAATAGAGAGCCTCCAATGTGCTCTCCGCCCGAACTCCCATTACTTGTCCATATTGAAGCTTGATCAGATGAAACCTCGGCTGCGCTGAGTATAAAATAATAGGTCGAGCCCGAATGAAGTTCAATGCCTGTAGAAAAATTTACAACATTCCAATCTGATTGCTCAACTGTTAATGATGCCGCTGCAAGAAAAACGCCATTTCCGGGTAGCGGTCCGTTGTAAAGACTAAGAGATAGTTTAATACCAGGGTCAAAACTGCCGATCTTAATTTGAAGTTGTTGAAGTTGGCCGCTGCTTGATGGATTGAAACTTTGAGCTATGGCAGTCATTTCGGCACCATAATTTGTTAACGCGTATTCTAATGAAGTTACTTCACTTTGAGCCTCGGGTGTAGAACTAAATTCATTGCTATAGCCCTGAAATTTATCTACTTCATTATTATAGATCATCATGCCAGGTGAAGCTGTCAGTTGATTGCGTTGCGCTGTGGACATACGCGGCAGCATAAAGGCACCTGATACAGATAGGATTTCAAAAGCTACATTTGGATTGATAATAGTTGAGCCGAGAACTAAACTATTTGTGCTTTTATCGAATAGAAACTCCGGATCTCCTGCAGCAGCATTGCCATCATTAAAAACAATTTGTTGATTTGATCCACCTGTTGGTCCAGGAAGACCCTGAAGGCCCTGTAGTCCTTGCAAGCCCTGATGACCTTGTACACCTTGGAAACCCTGATCTCCTTTATCCCCTTTGTCTCCTTTGTCCCCTTTATCCCCTTTATCTCCTTTGATGCCCTTAGGGCCTATAGCCCCCATGTCTCCTTTATCCCCCTTATCTCCTTTTGGCCCATTATCACCAAGATCCCCCATGTCTCCTTTATCTCCTTTATCCCCTTTAGGACCAAAAGGCCCCTGAGGTCCCGGATCACCTTTGCTTCCCTTCTCTCCATCTACACCATTTATTCCATTAAGCCCATTCAAGCCCTTGTCTCCTTTATCACCTTTGGAACCCGTTGGTCCCGTTGGACCTGGAGTGCCACCATTCGCGGCAAATAGAGCGAAAGGCACACTAAGAAGCTCGCTTGTCCCTGAAATGGAAAATGTGGTTCCACCTGTGGGATCAGTTTCTGTTTTAATAAAATATGGCCCCTGCTCCCAGTCAATAAGGGCAATATCACCACTGACAGCGTTTCCATTGCCGATCACAAAACTGGCAAGTCCGTTACTATTGGTAGTGCTTAGATGAATTTCTGAATACACTTTTGAACCATTAGGAGAACCTTTTAATAAGCTGACTTTTGTGCGCACATCGTGATTTGTGATGAGTTCTCCATTACCATTCCGTATAACAGCCTGGTAGCTCATTTTGAGTGGAGATTGCGAAAATAATTGTATGCTATGTGCTAATAGTATTAGCAATAGGATTGGAAAGGAGAGCGAGCTTTTCATGGCTTAGTTAGTTTTAGAAAATGAAATGGACTGAATGAATGTGTTTGCCTGCCAAACCTGTACGAAATACATAGCCTCCGGCAACTCACTGATCATAATAGTATTGGCGGCATTACTCAACCGCTGAAGTTTGAGAAGATTTCCTTTCAGATCGTAGACTCTTGCAAAGAAATCTTGCGCCTGGATTAGACTTTCATCCGTTGATAACTCCAGGAATACAAACTGATTTGCAGGATTCGGATAGAGGCGTAAAGAATGATCTCCGGGAATGTCATGTATACGCACAAGGTCAAACTGAAATGGTTGTTGAACACCTGGGTTCACATGTCCAGTTTCGCCCGAGACGGATGCAAACACAACCTGTCCTATAGAATAAGCAACCGAACCATTTGAGGATAGAATATCGCCTCCGGAGGAGACTACTCCTTGCTGTGCGATGAGGGGTTGAACCAGGCAAAAGGCCAACCAGAGAAAGTTTGTCACTTTCATTTTCTTATGCATGGGATGAGCATTTACTTTTTGACAACAGGAAACACAAACGAAGTTGTAGAATCAAGTTGTCATGAAATCAATGGATATGTTCAAAAAAAATAAAATCAAAATGCACAAAAGCAAAATTCCATATAGAGGATAGGAATAGGATGCTGCTGCAAATATATTCTCTTTTTAATGTGCGCCATGCGCTGCGTATCTGCACATGCTTTCGTTTCTGCAGTACATGTTATTTGCAAAACGCTTTATTTAAGAAGTAATTATTAGTGCTGGTTTCTAATATAGACAGACCTTTCAGGGTGTTTTGCTAAAGATTCATTGCAGATGAACAGTGATATGATTGGCCCTATTCGCCCTCAAATCTTTATAAAATCTTTATACCGGACCTTACAAATAGTATATTATCCTAATATTATTTTTGGGACATTTGCCGTCAGCAGAATCTGGATGGTGCCTAATGCACCGTTGATCGGCTTTCCCATTAGTGGTTGCGTTATGAAGTATACTATAGAGTAAGCTTAATCCTATTGACAAGCATTTTATGAATACACATTAATTGTTGGAAGCGGAGTAAAAGTTGAGGGTGCCCAAACCCTCCAACGTATTACTCTTCTTTTTGCTCTTTTTGGGGATTCACTTTAAGAGGGCGGCCGAGGGATGATCTGGCCGGGGATGGGGGGCCAAAGGGTCTCCCTCTTTTTATTTTTTTTATAACCACCGTATGGATTCTAGATATTAGTAGCCCATTGAAGTCAATGGAGTTTCAAAGAAAGAGACATCCACATTTATGACCTGCATCCTTTAGAGGTCATTAAGTTAAAAATGACTGAAAGTGGAATGAAAGCTAATGATCTGGAGCCGATGGTTGGGAGCAAGGGCCATGTATCCTCTGTGTTGTCTGGTTAAAGGGAATTGACACATCAACTAGCCAGAAGACTCCAGGATTATTTTCAACTTCCGCGGATTGTTTTTACGCGATGTTTCGAAATAATTGTATATGAGGGTACCCTCTTTCAGTTTTCAAATTGTGTTTTGAAAGTGTTTGTGTTGTCAACTTATATTTTTGGCAGCATAAATACTCTTCCTTATATTGAAGAAGTAGGATTTCAATTCGACAATGAACTTTGATTGTGTAACTAACTAATTGAAATGAAATCACTTTACGTAAAAAAATCTGTCTTCACTTTCTTCCTTGCATTTACTGCATTCCTTTTCATACAAGCCCAATCTTCATCAGTCCATTTTGATCTGGATGCCTGTAATGCGATCTTGAATACGGGAGATCATATGGACTACAGCGAGTTTACACCCCAGATCGATAATAGCACATGCGCTGATCTTGAAGTACTGGGAGGGTACCTCTATCGAAATAATCCGGCAGTCAACAAGCATTCCTGCACACCGGGAATGAATGGAGCGCCGGCGATGTGCATTGGCAGCCATCCTGCATGCACCTTTACTCCGGAAGCAGATGAAGCTCTGCGCATCGACCTTATGTTATCTCCGGACATCAATGGGCGCGCAACGCTCAGCGAGCTATCCTTTTATGAAAAAGCACCCACACAATATTTCTGGATAGGTGGATCTTCCGGCCCAAATGATTATCCAACACTTTTTGGCGTCCGGATTCTGAAAAACGGAGAGGAAGTTTTCTTGTCCACTTCTATTGCCACTGAACTCAACTGGAATCTAAATACATTCAATTTCTCCGGTTCGGAATTCACCGTTTCCGAACCCACTATATTTAATATTGAGTTATTACCCTATTGTCCCATTGGAAATGGGGCACCTGTCTCAGCGTGGGATATAGATGAAATAACAATTGTCGCTAATTGTTGTGAGGCTCCTGATGGTGGTACACTTACAGGAGGACCATTTGATTTCTGCGTAGGTGATAGTATACCTGATTATGTTTCAGGTGTAGTACTGTCCGGCAATTCTGGACCGAACTCGCAATGGGTCATCACGAATGATTCGAATATGATCCTGAGCCTTCCAGTATCACTTGACTCTGTCAACTTTGATAGCGGCGGCCAGGGTGTATGCCTTATCTGGAACATCAGTTATTTCGACACACTCGAAGGACTCATACCAGGAAATAACCTTCATACAGACGTAATTGGATGTTTTGATCTTTCCAACGCACTCACTGTCATTCGCAATCAACCGGAAGGTGGCACACTTACAGGAGGACCATTTGATTTCTGCGTAGGTGATAGTATACCTGATTATGTTTCAGGTGTTGTACTGTCCGGCAATTCTGGACCGAACTCGCAATGGGTCATCACGAATGATTCGAATATGATCCTGAGCCTTCCTGTATCACTTGACTCTGTCAACTTTGATGGCGGCGGCCAGGGTGTATGCCTTATCTGGAACATCAGTTATTTCGACACACTCGAAGGACTCATACCAGGAAATAACCTTCTTACAGACGTAATTGGATGTTTTGATCTTTCCAACGCACTCACTGTCATTCGCAATCAACCGGAAGGTGGCACACTGACAGGAGGACCATTTGATTTCTGCGTAGGTGATAGTATACCTGATTATGTTTCAGGTGTAGTATTATCCGGCAATGTGGGATCGTCTTCGCAATGGGTTATTACGGATGATGCCAATATGATCCTTGGTCTTCCTGCATCACTCGACTCTGTCAATTTTGATGACGCTGGACAGGGTATTTGCCTGATCTGGAATATCAGTTATGACGGTATGATTTCCGGGCTTGTTCCAGGTAATAATTTATTGACAGATGTCACAGGATGTTTTGATCTATCCAATTCAATCACGGTTGTCCGCAATCAACCGGAAGGTGGCACCCTGACAGGTGGTCCGTTTGAGTTTTGCGCGGGAGATAGCATTACTGATGTCACCAGTATTCTTCTGACAGGCAATGTCGGACCTAATTCACAATGGGTAGTGACAAATGATATAAATATCATCATGAGCTTGTCAGGAACTCTTGAAGAAATTGATTTTGGTGGCAATGCCCCTGGAGTTTTCCTTATTTGGAATATCAGTTATTTCGGTACGTTGTCAGGCCTTGTTGTAGGCAATAACTTGTTTGAAGAGGTAACAGGATGTTCCGGAATATCCGATTCAGTCATTGTCGTCCTTATTCAACCTGATGGAGGTACATTGACAGGGGGACCGTTTGAATTTTGTGTAGGCGACAGCATTGCGGATCATGTGTCTGGCATCGTGCTGAGCGGTGAGACCGGAGAGAATTCGCAATGGGTCATTACAGATGATGCCAACAATATTCTCGGCCTTCCTGCGTCACCTGACTCAGTCAATTTCGACGGCGGTGGAGCCGGTATTTGTCTGATATGGCATGTAAGTTATGACAATGTCATTTCAGGCCTTGAGGTAGGCAATAATCTTTTCACAGATATTGTAGGTTGTTTTGGAATCTCTAATCCACTTACTGTTATTCGCAATCAACCGGAAGGGGGTGCATTGACTGGTGGGCCGTTTGAATTTTGTGTAGGCGACAGCATACCTGATCATGTCTCAGGTGTGGCGTTGATAGGCGAGGTGGGTGCGAATTCACAGTACGTGATCACTGATTCATTGTATAACATTTTAAATCTTCCAACCACACCGGAAGAAGTTGATTTCGATGAGGCGCCTCTAGGCACTTGTCTTATTGTGCATGTAAGTTATGATGGGCCGTTGACTGGTTTGGAGATTGGTAGCAATTTACTTACTGACCTTGAAGGATGCTTCAGCTTATCCAATGCACTTACAGTCATCAGATTGGATTGTGAAGGCTTTCAGGGTGGACCCATATTTGAAATGAAAATATCGCCGAATCCGGTAAGGGATGTAATGACATTGCAGCTGTTTTACAAGGGAGATGATACACCGGTTGTGCAGGTATTTGATGCGGGTGGCCGTCTATGTTTGCTGCAACAACATAATTCGCACAGCGATATGTTGATTGACATGAACAACTTTGCAGAAGGATGCTATTTTATTCGTGTGCAGAGTGCTTTAGGAAGTAAGACAACGACTGTAATAGTGGTAAAATAAACTTTTAGATTAGGCTAATTTGTTTCTTGAAAGACGTACAGGGCAAAGAAATTTGTCCTGTACGTCTTGTCATTTATCACTAATCCTCAATCCCTTTCCCTACGCTCATCAGAAGGCAATTGTAACTTCATACCACTTCTCTCTTCGCTACAATTCAACACTCATCAACTCCCCAAGCCTTGGCACTCCGTAATTACAGCTAAGGCCTTCAGCCAGTAAAAAGTATTCTTAAACCGGTCTCAGGTTTATCAATTATTTTTTGGAAATTTTATAGAAGCGACCTGCATCCGTAATGGCATATAAAGCACCATCCTTTCCTTGCGCAATATCGCGGAAGCGTTGTTCCTCCTCTGCAAGGAGCCTTTCTTCGCCGGTCACCTTGTTATTTTCAATGACCAGCCGGCAGATATGTGTACCGCTGAGCGATGCAACGAACAGATTATTTGTCCATTCCGGGATAATATCGGAGTTGTAAAAAGTCATGCCACTCGGAGAGATGACTGGATCCCAATAGTAAACAGGTTGCTCCATTTCCGTCTTTTGCTGGATGGCGTCACCAATTTTTCCACCTGAGTATTCGAGGCCATACGTAATAGCTGGCCATCCATAGTTCTTGCCAGCGATGACGAGGTTCACTTCGTCACCTCCGCGGGGCCCGAATTCACCTTCCCACAAGTCCCCGGTCTCTGGATGAAAGGCGATGCCCTGGACATTGCGATGCCCATAACTATACACCGCCGGACTTGCATTTGCATTGCCAATGAAAGGGTTTCCTGCAGCAGGCTGGCCATCAGGGGTAATCCGGATGATTTTGCCGAGACCTGAGTTTAGATCCTGAGCGAGCGGCCTTGTTTCCAGATCTGATCTTTCACCGGTCGAGATGTAGAGGTGGCCTTCTTTTGAATACAAGATGCGACCTCCATAATGCAGGTTGCCTGAGTAAGCAGGCGTGGCTCTATAAATAACGGTAGCGTTTTCAATGGTTTTTTCGTCCACTGTCAACCGGCCTTTTGCCACTGCGGTTACATTTCCTTCAGGCAACGACTCAGAGAATACCCAATACACCATTCGATTCTGATCAAATGCAGGATCGATACAGAGTCCCAGGAGACCTCCTTGGCCTGCGCTGTTGACTGCAGGTAAGCCCGTGATGGGCTCTCCAACCTTACCGGCAGGGGAGACGATCCGCATGGTGCCCTTTTTTTCGGTGATAAGGAATCGGCCATCGGGAAGTTCGGCGATACCCCAGGGTTTGGTGAGGCTATTGTCCAGCATTTCGGCTTTGTAAGGGGTTTTTGTGCGAATGCCAGCAATGCGTGTTTGGCCTTCGAAAGCCGGTGTGTAGGTGGTATTGGCGGCTTCTGTTTCCACAGGGGGTATTGTACTAATAGTGTTGTCAATAGTATTGTTATCAACATTTTCTGCCGGTTTACTGATTTGGTTTCCGCAAGCGGTGATGATAAGGAGGGCTGACAGCAGGGTGATGAACTTGATTGGACTCATTTTGTTAGATTTAATAGGTATGCAAAGAGAACGCAGAAGAGTAGGAGGAGGTTTTCAATGATGGCCTTTACTTCACTTCGTCTAAGAAATGCCTTATCTTCCGTCACACAAAAAACTTCAATTCATGAAACACATTCTCTTCTTCATATTTTTACTAATGCTGTCCTTTCAATTAAACCTCAGCGCACAGCATTCAAAAATCAATCCACCGGCAAATGCATCAAATCGCATTGAAAATGCAGCCACCAAATCGGACCTGCAACATACTCCACTGAGCCTGGACATACCACCTGGTGGCTTTCCCAAACAAAACCATGCTCAGCTTGCCACGGATACACTTCCATTCATCACCACACCAGAAGTACTCGTCCTCAAAGCAGAAAAACTTTTGCATAAACAGTATGATGATCATTTCTCTGGGGATCCTATACCTACTTCACGGGCTGTGACCCCTGTCATCGATGCAAGCTTCGAAGCCAATCTGTCGGTGTTGGAAACGCCCTCTAGTAATAGCATTGCCGTTTCAGATGATGGCATCATCATTTCGGCCAATAGTGATGGCATCATCTATTTTACAGAAAATGGTGATCGGCTTTATGATGCGGAGTGGATGGATTTTTTTAACGACGATCAGCTCACATCATCCTTCTTTAGTCCACGCGTCTTGTATGACACCGAAGAGGAACGTTTTATTCTGGTGACGCTTCATGGTAAGACATCATCGACATCGCGTGTGATTATTTCTTTTTCAAAATCAAAGAATCCAATGGATGGATGGAATGTTTACAAATTGCCCGGCAACCCTTTGGGTGATGGAAGCTGGTTTGATTTTCCATCGATCGGTATATCTACCAATGAAGTATATGTGTCGGGTAATCTTATTGAAGGCACGTCTTTTAAAAAGGCGGTCGTCTACCAGATCAACAAGACTGATGGCTATGTGGCGTCTATTCTCGATTGGCAATTTTGGACAGACTTTTTCAACGGGCCGATTTCTATTACACCGGCTTCGTATGGACAGCAAGGGGATTATGGGCCGGGCATTTATCTGGTCAGCAGTGCTGCGGCCGGAGATAATGCGTATTGGTTTTGGGATCTTGACAATGATATTGGAGGTGATCCGGAATTTATCGGTTACATCGTCCCATCCGACGCCTATAGTCCTCCTGCTGATGCTTCGCAGTCGGGGACCAGTGACAAACTGGATTGTGGCGACTCGCGCACACTCAATGCCTTTTATCTGGATGGGATCATTCACTTTGTGCATAACATTGATGTAGGTGGTGGTTTTAGTGGGATCAGTTACAGTCGTATGGGTGCATTTGGACAAGGCATGATGACGAGCAATTATGGCGAATCTGGTTCAGCCGATCTCGCGCATGCCGGATTGGCTTCATTTGCTACTAGTGCTTCTGACCGATCGGTTACCATATCATTTCTACGGAGTGGAGCTGCTCTGTTTCCGGAATTTCGCGTTGTGAATGTAGACCAGGGCATGTCGTGGTCTGCGTCCACCCTTGTGAAAGGTGGTGAAACCTATGTGGACCGTGAGGGAAGTGTCGAACGATGGGGACATTATACGGGCATAGCGCGAAGACACAATAGTCCTGATCCGCGGACATGGTCAGGAGGATCTGTGGGGGCAAGTATTACAGGTCAGATCGAACACACCTACAAAACGTGGATAGGGGAAGTGACCAATGGACAGAATGTTAGTACAGTTGCGATCGACAAGTCAATTCCTTTCAGTGTGACACCAAATCCAGTGCGTGATAACATGGAGATCAACTTTACGGTGACAGAAGCTAGTCCCATGACGATTGCGCTCTATAATGCACATGGGTATCTTTTCAGGACATTGTATCAGGATACACCGTCGGTGGGGGAGTATAAGATGTCATTTCATATAGTTGATCTGCCCTTAGGTGTGTATGTGATTTCAATCTCTTCGTTGGGGAGTATGTTGGGGTATGAGAAGATCGTGGTGGTAGATTAAGGGGCGAAAGTGATGGCAGTCTCTAATGCCTTAGTAAGGCTTAGGCAAATGAGTTGAATAATCCTCCAAAAAGTCAATATAAATTAACCTTCCTATTGGTTTTAAGTAAATAATAGTTTACTTTTGAATCATTGATCCACTTTCAAATCCGAGGGGCAGGAGATGAAATCAAAAAAGAAGAGAATGAAATCTTCCCAATTGATTCGGATACTGCAGCAGGACGGATGGTTTAAAGTTTCGCAGCGCGGATCCCACATAAAAATGAAACACACTACCAAGAAAGGTCTAGTGTATGTTCCTAATCATGGGAGCAAGGAAGTTGCAAACGGTACGGCACTTAACATCTTAAAATCCGCAGATTTGAAATAACTACAATAGAAATGACACTAAAACCTTTAAAAAAGAAGATCACCGTTATCGTCGAAAAAACAAACACGGGTTTTTCTGCTTATCCTCTTTCCTATCCTGTTGCAACCACAGGCCGAAATATCATTGAATTGCAGAAAAACATTCTGGAGGTGATAGCGTTTTATTTTGAAGAGGAAGGTTATGAAGTGTCAAAGTCTAATATCCAATTGCAAATAGATCTGCAGCAGTTTTTTCAGTATTATAAAGTTTTAAACGCACGCCATCTGGCCGAAAAAATCGGGATGAATCCAACACTGTTATCCCAATATGTATCAGGAACGAAGAAGCCTTCACAGGCGCAGAGCCAGCGTATCATTACGGGCATTCAGAATATTGGGAAGGAGTTGGCTGAGCTGAGTTTTATTTAACAAGCCCAGGTAGAGTATGGTTCTAATGAGCAAGCCTTCCTTTTCAACTTCGTACCAAAGTGGGCTAAATCTCCATTTTATCCCTACTCATTTTTCACCGCAAAACTTCCGTTAAAATCAGAAGGGCCCGAGCCACCGGCTCCGTTGCTGCCTTTATTGATCTTGCCAAAGAAATCTCCGCGAATAAACTCACCTTCTGGGCCAAATTCAGTGACATTGACAGTCATGCTGGTAACGTAGGCACTTTGACCATTGGGGATATTGATCTGATTTCCGTGAGCACCATTGGCGGAAAACTGTCCGACTGTCCGACCTTTAAATACAAAACCAAACCTGCCTTTGACACCGATACTATCCAGTGATTCTATCTCGGTATAGTCAGCACCAAAAGTTGTCAATGCAGGTAAATAATAAAAATATTCCGGCGAAAATCCTTTTATCGTATATCGAATGAATTCTTCCAGCTGATTGCAGGCCTTAATGTTTCCCACATTTAAATTCCGTTCAAAGTTGTAAGCTTGTGGATGACTGACCAGATCATTTGGTATATCATAAACGTACAAGGTCGCGACCTCCCCAGTACAATACGTATATCCACCTTCAAAGCTTCCTTCATTACCTGATATAGGGAAAATGAAATTATTCTTGGGTGTGTGCACTCTTACAAAACCTGATTTAATGGGTAAACCATCACACTGTAGAGCTGAGCCTGAAATAGTGGCATAATCATGTAGGTTATTCAACTTCTTGGCTTCCATCTTGATGTCATCGCTGAAAGGACCAAACTCATACGTTGTTAAAATACTGCCACATTCATTTTTGATACATACGATATATTCTTCATTGGCCGGGATGGGTCCATAAACAATTCCACTAGCATCCGTCCTGGAACAACGCTGGTCATTGATACTTTTGATCGTCAGACAAACCTCAATATTTTGTGCTGGTCGACCATCCTCACCAACATAAGAGGCTTCCCAATTCACAAGCTCTAAAAGTATATCACAATTCCAATAGGAAAAATGGGATACGTGGGCCACATACACATTTCCTTGCAGCTCGGCTTGTCCTTCCTCTATCCATATGCCCTTATCCTCATCAAAATACCAGAGAGGTATAAAAGCTGGCGCCTGACCTAGTTGATTATCAGGTACACCCAATTGGATTTCTACTGTTTTTCCTTCTGCGATTTTTAATATTTCCCCATTGTCTGCCTGTATTTCCACTGCTATCATACCGAAACTACCTAATGCCACTTCGTTACCGGACGCATCCTGGCCTATCAATGCCCCCGGCATTTTAGTAGATAATTGCGGATCATCGCCATAGATCAGACTGGCCATGACATGCACATCACCACTGTAGGGTGAGCCATCCTGCCGTGTTACCGAATTGTTGGGGAATATCAATTTGGTTTTTTGGTCAACCGCCATGGTCGCCGCATAGTTGCTTTTAAAACTTGTGATTTCCTTGTGCGGGAGTAAGGTTATCTGAAGAAATTGCGTATTTGATTCCTGAGAATAAAAGCGTCTTGACCCTTTGAAATAGCCTACTTTTTCGACCTGCAAATAATCATCACCGGTCAACATGGCTTGAGTGAAAAAATAAGTTCCACTTTCATCTGTAATGCCGGAAACATCGCCTAAGGTAATTTGCGCACCTTTAATGGGAATGCCAGCAGGGTCTTTGATGGTAACAAAAACGGAACTTTGAAATTCATTAGTTGGACCTGAAAAAATACTGTCCTGGTCATTGGAGCAACTGAAATAACTGAAAATGGTCAGTAAGAGTAGGATGGATTTCGTTTTCATGGGATTGAATTTTTAGAAAAATAATAAATTCATGAGAATTTGACCCAATTACGCATAGGATATTTGCAAATTGTCTGTTTGACGACATGCGATTCAGCGAAGGGGTGCTCCGATTTTTCATTGAGCAGGTCTATTTTGATACAAAGTTCGTTTGCAAGGTAAAGTGCATTTATTATCAGACGATTGTAATGTACAATCCGTATATCCGTTTCCATGAACGAAAAGATCTCGCCACCAGCATCAGGAGTTTATTTTTGGAGACTTACACAAAAAGAGCGTTTAATTAAGGCTGGCAGGGTAATAATGCAATGATGAAGTATTCTTCTATAGTAAGTAAATCAACCGTAAAAAAGCAAGTCTTAGCGTTTCTCGACCAAACGTGTGTAAACGGACTCATTGCTGTATCCGCCATATACGATATACAAGACAGGTTAAGGTCTGCGCGATTATTTGCGGAAGTAATGAAAGAAATATATGAAGGGGGGTAGAAGCGTCATCGACATATAGTCGTACTAATCAATTTATTAGTTCACGCCAACAAAAAAAGATGTACAACGTTAGCTGTACATCTTTTAAGTAAAGCATAAATATTTTATATGATTTTATGCTCAGAATTGAAATTTATGAATGGCTGATGCTCCTCATGAGGAGGATTTGTTGCCTCTCAATAGTGCAACAAGTAACAGAATAAAAACAGCACCTCCAATGACATATACAATTGGATTTTGGTACCAGTTGTCTTTTCTGTCGAGATCTACATTTATATCTATTCCTTTATCC
>Ga0163147_10002661_pt1 | contig 24949 bp, 17 predicted proteins | sample OliLakLV19MP6G1_FD_148597 | JGI IMG/M metagenome (GOLD analysis project Ga0163147, IMG submission 148597) | Freshwater microbial mat bacterial communities from Lake Vanda, McMurdo Dry Valleys, Antarctica- Oligotrophic Lake LV.19.MP6.G1 | ecosystem: Environmental > Aquatic > Freshwater > Lake >...
TTAATATCTTTGGCTTCCGGTATGCCGTCAGTATATAACACTATACCATCTCCTATTGCCAAATCAAAAATAGCGTGACTAATAAACTCAGTAATGTCACCATCTAAACCAATGGGAAACCCCAGATCCATTGTGTCAATGCGTTCAATTTGTCCACCTTTGCGAACAATAATGGCTTCTTCATGCTGTCCACTAATACTAATTTTCCCATCAGCATAGTTGACAATAGCTAAAGTGAGGCTTTTTTCAGAATTCATCCGTTGCACATTTTTGTAAAGTGTGCGATTAAGGGTATCTAAAAATACTACTGGATCAGTTTCACGAATTTCCTGTAAAGTGCGAACGGCTGTTTGAGCCATTAACATCAAAATACCACTTTCTAAGCCATGTCCCGTTACGTCCCCAATCCCTAGGGTTACTACGCCATCTGTATGTAGCACGTCGTAATAATCGCCGCCTACTTCGTCCGCAGGTTCCATATAACCTGCTATATCTAAACCTTCAATATTTTCTAGTTCTTCAGGTTTAGGTAAAATCATCATTTGGATTTGACGGGCTACGTCTAATTCTGCGCCCATGCGTAGGTTTTCTCCTTTCAATCTCTCGTTAAGAGCAATAATTGATTCATTCGCTGTTGCGAGATCTGCGGTGCGCTCTTTAACTTTATCTTCTAGGGTTTCAAAGGATTCTTGTAGTTGTCCCGCCATGCTATTGAAAGACCTTTCTAAGGTTTGGATTTCGTTAATTTCAAGACCATTATCTATATCAACTCTGCCATCGAGATTACCTGCGGCTAGCTCTTCTGAGGCTTGGGAAATTCGCAAAAGAGGACGAGTAATCCAACGGGAGGTGAGAATACCAAAGGCGATCGCCGCCACTAACGCTACTAAAGAAAGTAATAGTGTATTACGAGTATTTTCGTTAATTTGCGCCATAAAATCTGACTCTGGCAATACGGTGACAATCAGCCAGTCCAATCCGAATTCCTGTTTCCAGGGATTAACTAAGACAAAATAGCGTTGCCCTTGAATTTCAATAGTCAGCGTTATTTTCTCTTTGATTTCTTGAAAACTACTAAACCGATTTTTCAGAGTTTCAGTAGTCTTTTGAATTAACGGATCACTGATGTTTAAGGCACTGAAGCGTTGGCTCTTACCATTTACTTGATCAAAAGAGGGTTGAGAACCAGAATTGCCAATTAACTGACCATCTCGTTCCATGACAAAAACTCGTCCTGAGTAACTCACCTTTAAGTTACGCAAAAAATCAGTAATATTTGATAGTTGTAAGTCAACCCCAATTACACCCAGTAATTTGCCATTTTTTGCAAAAATAGGACGAACTGCTTCTACAGCAATAAAGTTAAGCTGGTCAAGGGAATACACTGAAGTCCAGCTTGGTTTACCTGCTTTAACTGCTTGAACATACCATTCTGTTTTAAGGGTATCGTAGGGATTAACCTGTAGTACATTGCCGTAATCGCCCTGCTCATTGACGGCATAAGTAAACAGTTTTCCCTCTGTTCTTGCAGAAACCTCGTCAATGGTGACTCCTTTACCCGGCATGGTCGGACCTGCGCCAATAAAGCGTCCATCTGCGAGTCCATAGGAGATAAATCCGATATTCTCAAATGCTTGTGCCTGCTTCCAAAAATAAAGTCCAGCCCGATTCAAGTTGTTTAAATCTAGTAATCCGATGTCGATCGCATCAATATTAGCTTGATTAATTCGATGAGGAATTGAGAAATAGTTATCTAGGTGCTGATCAACTCTGTCATTCATGGATATCATCAACTGATCAGCCAGATTGTTTACTGCTTTTTCACCATTTCGGAAGGAGAGATAGCCAACTAAACCAACGGCTGCAACAATTTGCAAGACAAAAGGTATTACCAGAGTGGTACGGAGGCGAAACTTAAAGGGTATTTTGTTCATGTCTTAATCTATGTTTTAATTCTTATTAACAGCTAAATGTAGGAGTAATTCATAAATTACCCCTACATTTATACTTTCTCAGTTGCTTCTTCCTGTCGTTTCAACACCAATAAAGTGATGTCATCAAATATCTTTTGCGTGCCAATGTGTCGCCGCAGGTCGGTAATAATATCATCCTTGATTTCTGAGGCTGATTTATGCCAATTTTCGCTAATTACTTCACACAATCGCTCTACTTGATACTGCACTTTGTTAATATCTTTGGCTTCCGGTATGCCGTCAGTATATAACACTATACCATCTCCTATTGCCAAATCAAAAATAGCGTGACTAATAAACTCAGTAATGTCACCATCTAAACCAATGGGAAACCCCAGATCCATTGTGTCAATGCGTTCAATTTGTCCACCTTTGCGAACAATAATGGCTTCTTCATGCTGTCCACTAATACTAATTTTCCCATCAGCATAGTTGACAATAGCTAAAGTGAGGCTTTTTTCAGAATTCATCCGTTGCACATTTTTGTAAAGTGTGCGATTAAGGGTATCTAAAAATACTACTGGATCAGTTTCACGAATTTCCTGTAAAGTGCGAACGGCTGTTTGAGCCATTAACATCAAAATACCACTTTCTAAGCCATGTCCCGTTACGTCCCCAATCCCTAGGGTTACTACGCCATCTGTATGTAGCACGTCGTAATAATCGCCGCCTACTTCGTCCGCAGGTTCCATATAACCTGCTATATCTAAACCTTCAATATTTTCTAGTTCTTCAGGTTTAGGTAAAATCATCATTTGGATTTGACGGGCTACGTCTAATTCTGCGCCCATGCGTAGGTTTTCTCCTTTCAGTCTCTCGTTAAGGGCAATAATTGATTCATTTGCTGTTGCAAGATCGGCGGTGCGTTCTTGCACCATTGCTTCCAGAATTTCGTCCTGCCGTTTGCGATCGCTGATATCCTGTATAATCCCTTCGTAGTAGAGAACATCACCAGAGGAACTTTGCACGGCGTGAGCATCCATTTGCACCCAGATGACGGATTGATCCTGACGATACGCCTCAAATTCAAAATTTTTGACCTGTTCGTGTTCCTGCATCAGCGTCTGAAACTGGTCTCGCTCGTGGGAATGAACATAAACCTGATTGCGAAAATCAGTTAGGCTAGTGAGAATATCTGTGGATGAGTCGTAGCCAAAGATTCCAGCCATTGCTGGATTAGCACTGAGCAATCTTCCATCTGGTGATGACTGGAAGATACCTTCCAAAGCATTCTCAAAAATCCCGCGATAGTTTTTTTCAGCTTGCCCCAGAGCTTCAAAAGACTCCTTCATCTGGCTAGACATGTGGTTAAACGAATCTGCCAGTTGACCGATCTCATCTGCCGATTCTATGGATGCTACGACCTCTAAATCCCCTTGCTGAATTTTCTTAGTTAAAGCAGCAAGTTGACGAAGAGGACGAATGATGGTGCTGACGACGGCAAAGGCTGCCAACCCTGCCCCCAGAACCGCAGCAGCACTGATGGCATAACCTATTATTCTTTGTTCTAGCAGGGCTGCTTGAATGCTTTGGATAGATCGGCCCACCAAATATATACCAACAGGTTTAGCCTGACTGGGTTGAGTCTGGCGAGTATGGTCAAAAATAGGCGTGTAGAAGGTTTCATATTCTTTGTCAACAATAAGGGCTCTGCCTCTAAAGGGCTGGGCACGATCTAGCACCGCAGCAGCAACTTCGCTGGAAAGTCGCGTCCCAATTGATCGGGTTTTTCCATCTATATGAGGAACGTTCGTAGCAATTCGTAAATCTTGAGCAAACAAAGTGACTACAGTATCTTTATCTTTGTCAGCAAATTTCTGGACGCGATCGACCGCATCAAAATTGCGATTTAGCAAGGTTCCGGCTAGGACGATACTGACTAACTTGTTGTTTTGGTAAACTGGATAAGCTGCCATTGCGACTAAACCAATCTTGCCAGACTCAATGGGATAAGTCCCCTCGGGAGCAGGAAGTTTCGATGCTGGCAAATCCTTAGTCTTTTGAGGACGAATTCCTACCCAGGCTTGTTTGTCTAAGCCTAATTTCTGGAGTTGATTGCTGGTGAAAATTTCCACACCACTAATTGATTTTTTGGTTTGGGTTAAATCTTTTAAAATTGCTAAATCGGATAGATCAATCCCAGTTGGCAGTTTGATCGGTATGAAGCGGGATTCGCTGTTGTCAGCTAGGGCAGGATAAGTGGTCAGATCGCCATCAAGAGTGTAAATAGTTTGAGCGATTGTCTTGCCTTCCGCATTCGTGATCAGCAAAAAATTATTGCTCATTTTGGCATCTGTGAGATTTGAATCAGTCAGCCATTCTTGCAAAGTAGAAAAGTCAGGCTGTTCCCAGTTAATTCGATTAGTTTCTAGGATTTTGCCGAGGGTATTTACTTGGACTCTATTTTTCTGTTCTATATCGGCTACCTCTGTTTGTAGTTGTTGATTGCTGATCGAGAGGCGAGATCGGAGGTTCTCCATATACTTCTCGCTGGTAACACGAGAGATAGCTTCTGTTGTCAATACAGCAGGTATAGCGGCTGCAAAGATTAGAATAGAGGTCAGCTTCCAGCGGAGGCCGAGATTTTGCCAGTAATAAAAAGGAGTCCGTTTGGCTGGGAGCAGCTTTTTAAGTAATGTATTTGACGGACGATCGCCTCTCATTGTATTGTTCATTATTTTTGCGGCGTTGGAGAGTTTTAATAGAGCTTTAGAAAAGGTCACGTAGCAATTCGTTCCAGCGCTGCCACCTTTTCTCCGACTTGGCGATGATAGAGATATTGCAGGATTTCTTGATAGATTTGGCTACTGACACGATCTCCTCGTTTACCATTTTCTAGCTTTACGTCATCCACATAGAAATTAATATTGAATTGAATGTAAGGTACCCCATCTTCATGCTCAAGCCCCTTTACTAAGACCTGAGGTTCTTGCCATCTCTGTCGCGGATCTTTAAAGCGTTCCCGTAACCATTTATTTAACTCAGTGACATAATCATCTAGGCGCGTTTCTTCTCGCTCAGGATTAGAAATTTTTTGATAAAGCCGCTGCATACGTCGTTTCAGCAAGCTAATCTTACGCTCCCATTCATCGGGAATGATAAACGCATCGGCATCTAGTAAATTTGGATCACGAATACTCGTGCGGTACCATATTCTTATAAGTTCGATCAAACTATCTTTTACACGAGTTTCCTCAAGGATAAATGTTGTCCGATTGTTTTGAGTTTCAGTCGTCACTTTTAGCCCGATCAAACTTAAGACATCACGATACTCTTGCTGCACATTTTCAATTTCTTCTTTAGACAGCCCCCCTTTCTCTGCAAATTGCAGGGTTACAGTCAGTGCTTCCAGAGACGGAAACACTTCCTCTAACTTAAAGTCCACTTCCTGTTCAGCCAGCAGACGCAAACGCCCGATTTTTTGCTGATCTGAGAGTTCATCAAGTTGGTAATAGCGATCGCCTAGATTTAGCTTCTGATCAATTTCACCCAACGTATCGAGGTGAGCCAGAATGACCTCTTGGATCATTTGCCTGATGGCATGAATCTCATACTCTGCGGGGATTTTAACGTCTGTTGAGTATTGAAAGTAGGAAGTCGGACGGCTGAGATTGATAATACTTTGACTTTGCAAGTTGCTGTTGGGGATGTAAATGTCACAGTGCTTGCTGGGTACATAAAGATGTGTTACCCTCACTCCAATTTTGCGGAGCATGGCGATCGAACCATTTTCAAGCTGCAACATATCGCCAAATTGGAAGGGCGAGTCGATTAATAGCACAACGCCACTAAAAAAGTTTGCCAGAATGCCTTGAGCAGCAAAACCCAGTACAAAGGTTGCGCCACCCAAGGCCACCCAAATTCCCGTCAGATCAACGCCCAACGATCGCAGCACAAAAACGCCTGCAATGGTAGAAACAATGACCGGAATGACCGCTTCTAAAATTGGCAGCAGCACATCATCCCACATCGCCTCAGTTTGCTGAGTATATTCTTTTAAGTAATAAACAAAAACTTGAAGGAAAAGCTGAATTAACCAATAGCTAATTGAAACAATTAACCCAGCATTAAAAAGACTTTCAAAATCATCAATTATGTTGACAGATGGCAGACGATGAAAGGTGAATTTGATAATTACCAGAACAAAAACAGTGAGGGCAGGATAAGCAGAAACGTTGAGCGTAACTAGCGCAATATCGCGTTCAAATTTACGAAAGATGGATCGCATTACATAAAATAGAACAAAATACAATCCAGCAGCGCCGCCCACCGTCAACACCAAGCTGGTGAGGATCAGTGACCACGTACTACTGGACTGAAAGGAAAGGAAGTTGTCTAGCATGTATCTCAAGTCCAGCTTAGGGGGTAAAGGTTATATTCTTACTCAATCTCCAACTTCAACCCAGGCAGTAGTTTCTCCAAATTTTTCAGAGATTTTCCTTGCCAAGGCATATCATTCGATCCCAGCACGATCAACTGTGTCCCTTTCTTTTTGCGGAATCCCAGCACAAATTTTGATAGCATACTAATGCCTGAGCTATTCAAAAAGCTTAATTCTCGCAGGTTCACAGTCATTGTCTCTGGATTAGTCTCTGCCACTTCACTCAGTAAATTAGTAATCGGTTCATATTCTGCTGGACAGCCCAGGCTCAGTTCCCCGTTGAAATTTACGGTTGTAGTCGCAGAATCGTATTGAATCATGTAATCTTCGCCTTTCACATCTTGATTAGCCATCGTCAATTGTTTCCTTTTTTGTTGGGTAGATTGCTATTAAACTGGCACTTGCGACATCGTTGTTACGGTAACAATTGGACGCTCAGTTTGTCCTGTGTCCAGCCTCCAACCGACCTTAGCAGCATAGTCATTGATCATGGTCAACAAACCTAGACCGGAGGTTTTGGTATCTTCTTCTACGCTCCTCTCGATCTGACGCACGTACAACTCGTCTGGATCAGAGGCTAACAGCTCATCAATGAAATCTCTGAGTTTATCTACTCCATCCGATCGCACGCTGTTGACGGTATAAATCACCACAACCACTTCAGTATCTTGCTGTAGAAAGTGAATACCGAATTTGACTTTGTAATTTGAAGCGTCGTCGTTAAACTTAATCGCATTTTCGAGCAGCTCATTGGCAACATAGCTAACGGTTGCATTAGCTTCTTTAATTCGCTGCTGATCGCTTAGATTTTCCTCATCAACGGGAAGAAAGTTAGTGAAGTATTCAGCAACAAAATGAGCAGAGAGACGATTATTTTTCCAGCGCCGCTTGAGCGGACGAGAATTGGGTGTAAAGGTAAGTTCGAGGGAATCATGCTCCGGTGGAAGGATATCAATGAAATCACCAAATATCTGAGATGTTGGGGCAGTGTCTGGGAATGCTTGAGTCATACTTAGAGAATCTCCTGTTTCTACAACATTGTTTTAAGAGTGTACTGAATCATGTGTGTCTACTCTATATAACGGAACTTTTTAAATCTAGAGCTAACTTAAACCAATTATTACCTTCAAAATCCATAGAAATTACCTCAATTAGAATGGAGAATTGTTTAGAGCATCTCAGTTTTGTTTTTGTAGTGCAAACTCCTATAGCTCGCACTCAAACAAAAAAATACTAGGCGACAAAAATGAGATGCTCCCGAATTGTTTACGCCTGATGATGGAATGGGCATTTACCCGCTTGAGATTCTGTCTCCCAAGGATCTGGGACATAGAAATAGTTAGGTTTGAGCAGGCGATTTTCAAATTCTAAGGGGTAAACTGGGACAGTTGAACCCGACAGCGGCGGAAGCAGCCAACGCCAATCTCCATAAACTTGCCGATCGCACTTTTGTTCTTCATCCACAAATTGGATAAAGGAATCGCTCAGGGTATGGTGATCCAACATCCTTACCCCATGCAGTTTATAGGAGTGTAGCACAGCCACATTCATTTCTACCAAAGCTAAATCCTTCCAAAGAGTCATATTTTCGCTGCAATCTAAACCCATCTTTCCGGCAATAATTGGCAGCATAGCGGTAAGTGTCGCTGAAATTCCGCCCACCAATTTCTGCGCCCATATAAAAACCGTTAAATGGTGTGGGGTATTGAATGCCTCCCATGTCCAACATCATGGAAGAAACCGCCGGTAATCCAAACCATTTCAGCCCCACTTCGGCAAACCATTCATAGCGAGGGTGGGAAATAGGAACTTCTAAAATGATTTCTGGTGGAATTTCAAACCATTTTGGTTCGCCTTCTCCTACTTGGATAATCAAAGGCAACACATCAAAACGGGTTTTAGACTCTTTCGACCATCCTAACTTGAATGCTTGATCTGTTAACTCTAGATTGGCAGGATCGCCGAGAATGCTGCCATCTGGTTGACGATAACCTGCATAACGCAGCATTAAACTGTTCCAGACTTTGATCTTAAAATTTGGATTCAAGATCGTAATAGTCGATCGCAGATTCCCGTTATTAGTCGCAAACTTAATGTGTTCGACTAAAGTTTGAAAAATCTCCTCCTCTGTTTGTAAATGGCGCATATCCCGTAGTTGCAAACTGCGCCAAAAGTTGCGTCCCAGACAGCGGTTACTGTTACGCCATGCCAACTTTGTACCGTAAGCTAATTCATCGGATGTATGTTCGTAAGTGCCTGTACGCTCAATTAATTCCTTGACTTCTTGCCAGCGGGGGAGGAAGACTTCTGCTAAACCTTGTTCGAGATAGCATTGCTTGAGGAAAACCTGGGACATCAAAATAGCGAACTTCTGTGGGTACATTGGCGAGAATGCGGTTTAAATGGGTTTCTAAACCATAGACAAATTCATCAAAATCAATCGTACCGTTCCCGTCTTTGTCAGCTTGTTCTAGGATAGACTGACATTCATCATGGCTATATCCTAAATCTAATAGATAGGGAAATAACTCTTGAGCGTCAATTTGCCCACTTTTATCGAGGTCAATCGCTTCAAATCGCAAGCGAGCAAATTCTTGGGCAGACATAATTTGTCTGAGTATGGAGGATAGTTCTAAGGCGATATCAGTACCACTAAGTTGACTCGAACCTGTCAATATTTCTGGAGGTTGGTTGTTGATTTCACCTTGTAGCCATTTGGATAAACCTTGGGCGATCGCTTCTGGCTCTAACCAAGGTAAGGTGCTAGTACCAAGCGGTAAGGACAAAGTACGGCGAAACCTCAATTCCTTTTTCTGTAAGAGCAGGTGGGAAAATAAAGGCGCGTGACGTAAGATTAGAGTTTCTATATTAAAATCTCGCACTAGACTTTCTGCTAGTGTTAAGCTATCTCCCACCTTTGTGCCCGTCGGACAAGCAGGAGCAACCCAGGCTAAACGGCGAATACCCTTCTTTTGAGCTATATCTATAAATGAACGAGTGAGGGGTACTACCTCAGATAAATCTGTTGGCATGATGAAAATTACTGCTGCTTGGGCACTATAAAATTCTTCGGGTAGAATATTTTGAGCATTTAAGCTCCAATTCAACCACTCTCCACTACCAAGACTTGTGGAAGTAGCGATCGTCCCTAAACGTTTAAATCCATAAACCTGAAACCGATCTAAATTTGTCACTAAACTGACAAATTTTTTCGCAGGCAAATATTGAGAATCTGAGGCAAAAACCAGAATATTTGCGGTAGCAGATGCTGAATCAGTTAATACAGAGTTAATACTTTTCATTTTTGTACCTGAGATTGTGGAAGTTAAAAGTGTACGCCTTCAAAAATACTGATATTGTTCTATGTACAACTTGTGAAATGGTAATTTGGGAAGTATCAGCACCAGCCAAATATTCTGCCTATTATTAAGTTTCATTCCATAACAGAGGTATCCCTTCCAGCGTTCCTAAAGTTTCTATTTCTTTAATTTCACTAACTACCTTTGCTGTCAATTCTTCCGTTAGTACGTCAATGAATTGCATATCCATTGGAATAAATATTCCAATTTTATCTATTACTTCCAACAGCATATTTTTCTCGGATTCTTCTAAAAAGCCATCAGCGTTAATTAAATTTTTTAATAAATTATCATCCCCTAACAAGGAACGCAAATTTTTGTTTTCCTGCATCGGGAATAACAATTTTTCATACTTGTCTTGAGGAACAGAAACAGCTAAAGCTAATTGCAACATCAAGCGAAGATTGCTATCAGGAGGAATTGAACATAAAAACGCCATAATTTTGCCAAGTTGTTTTATCTTCATTAAATTCCTCAATTTTTCGCTATTTAGTTAAATTCTTCGGTGATTGTATGCCATTTTAGACTATACGGCGATCGCAGGATATTGTCAATCAATAGTCCGGACAGTTTTCAATCACCAATGCACAAGTTTTGATTCTAATTCGATCGGGCGATCGCCCTTTCCCCAAAAAGAACGATCGCCCGTTAATCTCTCTCTCCAAAATCTCAGGAAATTAGCGCTGATTCAAAAAGCGGCTGGCCATCGACATTGCGTCAGTAATATCTACGTCGCCGTCTCCATCTCCATCTAAAAACGCATTCAAAACGGGATTTGCGCCCTGGGCTGGATTTTGAGCGTTGCCGCCGGTTTGCAGCAAATTGAGGACGATCGGCACTAAAACAGGTATCATCGCTTGTACTGTGGAGTTATTTAAACCGGTTCTTTGGGCGATATCGGCCACTATCTGCGTTAGTTGGCCGGCTCCGAACAAACTCTGTACCGCTTGCGGATTGGGATTTGTGCCGCTAAATTGGTTGACAAGTTGTTGAGCTTGTGCGTCTCCTGACTGCGATCGCACGTCTTGCAATGCCGATCGCACGTATCCGCCCAAAACCGACATTGCTAGCTGAGTCGTGCCCGCATCGACGCCCTGGTTGCCGCTCAACTGCTCTACCGCACCGAGAATGTTGCCCAACTGATTGGGGTTTGCTTGTTGGTTGGGATTGTCGATCGCGCTCAAAATTTGGTCAAATAGTCCCATAATTTTCGCTCCGTACAGTGATTGCTCAACTTTAAATTATAGCAAATCCTGTTTTTCAAGATTACTGAAAATAGTTTTTAGTTGGGTATTATCACTCAGCGAGTGGGGTAGCAACAGCCAGTCAGTAAGCAATCTCATACCATTTTAGATTTGAGATTGGGAATGAATTCTGACATCAGAGTTTGGATCGCACGCTTGCAGTTGGATGCTTTTTTGAAACTGCTATAAAAAATGATAATTTTTAAGTTTTTACAGTTCCTCTCTCCTCGGACTTGGTTGGCGCGTTCCCGCTGGATAGGGAATTATATTCGCTAGCAATTGGAGGTTGTAAGAGCATCTTTTGCATGAAATTCTCATGCTTAATCGGCAGGGCGATCGTAAATTCAGTCCCCGTTCCCACCTCAGACCAAAAGTTAATCGTCCCCCCGTGTTTCTTGACGATAATTTCGCGACCAATTGCCAATCCCAAACCCGTACCTACACCTCTCGGTTTAGTAGTAAAGAATGTTTCAAACATTTTTTCTTGACTCTCTGGCGCTATTCCCGTACCGTTATCAGAAATTCGCACTACCACTGAGTCGTCGTCCAAGTATTCTGTAGCAATGACAATTCTCGGCGAAAAACTCGGTGCTTCTTGTTTAATTGAGCCCGAAGCCGATTGTTTTTTCGCCTCCTCAGAGCTGGATTTCTCACTTTTTGCTTTCTCTTCCACAGCATCTAGTGCATTGTTGAGAAGGTTAACAAATACCTGGTAAAGCAAACCCATATAACCTTCAACAGTCGGAATATTGCCGTAATGTCGCACCACTTCAATGCCCTGTTTGATGCGGCTGTTGAGAATCAGCAAACTGCTGTCTATGCAGGCGTGCAAATCGACGGGATGAGGGGCCGCATCGTCGAGGCGAGAAAAATCTTTCAAACTTAAGATAATAGCTTTTGCTCTTTCAGCGCCTACTTGCATCGAGTCAAATATTTTTATCAAATCTTCTTTGAGAAAATCGATGTCTATTTCTTCGCCTTTCGCCAGCACTGCGGCAGGGGGATTGGAAATTTCTGTTTCGTAAGTTTTGAGCAAATCTAAAATATCTTCAACGTAACTTCTGGCTGGGTCGATATTGGCATAAATAAAATTGATTGGGTTGTTAACTTCGTGAGCAACACCGGCTAACATCCGCCCCAAAGTTGCCATTTTCTCATTTTGAAGTATCTGGCTTTCTTGTTCAGATTTCAATTCTTCTAGCAAGTGATTTACTTTCTGAATCAGTTGATTCAGCGAAGCTGCTAATACTCCCACTTCATCGGTGCTGGTAACTGGTACTTGCAACTGAAAATTAGATTCTTCAGTCACTCGCTGAGCGATTTTAGTTACAGCGGCGAGGGGTTTGGCGATCGCCCGACTGGTGAAGCCCGCCAGCACTGCTGCAACGACGATCGACAGTGCCATGCTACCCAAAATTATTTGCACCCGCAGCGCCTGCGCTTGCAGCAGTGCCTCCCGCCCAGCATCTTCTTGCTCTTGGGCGCGATCGATAATTTCTGCTATATCATTGACCGCCCTATCTAGTTGCAACCCAATTTTATCTCGATCGAAATTCAACAGCAACTTACGTTTAATACTTTGTTGAGCGGGGTTATTTGGCAGGTTACTAATTTTTTTATTAACTATTTCTAGTCTAGACAGATAATTAGACAATAGCGAATCGCAAGTTTTTTTGAATTTTTCTATGCCTTCTATGTCTTCCATGTATTTAGATTTTTTGACTTCAGATAACAACAACTTCAAATTGTAAATATTTTTTTGTATTTGTTCGTATTTGCTGTCAAATATTTGGGGCTGTTCTAGCCAGTAAATCAGCCCCTCTTGGCTGTTTTGCGTTCGCAGTAAAGCCACCTGCAACTTATTTAAAAGCTGAGTTTCTCGATCGATGTGTACTTGATTGTTAGTTCTGCGATAGTAATGAGTGCCCACCAACATCCCGATAGTCGTTCCCCCAATCGCAACACAAAGAGCCAGTGCATACCCACTGCTGATTTTGTCGCGAATACTGAGGTTGCCCAAGGAATGGGCTATGTGAGCGAAATAATTGGGCTTTGGTGGCTGGCTGTCTTTGATGTTATGCTCGCAAGAGGTAGAGAGTTCTTGTGAAGGCTGATTCAGATGTTTGAGCTGCATAGATGCTAACCTGTGAATAATTCACGCACTGACAATTCAGTCTAACTTAACTCGTGGCTGATTTGAGAGTACCGCAGTGATATTTAATGTGATAATTTTTGTAAATTAGGATGCTCTTAGCTTGCCTAAGAAACCCGGTTTCTCGTTTCTACTTTCGGAGCTTCCAGGAGGCACTGGTGTTACAAAACCGGGTTTCTCTGTACTTAATGTCATATTTGTTTCTTAATAAAAAAGTATTGCTAGACTCGTGATCAAATAAATCACCGAATAAATAAGTAGGTAGATGCAAATAAACCAGCCTACGGTTCCAGCGGGTGATAAGCTGTAGCTGAGTTATCGTGCAAGCTACAATTGCAGCAAGAGGGCGATCGCACTTTTCCGTCCCGCTGGCGCTCAAACTCCGCAAACCGCGCCCGCAGTCCGACAGAATCGGGATTTGCGGGCTCGCGCAGTACGATCCTCTTCGAGGGCTTCGCTAACGGGCGCTTGGCCATTTGAGATTTGAGATTTGAGATTTGAGATTTGCAATGACTGATGACTATCGGCGTAATGTAAAAATCAAAGCATAACCCTTTTATTTGCCCCTTTCCTCATGCCTTTGCCGCGCCTGTTAACCTTAATTGCTGCTTTCTGCCTCGCCCTGGGGCTGATTATTGGGCTGGTGAGTTCCTTAACAGGGCTTTACAGTCAAGTTGCGTGGTCTGCTTCTCCGCTGCTGGCTAATTTGCTGATTTTCTTGATTATTGTACTTTTGGGCACCCTAATTTTTGCGCTATTTTATTATTTTAGGCTGCTGCAACGCCCTCAGAAAGTTAAGGGAAAACGGCCGATTACTCCGAAGGTTCCTGTTGTAAAAAGTGAAGCTGCTTCGGAAAATCTCAAAGCAATTCGGCAACAAGTCGATCGCATTCAAGATGAAGTAGCGCGGCAAGCTTTGCTGTTGAGAGCCCGCGAAATTGAAGCTAGCATGGCTCGCGGCAGCGTTCGAGTAGTTGTTTTCGGCACCGGTTCTGCGGGCAAAACTTCCGCTGTGAATGCGTTGGTGGGGCGGATGGCGGGACAGGTGGGCGCGCCGATGGGAACTACCGAGGTTGGCGAAACTTACACTCTGAAATTGAAAGGAATCGATCGAGAATTAGCAATTACTGATACCCCAGGCATCTTGGAAGCGGGAGTTGCGGGGACTTACAGAGAGGAATTGGCTCGGCAGTTGGCGGCCCGGGCAGATTTGATTTTATTTGTTTTGGACGGCGATTTGCGAAAATCCGAGTACGAACCGCTGCGGACTTTGGCGGAAATTGGCAAAAGGTCGATCGTGATTTTTAATAAAGTTGACCTTTATCCCGACACCGACAGAGATGAAATTCTCACTAGGCTGCAGCAGCGAGTCAAAGGTTTTGTATCAGCAATGGATGTAGTCGCCATTAGCGCCAATCCGCACAAAGTTGTATTAGAAGACGGCACAATTTTTCAGCCATACCCGGATATTATGCCATTAATTCGGCGCGTCGCTGCAATTTTGCGAGCTGAAGGCGAAGACTTAATTGCGGACAATATTTTGCTGCAATCTCAGCAATTGGGAGACCAAGCGCGCAAGTTAATTGATGCTCAAAGGAGGCGGCAAGCTGATAAGGCAGTAGAGCGATTTCAGTGGATCGGAGCCGGAGTAATTGCTGTCACGCCTTTGCCAGTTGTGGATTTGTTAGCGACAGCTGCAGTTAACGCTCAAATGGTAGTAGAAATTGCCAAGATTTACGGCTGCGAATTAAATATCGATCGCGCGAAAGAATTAGCCTTGTCTCTAGCAAAAACCCTAGCAAGTTTGGGAATAGTTGAAGGCGTAATTCAAGTAGTGTCAAGGGCGTTGCAATTAAGCGTAGCCGGGTTTGTACTTGGCAAAGCAATTCAAGCAGTCAGTGCGGCTTATTTAACCAGAATTGCTGGTAAAAGTTTTATTGAATATTTCCGCCATGACCAAGATTGGGGCGACGGTGGCATTGCCGAAGTTGTGCAAAGGCAGTTTCAGTTAAATAGGAAAGACGAGTTTGTAAAAGCATTTGTCAAAGATGCGATCGCCCGCGTTGTCGAACCTCTGAACATTTATCAGCAGGAATCGGAACCAGAATTAGAAATGTCAGCCGAATTGGAACCACAAATAGAACCAGAATCCTTGTATCAGCCGCCGCAATACGACGATTGGGAAACTTACAGCAACAAACGCAACGATGACTGGTAATGGGGCATTGGGAATTGGGCAAACAGGGAATTGAGAATTGGGTAATTACGATCGTTCAATGAGATGTTCCCTGAGTATGCTTTGTTGAATTTTATTAAGAAATTTTACAATAATTTTACACATGGGGGAGACTCCGGGGGGATCAAGTCAAACCGAGCGATCGGATCGAACACAATTTTGATAAGATTTAAGATTGACAACAAAATTTGCTATTGTGCGTCCGGGTAAAAACAATGAGCGATCGACCAATTATTCTCGGTATTGTCGGAGACAGCGCAGCGGGCAAAACCACCCTGACGCGGGGAATTGCCCAAGTATTGGGGCCAGAAAATGTCACTGTGATTTGCACTGACGACTATCATCGCTACGACAGAAAGCAGCGGGCCGAAATCGGAATCACAGCATTGCATCCCGACTGCAATTACCTCGACATCATGCAGCAGCACCTCAGCCTGCTACGTACCGGACAAGCAATTCTCAAACCCATCTACAACCACACCACAGGTACATTTGACCCGCCGGAATACATCAAGCCCAGCAAATTTGTCATAGTTGAAGGTTTGCTGGGTTACGCAACCCGAACAATCCGCGATTCTTACGACGTAAAAGTGTATCTTGCTCCTCCCGAAGAGTTGCGAACTCAGTGGAAAGTTAAGCGCGATATCATGAAGCGCGGCTATACTGAAGAACAGGTGCTTGCAGAAATAAAAAAACGGGAACCAGACTCTGAAGACTTCATTCGTCCTCAGCGCAAATCGGCCGACGTTGTAGTTAGTTTTTACCCGCCCGAAGCGGACAAAGAATCAAATTTAAGCGTCCGTTTAGTGCTCAGGCCGACAATTCCTCACCCTGATTTTACTGAGATTTTAGGTCGAGGCAGCGATAGTTTTCAACCTGCAATTCGCCTGGGACTCGATCGGGATATGGGCAAACCGGTTGACGTGTTGGAAGTAGACTCCCATGCGACTAACGAACAAGTAAACGAACTGGAAAAGATTTTGTGCAACGAAATGCCGCACCTGCGGGGATTTTGTTCTACCGAAGGCAATCCCGAAATTGGCAAACTGATCGGCACAACTGGCGAAGTTTTGGAAAGTTACCCGCTAGCTTTGACGCAGTTGCTAGTTTCATATCACATGATGAAAGCAATTCATTTGTATTAATTGAGTCATCAGTGATTGAGTAGGTAATCGCAAAAAAAAACAGTATATTGTAGGGGCGGGTTTAGTTAACTATCTACGATACAATCGAGTTTATGAGTGCAAAACCCGTCCTCCCCATGCAATATTCAGGTGTACCCACCTACTTATCTACATGATTTATTGGTGGCTAAACTGCGAAATTTCAACTGTATTATTTTTGTCACAATTGAGGATAAATCCTCAGTGGTGGCAAAGTCGGATTAGCAGTCGCTAATTGCTGAATTTGCATCGATACTGGCAACTGACTTTGAGGTGCGGGCAGCATTTCGCCTCGGAAGTCCAGAAGGGTGACGAGCAGCAGATAGCCAAGTGCTAATGCTATAGAAATCACGCCCGTGATAATAGCAATAATTTTTGAACGTTCCATATTCAGTAAGATTGAAGTATAGCTAAACTTAGCTTAACATCAAATGCCACCTATTTTGCTTACAAAGATGGAACCTATTATAGATACGCCAACTCCCACCGAGATGCCAGCCACAGCGCCAGTAGTGGAAACATTCAATCTGGGGAAGTTCTACCGTACTGGCTTCTGGATGAATGAAAAGATTGAATCGCTCAAAAATTGTACTCTGACTGTCTCTGAGGGCGAAACTTTCGGGCTGTTAGGGCAGAATGGAGCGGGGAAAACTACGCTGCTGAAGACTTTGCTGGGGATAGTGCGGCCGACTTCTGGCAGGGCGCTGTTGTTGGGGAGGCCTTTGGGCGATCGCGCTGTGAAGCAGCGAGTCGGCTATTTGCCCGAAAATCCCTATTTTTACGATTATCTCACAGGCTGGGAATTTTTGCAATTTGCGGCGGGCTTGTTTGAAATTCCGGCCTCGATTCAGCGGCAGCGAATTCCGCATTTGCTAGATTTAGTTGGGCTATCTCAATCGGCTGCAATAAAAAAGCAATTGCGCCAGTATTCTAAGGGAATGCTGCAACGAATTGGCATGGCTCAAGCTTTGATTAATAATCCAGATGTGGTATTTTTGGATGAGCCGATGTCTGGTTTAGATCCGATGGGGCGCTATCAGATGCGGGAGATAATTTTATCGCTGAAAAATCAAGGGAAAACGATTTTTTTTAATTCGCACGTACTGTCGGATGTGGAGAAGATTTGCGATCGGGTGGCAATTTTGGCTCGCGGTGAGTTGATCTGCATTGGGGCGATCGACGAACTCCTGGGAAATACTGAAACTTACCGGGTTGAAGGTAGGGGCGGCCACTTGAATATCCTGCAAAAATGGATACCGGATATGGAAGTTGATAATGATTTGTGGTACGGTCATTTGCAGGGCGATCCGAAGGAGTTTATTTCTAGTCTCAGCGCTACGGGAGGGCAGCTAATTGGGATGAATTTGGCTAAGCCTTCTTTGGAAGATTTTTTTATGCAGCAATTGCAAGAAAGAGGAATTTATTCGAGTGGTTGAATCCTGTCTTGTTAATACAGAATATCTGTAGGGAAACGGCAATGTGGATTGGTGTCAACTTAAGCCTGGAACCATTGAAAAATCTCGCTCTTATCCGAGGCCAGATCCCCCTAAATCCCCCTTAAGAAGGGGGACTTTGATCGGAATCTTGTCCCACCCCCTACTCCCCTTTTTAAGGGGTGTGCCAGGGAGATCGAGGGTTTTTGCGATCGCCAGTTGCATTGTATCTCTCGTTTTTATCCAAGTCTCGATCCCCCTAAATCCCCCTTAAGAAGGGGGACTTTGACAATACTATTGTCCCCCCTTCGAGAGGACGCAAAACGCTCTTGTCCCCCCCTTCTTAAGGGGGGGTTAGGGGGGATCGAGGACTCTGTTTAAGACAAAAAATTTGTACTATCTTCAACATGAATTTGCACATCAGCCAACAATGGTAACGGCGGATGACTGCAAATTTGTTCGGGATAATTCCACACTTTCAGATATTTATCAACTCCAGAAATTGCCGTCGCTGCTGCATCCAAATCCCCAGCTTGACACCCGTGATAATGCGCTCTGATCAACGGCTTAATATCCTCGATATCTTGCCATTCAGATTCTGGTTTGAGGGGAATGCTGATAAAATAGCGGTAAGCTTGGCGGTGTGCGGTGCGAAAGTTTTCGGGATTTTGATTCAACAACCTATCGCCCTTTTCGCACACCAACGGATGCAACTGGTAAGACGATCGCTGAAAATCATAATACAGCAATTGTCGGCGTTTGAGAGCGAGAATAATATTTTCTTTCAATTCGTACTTGCTAACTTCTGGCATTTGAGCGGCTATTCCCGCCAAATTCAGCGGATATTCTGCGGTTTGATAGACAGAAATTCGGCTCAAGCAAGTTCGCTCAATGTCGCTAAGACGGGCGATGATTTCATCCAGCAGACTCTCAATCGGTCGAGTTAGCAACCAGTCTCTATCTTGCAAAAATTGGCTGACATTGCCTTGATATTCGCTGTCATCGCGAATCAATGACGCTATTAGTTGCAAAGCTTGGGGATGTCCTTGATAGCGGTGGGCAAGTTCGGTAAATTCTTCTATTGTAGCGATTAAGTTAAATGATGTCAATAGGGCAATGGCGCAATTGTTTGTGAGTCCATTGAGGGTAATTTCGCGGGTAATAGTTGGCGGCAATTCTGCTAAGGTTTCGCGGCTGATAAATATGATTTTACTTTGATGTGCTGTTTCTATAAGTAGTTTGAATAACCAAGCGTATTCGGATTGGGTTTCGGCAAAATATCCGGCTGTTTCGGCTCGCCCAAGTTGCAAAATGGTTTCTAGGCGATCGCACACAATTAAGCATGGTTTATTTTTGAGCAATTTTAGCAGTTTTTCGATCTTTTGGAATGAGTGCACTGGGGCGGCACTTGGTGCATTTTTATCGAAAAAGTTAGGTGTATCTACGGAGGAAAGTGCAGATAGGAGGGAATCGAGAAACCAATCAAATTGAGGTGCTTTGCCTTAGACGAATTCCAAAGATTGCCAAGCGACGGCGACAAAGGGATTGTTTTCTGTTTGAAGTTGGCGGAGGAGTTGACTGATTAGGGTTGTTTTGCCGATTCCGGGTAAGCCGACAAGGGCGATCGCATTTGGGGGTGGATTTCGGTTGTCTAGGTTGAGTAGCAGGGTTTTTAGGGTGTTGAGGTGGGATGTGCGATCGAGCCAATTCCAGACTGGGGGTATGTTGTCGGGAAGTGCGAATGTGCGATCGGTTTGGGTGTCTGGGGCAATATCTGCGATCGAGGCGGCTAATAGTAATTCTGTGTGCTTGATATCATTGCGCTCAATAATATCTTCCCAGTTATTGATTCCTACAGCTTTGCAAATATCGATAAATGTTTCGCGTCGAATTCGGTTTTGCGCCCAAAATCGCTTTAAAGTCGCTTTTGAAGTTAGAGCGGCTTTGCACCAGGTATCTTCAGTTTTATTCCATCCGAAATTGCGCCTTACCATGTCAATGATTTTTAGCCCTTCTTCGGATGATCTGAGCAAATCTGCCATTTTTACTCCTTTACCATAATTTTGCCCCAATGGAATTATAGATTACATCGGAGAGCCGAAAGATGAGCTAAATGAGCCAAATGAGCCAAATGAGCCGTTTATGCTGAGCCAAATGCTGAGCCGTTGAGCCGATACAGATTCAGGATTCTGGAGTATTGTGAAGTGATGAGTTCGGATTGCTGCTACAGATCGAAAGTAAAACAAGGTACGCAGGCATTAGCTTTGTGGTTATGTTTGACTACTGATGTGTTACTCGACAATCTAGGGGAAGTGCGATCGCGCCTCTGGAGGAGATTAAGGGCGATCGGAGTTACCTGGTTTTAGGGTAAATATGGCGGGCGATCGGGCGATCGGGCGATTCCCTAGGGGATAGCTCGGCTTCACGGCTATTTGAGCAATGTAAAGTTTCATTACAAAAAGCGGGCGATTTGCATAAAAAGCAGATGAACGCCCTGATACATATATAGCAAGGTTTGCAAGGCGGGCTTTGCTGGTTTTCACGCAACTATATTTTTGAGGAGATGGGATTTATGAAGTTACTTACAGATGATGTGTTGTTGGGTAGTGCAGTGGATGCGGGCGCGATCGGGCCTGTGGAAGGGGAGATGGAGGGCGATCGAATCTTGTCATCTGCTTCGGATATCCGTATTGCTAGCCAATTAGGAACCAGTTCGTCTTTCATTTCGACCTTCGACGGACTAAGCGGACAAGTTGGAACTCTCGATCCGTCAGCAAAATTCACCCAAATTGCTAGTACCTTCAGTTTTTCCGATATCGCTGTTGCTAAAGATGGGACGATTTTCGGAATTACGCCTACTCAGTTATTCAAAATCAATCCAGTATCGGGTTTAACTTCATTTGTTGGCGGCCTTCCTGCTGGTGTCAATATTAATGCTCTAGAATTTGCGAATGATGTCCTCTATGGGGCTGGGGATTCTAACTTATATGCGATTAATACCACTAATGCGGGAGTATCTTTAATCGCTAACTTGGAATCTGCTGGATTTAATAGCAGTGGGGACTTGGCATTTGATGCTCCGAATAATCGATTTTTAGCGACATCGAAGGGGCAGACAAGCGATAGTTTGTATGCTGTGTCTCTAACTGGTGAAGCAGCGAAAATTGGCGATATTGGCTTTAGTAATATTTTAGCCTTGATGTTTGAGGGCGAGAAGCTTTTTGGTTTCACGGCGGATGGATCGCGAATTGCGATAAATCCTGGAACGGGAGCGGGGGCTTTTGATACCCTTGTCAAGGGTATTAGCGATCGAATTGGGGGAGCATCTGGTATTCAAATTAAGAAAGGAGAGATACTGTCGAGCACTCCCGGAACAATTCTGTCAGCGGATACGATCGATGTGTTTTTGCCACCGGGGGGCGAAATTACTTTAGATATTACAGTCACAGTGCCTGGGAATGCTTCTAGTTCGACCACTCGCAGCGAATTAAGTATTGAAACTTCGGATACTGTGGTTGCTCAGATGCTAAGTTCTTCAGCAGTTAGTGCGAGTGCAACTGCTGACCAGCTTCCGCTTGATGTTTTTCTGCTGCAAGACGCTTCTGCCTCGTTTGATGATGACGTGTCTATTTTCCGCCGTCTAGTACCAAATTTAGTTGATACTCTGTCAAATCAGCAGCCCAATACTCAATTTGGTCTTGGCAGCTTTGTTGACAAGCCAATAGAAGGAATCGGAAGTATTGAGGATGGTCATTATGTTTATCGGACTAATCTGCCACTAACAAAGAACAAGAATGAACTGCAATCGGCAGTGAATAACCTAACTATTCTCCCTTCTAACGAAACACCTCCGGAATCATCGCTGGAAGCCTTGCTGCAAACGGCACGTCGCGCAGACACTACTGAAATTGGTTTCCGTGACAGTGCTCGCCGTGTGGTTGTGGTGGCTACAGATGAACCGTTTCACCAGGCTGGTGATGGTGCGAGGCTGGCTGGAATTACGAGACCCAACAATGGCGATGCTGTCCTTGATGGCAATCCGCCGGGAACCGGAGAAGATTATCCGAGTATTCAGCAAGTTCGCGAGGCGTTGATTGATGCAGGTATAGTGCCTATTTTTGCTGTTACGCCTACATCAGAAAATACTTCAGTCTATAACGACCTAGTTAATAAATTAGGTTTTGGTAAGGTTGTCAGATTAGACTCAGATAGTGCTAATTTGGTGAATGCAATTACAGAGGGGTTAGATAAAGTCAGTCAGGAAATTACTCTCGTACCTGCTGATGATGATTTCAACTATGTGAAAGATATTTCACCCAAGAAATTTGAAAATGTCAAGCCGGGTGATACGCTGAATTTTAAGGTCACGTTACAATCGGATAGTACAGGCCGTGACGATAATCTGAAACTGCAAATACCTGGATTTGGTAATCTGGGTGATACGAAGATTAATGTCAAGACTGTTGCACCTAATCAACCAATTGTAACCAAACTTCCAAATGCACCTCTAATTACCGAAATAAAGGATTCTTTTATTTTGGGAAAAGTCTATAATGATACTAACAATGATAAATTTTTTAGCGATAAACTCGAAGATCGAGAGTCTCGTCCAGTGACTATTAAGACGTTGAACGGAGCAAAAGTAGATCCAAATGCAGAGACATGGATTGTAATTCACGGTAATGCTGACAATCCGAATAAAGATAAGATATTTGACTTAGCCAAGACCGTTGAAGAGCAAGTGGCAGGGAAAAAAGATCAAGTTTTGGTTATTGACTGGAGTGATTCAGCTAACAACAAGTCTTTAGGTCAGCCAGATCCATTTCTATCTTCTAATTGGATCAGTGATGTTGCTAACTTTGCAGTTGAAGCACTAAGAGATGAATGGAAGATAGGATCGGAAAAAATTAATTTAATTGGTCACAGCCTAGGTACTTACGTAGCTTCTGAAATTGGATTTTTACTTTCTAGTAGAGACAAAGACAGAAGCAAACTCAACATAGATCCCGATAAGCGTGTGAACACACTTATTGCCTTAGATCCAGCAGTAAACGATCCAAGAAATGCGCTGGGCTATGACTTAGATGGTGACACAAATGATATTCGTGAAACACCTATCCCATTTAGCCCAGTATCGAAGTTTTCCAGAGCATTTTGGGGTGATATTGCTTCAGGTGATGGCACAGGATCATCAGACTATGCTACAAGTGCTAATGAGTCTATTTACATAGATTTTAAAAGACCGACTGAAAATCCTGGATCAGGAAGAGATAATTTAATTCCTTTTGATAGTCATGGTAACATGGTTTATCTGTACAGAAATTTGCTAAAAAATTCTGGTGAGATTGGCTCTCTTTTTAAGCTAGATGTTGGTGAACATAAAGACTGGAAAAAAGATACTTATGGAGGAAATGAAGCAATTATTGTTGCTACTGCTTACAAAGATGAAGGCAAGTTCGACTATAAGCCATTTAACGGTAACGATCCCAATACAGAACCCAAATTATTGTTCCTGAAAGATGCCAACTCTCAGAATGATGGCATAGCTTATGGCAGCACTGGAGATGATAAGTTAGATGGTATTATATCAGGGCAGAATACATTTTTGGGTCTGGTCAGATTTAACGACGCTGGCAATGATAAATTATACGGTGACTCTGGAAATGATAGTATCTTCAGCGGTTCAGGCAATGATACCCTCTATGGCAGTTCAGGCAACGATTTCATCAATGGTGAAGCAGACAACGATTTCATCAATGGTGGCGATAATAACGACACTCTCTTTGGTGCGAAAGGAGATGACACAGTTATTGGAGGTAAGGGCAACGATAGTTTAGAAGGCAACGATGGTAAAGACACTCTCATCGGTGGAGAAGATGACGATACCCTATGGGGTGGTGGTGATAGCTCGGCTGATAGCCTGGATGGTGGTGATGGAAATGACTCTCTCATAGGAGAGGGTGGGAATGATACATTGATTGGTGGCTTAGGTGCAGACAATCTCAATGGTGGTGATGATGACGATGTACTTATTGGTGGAAAAGGTAAAGACAATCTAACAGGCGGTTCTGGAAAGAACACCTTTGTATTTTCACCTGGTGATGGTGCTTCTAGCAGAGATGATGCTGATATCATCACCGATTTTGGCAATGGCTTTTTAGGCTTGGCTGGTGCTAATAAGATTGGGTTAGCAGGTGGCTTAAACTCGAAGATCATTGAGGTATTAAAAGAGGAAGGAGTTTTAGGGTTTGGCGATCGAACTGTTCTCAAAGCTAATGGTGAGTTTCTAGCAATTCTCAACGGTAAGTTCACTTTGACTGATTTGAATTTTCAAGACAACTTCAATATTTTATAGAAGATATTGGCTTGCCTGATTCAAGTGCGATCGGTCGGTGCGTCAAAAAGGGCGATCGACCGTTCCCCCATCCGCGTCCATCCGCGTGTATCTGCGGTTCAAAAGCGCGATCACCCTTTCCCCCATCCGCGTCCATCAGCATATATCTGCGGTTCAAAAGTGCGATCGACCTTACGTCAAAAAGAGCGATCGGCCGTTCCCCCATCCGCGTCCATCAGCGTGTATCTGCGGTTCAAAAGTGTGATCGGCCTTTCCCCCATCCGCGTCCATCAGCGTGTATCTGCGGTTCAAAAGTGCGATCGCCCTTTCGTCAAAAAGAGCGATCGCCCTTACCCCCATCCGCGTCCATCAGCGTGTATCTGCGGTTCAAAAGTGCGATCGACCGGTGCGTCAAAAAGAGCGATCGCATCTTCTATAAATACAAACAAGCGCGATGCTTCCAAAGGAATATTACACCATGTAACAATGATATTTATCCCTAAGCTAGACAAGCAATGGTATTGTTAACAAAGAATTTGTTACAATGTATTATGTATGAGTGAAACTGTCTACATCGAAACCAGTATCTTGGGCTACCTCACCGCCAGAGCCACCAAAAACCTGATTATAGCTGCAAACATTGAGGTAACACGAGATTGGTGGGAATTTCGGCG
>Ga0163147_10002668_pt1 | contig 24923 bp, 27 predicted proteins | sample OliLakLV19MP6G1_FD_148597 | JGI IMG/M metagenome (GOLD analysis project Ga0163147, IMG submission 148597) | Freshwater microbial mat bacterial communities from Lake Vanda, McMurdo Dry Valleys, Antarctica- Oligotrophic Lake LV.19.MP6.G1 | ecosystem: Environmental > Aquatic > Freshwater > Lake >...
GAATGAGGGCGACGGCATCAGAGGTGCTGACTTTTGGGAGAGTTTCTTGGAGTTTTTTTAAATCAGAGGTTTCGGCTTCGTATTTTTTGAGGGTCTCTTCTTCGATGCGGACGCCGTAGATGATTTCTCTGATTTCAGGCAGGGAATCATACAGCTTCATCGCCATCCGAAAACTTTCGGAGGAGACATAGTAGATTTGGACATTGGCTGCTTGTTCTTTGGCGAGACGTGCACCGAGAGCTTCGACGTCTGGGCCGGGGCCATTGGTTGCAATGCGGAGTTCATCATTCAAACGCAAAAACGCGATGGTTTTTTTCTCCATTGCTTCGGCACGTGGAATCATGGCTAGGGCTTCTGGAGCGATTGGGAAGCCTTTGAGATTGAGGTAGGGGAGACCGAGACGACCTGCTTCTTGTTGAGCGAGTTGTTCGACTTCTTGGAGTCGAATGTCGCCCATGCGTTCATCTAATTTTTCGCTGGTTGAGGATACGCTCTTGGCGAGTCCGGTTCTTGGTTTTTCTTTGACGACAGGAGCTTGCATCAAGGGGCTCGTCGAAACTGCCTTCGGTTGAGAAGGCTTTTTAAACAAATCTTCAATCGATGCAGATCGAATTTGTTTTGGCGGCTGGGGAGGCATGTTGAAAGTAAGACTGTCGGCGATCTCTATTTTTCAAATGAGTATCTTCCGGTCACGGCGCGATAGATGCGGTGAAGTTTTGGAATGACACCACCTTCACCTAAGCGGCGGTAGAGATAGGTCCAGGTTGCGTATTGGAACTGGGTAAGCACGGCGATGCCGGTACAGCAGGCAAGAAAGATGAGACCGAAGCCGATTCCGATGGAGAGATAATACAGAGCGGCGGAGTCGATTTGGGCTGAGGTAATGATTGCCATTACGATTGGAATGATCGCGATGAAGATGAGTCCGCAGAATGTGATGAAGGCACCGATGGCGATCAAGGTTTGGAGTATGGCGGTTTCTACGGCGACGACCCAGTGACGCTTGAAGAGGTCATATCCACGTATGAGCGCTTGGGCGGCGCTTGCTCCTTGGAGGATCATGGCATTCATCGCAAAGGTTTGAACGATGGTGATGATGAGTTGGAGGCCACAGAAGATAATGAATGAGAAAAAGTAGAGAACCCAGTGAGAGTTTCCGCCCGAAGCTAGATTCATTGCGAGAGGAACGGCGCTTAAGAAACGTAAAACCCACAATGTAGACAAGGTAATGGCATTGAGGGCGGCGATCGGCCAAAAGGCTTTTCCGCCGACGCGAAGGGCATCTGTTAAGCTCGTGCTTTCGCCACGATGCCGGACACCGAGGGTATAGATGAGTGCTCCTTGAGAAACGCAGGCGAAGGCCGCGATGGCAACGATCAAAATCGTTACAATGAGCAAGAATTGAATGCCAAAAACAACATTTACGAGGCTGCCTGCATGTTGAGCGGCGCTGACAAAGCCGGCACCGATTGAGGTTACGATTTGTCCGCGTTCGGTGAGCGATACGCCTTGAGATGAGACGGTGTCAAAGGCTTTCCATAAGATGTCGTAGGCACCTGCGGTAAATAAGAAAGATGCGATGAAAGCAATGGGCCACAGGCGGCGCTCATGCCACGCGGCAAGCGCAGCTTGTTTGACGACCTCACGGTAGACTGGGCCATGTGACTTTCGAAGGTTCGTACGAAGCATAGTTTTGGCTTCATGATATCACAAAAATAAACAGACGGGATATCCCGTCTGTTTATGTTGTATCGTTTGTTTTTAGGTAGCGCTTTCGGTTTCTGGAGCGAAGATGTTTTTTGGATTTGCGGCGGTGATACCGATCGCTTTTGCGAAGGCGTCGCGTTCGAGGGTTTCAACTTCCAAGAGTTTGTTTGCGACATTGTCCATTCCTGAACGATTTTTTGTGACGAGGCTCAGGGCAAGGTCGAAAGCTTCTTTGATTAAGCGGTCAATTTCTTGGTCGATGATCATGGCTTTTTGCTCTGAGTAATCACGGTTTTCGTGAATTTCACGGCCGAGGAAAATCATGTCGGAGTGCGTGCCATAGGTGCGAGGTCCGAGTTCTTTGCTCATACCCCATTGAGTGACCATATTACGAGCTAAGCGCGTTGCATTTTGCATGTCATTTGAGGCACCCGTCGTAATATCTCCGAAAATGGTTTGTTCAGCGGCATATCCACCAAGCATGACGGCGAGGTCCTCTGTATATTCTAGACGTGTGCGCATGCTGCGGTCTTCGGTTGGCATTTTGAGCGTGTATCCAGCCGCGCGACCACGGGAGATGATGGAGATCTTTTGGACCGGATCGGTGTGTGGCAAAAGGTGAGCGACAAGAGCGTGACCGGCTTCGTGATAGGCGGTGATTTTGCGCTCTTCTTCGTTCATGACATGGCTTTTACGTTCTGGTCCGAGGAGGACTTTTTCGATCGAGTCGAGCAAGAGCTTCATCCCGATATCTTTTGTTCCTTTACGGGCAGCCAAGATGGCACCTTCGTTCAAGAGATTCATGAGGTCGGCACCGGAGAAGCCTGGAGTGCGCTCAGCTAAGCGACGTAAAGAGACATCCTTTGCAAGTGGTTTATTGCGAGCGTGGACGGTGAGGATTTCTTCGCGATCGCGGAGATCTGGTGGATCGAGCACGACACGACGGTCAAAGCGACCTGGGCGAAGCAAAGCTGGGTCGAGGACATCGGCGCGATTGGTGGCGGCGATGATGATGACGCCATTATTTGGTTCAAAGCCGTCCATTTCAACGAGGATTTGGTTCAAGGTTTGTTCACGTTCATCGTGAGAACCGCCCATCCCGGAGCCACGTTGGCGACCGACGGCGTCGATTTCATCGATAAAAATGATACATGGGGCTTCTTTTTTGGCTTTGGTGAACAAGTCGCGAACGCGAGAAGCACCAACACCGACGAACATTTCGACGAATTCGGAACCGGAGATGTGGAAAAATGGAACATCGGCTTCACCAGCGACGGCGCGGGCGAGTAAGGTTTTACCGGTACCTGGGCTACCCATAAGAAGCACGCCTTTTGGAATTTTGGCGCCGAGTTGGGTGAATTTATCTGGTTGCTTTAAGAATTCGACGATTTCGCCGAGTTCTTCTTTGGCTTCTTTGACGCCGGCGACATCTTTAAATGTGATTTTGTCTTTGCCATCTTTCGTGGTATCGCGGACATTGGTGGTTCCGAACATCATGGCGCGATTGTTTTGTCCTTGAGCTTGGCGCATGAGGAAGAACATGAAGGCGAGAACGAGGGCGACGGGAAGGATATTCGACAAAGCGAGGCCGGCCCAATAGGCGAAGCCGGTATTTGCTTTGACTTGAACAGGAACAGCGAGGACTTTGTCTGAAGTGACGCCGTAGTTTTTCAGAACGGTCGACATGGATTCATTTGCCTCTTTGGTTGATTGAAGCTTTGTGCCATCTTTCATGGTTGCTTCAACATCTGGTCCATTTACGGATAAAGAGGCGACATTGCCTTCTTGGACGCCACGGGCGATTTGAGTCAAGTCTACCTTTTTTGCATTACTATCAATATTAATAAAAGAGAGCGTGACTCCGATGAGCGCTACACAGCCTAGAAAAATGAGGATATTTCGGAGAGTTTGATTCATAGGTATTTATCCAGATTAACGGAAAGCGTGGGGATTGTCGAGCGCGCGGGACGAATGGGGGTGGACTGAATTTTTTGTTTATTTTAGATAAAAAATCCGCCCCGTTGATCGGGGCGGATTTTTTGAGTTGGCTTATGCCTTCTCTTCTTCTTTCTTGTCGTCCTTTTGTTTCTTCAATGAGAGACCAAGGCGATGATTTTCTGGATCGATGGAGACGATACGGAAATCGAATTCGTCGCCGACGCGAGCGATTTCGTTCACGTCCTTGACTGGCTTGGCGGAGAGTTCGGAAATGTGAGCGAGACCATGGATATCTGGGTCGAGTTCGACGAAGAGACCGAATGGATTGATCTTGAGCACGCGGCCCTTGACCATTTGGTTCACTTTGAAGCGTTCGCCAACGGACTTCCATGGGTCATCAACGAGTTTCTTCATGCTCAAGAAAATCTTGGAGCCGTCGATATTGATGATTTCTGCACGCACATGGTCACCGACCTTGAGCACATCGCGAGGATGGTCAATGCGCTGCCAAGCGATTTCTGAGATGTGGACGAGACCTTCGAGATTTTCGTCAAAGCGGACAAAGGCACCGAAATCGGTGACAGCTGTGACATCACCTTCGACCATGTCGCCTGGTTTGTATTTGGCGAGCACGGAGACTTGCTTGGTTTCCCAAACGGCCTTTTCGGAGACAATGAGCTTGTCGCCTTCTTCGTTGACATCGATGATTTTGACATCGATTGCCGTACCGACGAGGCTCTTAAGCTTTTCGAGAATCTTGCCCTTTTCGCCACCGGAGACACGAGGGTAGTTTTCTGGGGAAAGTTGGGAGACTGGGAGGAAACCACCGACACCTTCGATGCGGATAATGAGACCGCCCTTGTTGGCTTCGAGGACTTTGACGGAAACGGGGTTGTTGGTCGCCATGACTTCGCGCAATTTGTCCCATGACTTCTTGCGATCAGCACCCTTCAGGCTCAATTCGAGTTCACCGAATTCATTGTCGAGTTCGATCACGGTTGCTTCGACATCATCACCAACGGTGAGATGCATGCTTGGATCGAGCTCTGGACCGCGGACGAGACCGATGGCCAAACCACCGATATCAACGCGAACTTCATTGCGGCCAACGGCGATCACGGTACCTTTAATGACGTCGGCTACCTTTGGGTAGTTCAATAAACTGGCAAAAGAGTCGTCTTGGAGGAATTTATCCATCTCCGAAGACGGCACTGTTTTGGTTGCTTCCATAGCAGTATTTGATTGTCTGAATGACTATCGGGGCGCAATGAATTGCGCCCGTACGTGGCTTCCTCCGCTTGGTTTAGAGAAAAAACGCGGTTAGGGAGACCTTCTTGATTCAGTGGGCTTAGCCTAGCGGAAAAAGGGGGAAAAGGCAAGGTTGAAGCTGGCTGCAATTTGGATATTGCTTTATTTGTTTCACCTCCTCTAACTCCTCCTTCGGAAGGAGGAGGATATGATCAGATCGAGTCTGACCTCCCTCCTTGCGAAGGAGGGAATGAGGGAGGTGGTCGACCGACCGACCGGTATGTCGACCGTTGGTCTATTTCTCATCATTCATCTTAATCCCGAGCCGTGCTAATTCTGCGGAAATGCCTCCGATCAAAATATAGCTACCGCCGGAGAGGATGCTGGCGAAGATGTCCATTTGGCGGGTATAGAGGAGGAAAAGAATATAGCCGCCATATCCGAGGACGAGACTGGCTGGGAAGAGATAGATCGCGAAAATGATGATGCGGTGGATCGCTTGTTTTGCGCCTTCGGAACGGACATGGTCGCGGACGGCGGTGTCGTCTTGGAGCTGTTGTTTGAGATCGCTATCTTCGGCCGAAGCGACGCCTATTCGATCCAGTGTCGGCATAGTGTTGGGTGGTACGGATTAAAACAGAACTTCTCCAAAAAGAATTTTGGCTTGGATGACGGCGGCGGCTTGGGAGACGCCGAATAGTTTGGCGACTTCTTCGATGGAATTGGTTTTTTCGTAGGCGGCGCGGAAAAGGGATTCTGGCATCAAAATTTCTGCGGCAAGTTTGTTGGCTTCGGTTTCCATGACGCGTTCTTCTGCGGTGAGGACGCGATGGGCACGTTGCAGGAGACGGACGCGATTTTCGCCATTGTTGAATGGTTGAGCAATTTCATCAACGTGAATATCACCCTGATCGAGTTTGTCTTTGTGCAGAATATAGTGCGCGATTTCGTGGGCGATGGTGAAGCGTTTTCGAGTAGCTGGGTGACGATCATTGATATAGATGACGTATTGATCGCCTTCTTTTTGAATGGCGCCGGATTGATTGTCTTCTAATTTTGGCGTTTCAAAAACTTCAAGACCGAGATCTCGAGCAATTGCAACCACCGGGAGCGGTATGGTTCCCATGTGTTTTTCCACAGCTTCCTGGAGGAGAATTGGGTAGCTCATATATATTCATCATAGTCTTGAATGGGGTGTTTGTCGAGGGTCTTATTCGTCTTCAGGAATTTTATTTTTTCTCAATTTTTCGGTTAAATTCATCATGCCAGCCGGGTTCTGCGCCGAGCGGTTGAATGTATATTTTTCCTCCGGTAGGTGCTTGGTCCCATTTTTCGTAGGGTGGTGATAATCGGTCGTCGATGGTTGAATTTTTTGAAGGATTGTCCCAGCGCTCGGGGTGGTTTGGTAGAAGTTTCTTTTTTATGACGCTCTCGGCAATTTTTCGGATGAGGGCTGGATCTTTGATACAAGCATCTTGGATGATACGGGCGGTTGATTCTGGAAGTGCAATTTCCATTTGAAGCTGTTGGCCGGTTCGTCCTGAGTAATCTAAAAAGCCCATTTCTTGTCCTTGAGATTCATCTGCCTCCGCAAGGTAGGTCATCCAGACGACTCGTTCATTGGTTTTTCCTCCGATGACGATTTGATCGTGGGTAACTCTTCGTTTGTTGCCTGTAGGTTCTTGCCGGCGGCTGGCTGGTTTTTTGATTCTTCTAAATATGTCTTTTACGTCAGGGACGTCTACCCATCTCATTTCAGGTTGATCTGGTTCGTACATGAACCCAACGACTTCGGTTTGATGATTTTTTTCGAGTGTGACCTTTCCAGATTGGCCCAATGTTCCCTTTTGTTTTTCGTTTAGGAGGTTATAGGTTGTCGTAGCAACGTAGCCCATTGATGTATTGCTGGCGTTTAGTTTTTCGTCTGTGAACATCTGAAATCCAGCGTGTCCATCTGATCTAGAAGCTTTTTCTACTGATTCAAAGACTCTAGATCCTCCATCACGAAGAACCATTTCAATGCAGCGCTCACGTTCTTTTTTAATAGCGTTTTTCTCTGGAGAAATTTTTTCTCGGATATGATCTGAGATGGTTTGTGAGCTTGCTATCTCTTGCGCGTGTTTTGCTTGGATTCTTTCTGCTCTTTTTTGTGCGTCGGCTTGAATTTGGGTTTCGTGCCAGGCTTGAAATCCTTTGCTGTGATGAATATTTGTCTCAGCTTGTTTTTCTAAGAAATCGGCTGTTAATGTTAGACTTTTGATTTCTGCATTTAACAGATCAAAGGTGCCGGTGCTGATTCCTGGTTTGAATGAATTTTCGATCGATTCGGCTTTGTTGCGTAATTTTTCGATGATTTTTTGAATTGGTTCGTTTCTTCTTGTACTGGCGATTTCGCCCAGCATGCGTGCGATGGATTTTTGTTCCTCTGCCTGTTTTTGAGCTGCTTTCCCGGTACCTAGTTTCAGGGTTTGAGCTATGTGAAATTTAGCGATCTGAGCGAGGTCTGTGATTGATGGGCCGGTAGGTGCTTGCTCGATTTGTCCTTCTAGTGTCTTTTTTATGGGCGTTTCAGGCATATGTTGGTGATTGTATCATCATGTGTCTTTATATTTGACGGCAAAGGTTTTTTATTTACCGGTGATTTTTTTCGGTTGAAAGTGTGACTGCAGGTCACCTAAATATTGGACGTTTGGGTTTGCGTCGTCCGATTTTTCAGAAAACAGCGGCTTATGGGCACTTTGGAGTGGTGGGTCGGTCTTGGGAGGAGATTGTGTAGCATCTGCGGTATACTGCGGACATGTCTGACTTGTATCTCGATCTTCGCAATCATGCTCGCGTGGTGGATTTCCTCCAGGAGCATCTTGAGTATGCGGATGGGAATGAACGCGAGGCTTCCGCGAAGATGGTTCAAATCTATGAAGATGGTGGAAAGTTGTCGACTTCGACTTTGGTTGAAGCGGCGCGCCAATTGGGGAAAGCTGTTTGGCCGGCGCGTCAGGCGGTTCGGCGTTGGATGAAGCAGGAGGCGGTCGAGGAAGAATGGAAGCAGGTTTTGTCCGCGATTCGTCCATCGACGGCGCATTTGTTGGAAAGAATGCGCAAGGCGACTGAGAGTAGCCATGTCGATGAGATGTTGGCGCATCCGGAATCTGATTTGGCTTTGAAATTGGAAGAACGCGAGGAGATTCGTCGGGTGCGGGATCATGTTTTTTTGGATGTGTGGAAAAAACGGCAACCGCATTTGAAGATTTATTTGGAAGAAGCGCAGACGGAATTGAAGGGTTATCTTCGTCGCATGGAAATGCTACGGGATTTGGCGGGGAGTTTGCCGCGCTCTTTTGCCGATGAGATCTTTGCGAAGATTGAGCGGTATGAGGATCGGATTTTGTTTGAGGGTGAGGTGATTTCTATGGAAACGTTGGATGATGAGATTCGATATTATACGGATCAGAAAGAAATTACGCCGTTTGATGAGGGATAAAATGAATCTATGAAAAAATTTGAATCTACTCCTACAAAAGGCTCTGTTGATAGTCAAAATGATTTGATGCAAGAATCTGTACGTGCTTTGGATGCCTTTGAAGGAAATTTGGGGAATAGTTTTGATGCGAACCATTTGAATTCGCTTGAAAAGGATGTGGGTAAAGCATATGCCGGTCTAAAGATAACATCGCCCGACCGTAAAGCTTTGTTGCAGCTTCTGAGTGTTTTAGGCCGTTGGTCGAAATCTCCAAATCAGGAGAGTATTTTGAGATCGGAAACGATACGTCGGGATATTGTCAATGCACGCGATCTTATCGGGAAGACTGAGATTTTTGGAATTGATAATTATAAGTTACATCAGATGGCTAGTCTTTTAGCTCATGCTATGGACATTGAGGCTAAAGTCGTTGTGAGCGAAGCTGAGGAGACTCAAGAAAAAGAAGTTTTAAAAGTTGATGCAGAGTATATTAAAAATGCATCAAAATTTTTCGTAGAGCGTCGTGAAGTAAAGGTTTAAGATGCCCCTGATTTACTCCGTGGTGATGTCATGGCTTATTATGGTTCGATTGATCGCCTTATTACTAATGTTGGGGAAGGTAAAGAGATTCCAGATGCTAGTATAGCTCCCGTCTTCATTGATGCGCTTGAGGCGATGTATTCTTCTGAAAGTACTCAGACAGTCCGAGAAGATGCGAAAATGGTTTTTGTTGAAACATCTCAAAAATTGGACTTTCAAAAAGATTCTTCAGAATCTGCATCGCAAATTTTAGGGAAGAGCAAGCGTGAGTTTGAATGGGCGGCGAAGCAAGATCCTCGGTTAGCTTCTTTTATTCATGTGAGCAACACGCTTCTGCAATCGGCTTTGAAAAGCGCAGTTACTTTTGAAGATAAGACTTCGGTTGTGCAGAAAATGTTGAAAGCCGTTTCTATCGAGGCGGGTCGACGCTCCTTTGAATCATTTCGACGTCATGAACGTGGATTGGTTACGGATCAGGATTTTATTCAAGAGAAGAAGGCTTTGATGGCCATCGCGGAAGGTTCGATTGAATTGATGCGTTTAGCGGATGAGTATCTCAAGCTCGGGCAAATTGCTACAGTGAGGCGGGAGATGGTGGGCGCTCGGGCAGCTGCTGCAACAGAGGATGTACAGCAAGTTGCAGAGATTCATCAAGAACTCGAGCGGCATTCTCCAAAAGTGGAAAAACCAGTTGTATTGCCGACTGAAGCGGTTCGTTCGGCTCCGGTGTTGGCCGTTCCACGGGAGGTAATGCCTGAAAAAACGAGGAATCGTGCAGAGGCGAAGAAATATTATGCGGAAGAGCTTAAGCAATTGAAGGATTTGAGTGTGCGTTGTTATCGTGAACTGGAGCGCGTTCAGCGTGAATCAAATATTGCGGTTAAATTCGCCTTTTCAAAAGCGGGGAAACAATATTCTGAACTCATGATTTTATCTGCTCAGATGGAGGCCACTTCTTTACCCGAACAATATATGGAGAAGGAGCGAGAAGATTTTGCTGCAGAGCTCATTGCTTTTGAGCAGAAGCTGTCGGAGATTGTTGGTTAGATTTTTCGTTCAGAATGACGTAGCAAATTTACGTAGTCGTGGAGGGGGGGTACAAAAAAGCCACGAGATTTCGTGGCTTGTGTGTTTCTGGGCTTAGTTACCTGCTCGCTTGTTGCGTTTTTCTTGCAAGAGGCAATTTCCGCGTAGCCAGTCATCTTGGGTCATGATTGGACCAGCGGAGGCTGGAAACACGGTGAGGATTTCACAGGAATTTTTGCTGAAGGAGCAGAATAGCGGGTGCCCGTGAGCTTCCGTGAATGATTGAACCCAGCTTGGATTCTCACAGTTTGCCCTGCAAGCTTCTAGGCTGTTTTCATTTTCACGCGCACATTCTTCGAGCGAGTTGAGTGAGATTTTCGCACAGGCGAGAAGCTCTTGTTTGTTGGACTCTGATGGGGTCTTCTGATTCAACGCTTCGCAGTTTCGGATGAGATCTGCTGACGCGTGTATCTTTGTTGGAGATTGGTTCGGTGTTTTGGGTTGGGAATCGGTCGCGCATCCGTGCAGGGTCAAAAGAGATGAAAGGATGAACCATTTCATGATGTCCTCTTTTCGTTTTTGGAACAAATTTAACATAGCCATTTTTTTCTCTTTTGTCAATACCGAGTGGGATTTGTCTTTTCAGAATTTGTTTTATCGGGCAAACTTCTTTGTATGTTATATGGAAGCCTGGAGGTTATCGTCGGATGTATGTCATCCGGAAAGAGCGAGGAGATGTTGCGGCGTTTGCGTCGATCATTGATTGCGAAACGTGGAGTGATTGTGTTTAAGCCGCAGATTGATACGCGTTCGGGGAATGAAGTGGTGTCGCGGAATGGGCAGGCTTGGGAGGCGGTGACGATTGAGACGCCGGAGGAGGCTTTGAGTCAGGTGCTTGAAAAACATACGGTGATTGGTTTTGATGAGGCGCAATTTTTTAATGCGTCAATTTTGACGGTGACGGAGCAGCTGGTGATGCAAGGGAAGCGAGTGATCGTTGCTGGGTTGGACACGGATTTTCGTGGGCAGCCTTTTGGATATATCCCGCAGCTTTTGGCAATGGCGGATGAGGTGACGAAATTGTCGGCGATTTGTATGAAATGTGGGGAGACGGCGACGCGGTCGTATCGGAAAGAGGCGACGGGGATTGAGGTTCCGGCAGAGGGTGTGGTTGTGGTGGCGGGGGATGTTTTGTATGAGGCGAGATGTCGGAGTTGTCACGCGAATTGAGAATTTTATACAAAAAAGCCACGAGATTTCGTGGCTTGTGTGTTTCTAGAGTCCTCGTGCCAATTCGGCATTTAGCTTCATGGGGAGGCGAGGACCTTCGTAGATGAAGCCGGTGTAGATTTGGCAGAGATCGGCGCCGGCATTTTGCATGCGTTTGACGTCGTCCAAGGTGCTGATTCCGCCGACGCCCATGATGGCGACGTTTGGAAGTCGATTGCGGATATAGCGAACCATGTCGGGCGCTCGGCCTCGCAGGGGTTTGCCGCTCAAGCCTCCGACTTCGTTGATTCGGGTCTTGAGGCCTTCGCGTCCTGTCGTGGTGTTGGTGGTGATGATGCCATCGACGCCATGGCTGACGCAGACATCAAGTCCTTCATCAAGCGCTTCATTCGTCAGGTCACAGGTGAACTTGACGAAGAGCGGAAGGATTTTTTCTTGATGATGCTGCTCTCGCCAAACGGCGCGTTCGCGCAGGGCCTTGAGGATTCGGGAGAGACCTGGTTTATCTTGAAGTTTGCGAAGATCTTTCGTATTCGGTGAGCTGACATTGACCGCGATATAGTCAGCTTCAGCGTTGAGTAGGTCGAATACGCTTAGATAATCTTTTTCGGCTTCTTCGATCGGCGTATCTTTTCCTTTACCGATGCTGATTCCAAGCGGAATCGAACATTGGCCGATCTGTTGCAGGGTTTTGAGGCTTTCCACCGCGCCCGCATTGTTGAAGCCCATGCGGTTGATCAGAGCCTCATCTTTCGGCAAACGGAACATGCGCGGTCGGGGATTTCCTTCCTGTTTTTCAGGGGTAATCGTTCCGAGTTCGATGAAGCCGAAGCCAAGGGCGGCGAGTCCGTGAAGGGCATCGCCGGGATGTTTGACGAAGCCGGCTGCAAGACCGATTGGATTTGGGAAATGAATTCCGCAAACCGTTTTGCCGAGCTTGTCATCGTGCGAGGCGGTTATTCGACGGATATATCCGCAGGTTACCGGATGCCGTCCGAGATCGGCGAACAGGGAGAGAGCGAGTTCATGAGCCGTTTCAGGGTCTTCCGAAAGACGGAAGGCGAGCGGGCGCAAGAGATGGCGATAGAGCATGTCGGGCCTCTGGGGTTGGTGGAGGGTGAAGGTGCGACGAGACTCTATCTTAGCTTGAGAATAGAGGCAATTTCTGTTATTATTTCGCTATGCATTCTTTTTTCCGTCGCTCTTTCTGGTTGAGATCTTTTGTGATTTTGTCTCTATGTTCTTTCGCTTTTGGTCAGGTGGTCTTGGCGGCGACACCGGCGATTTCGATTGTTAGTCTGGATGAAGCGTATCAAGGTTTTCAATTCCCTGATTTGAACGTGCTCATCAAAGATAATGACAAGGTAGGCGTGTTGATTTTGAAGCCGAAGAATTAAGAAATAATCTCTAGAAAAATCCTAGAGATTATTTCTTTCTTACAATCAATTGTGTTACGTGAAATTTTCGTGGTGTTCCGGAACGATCGGTTGATTTTTTTGATATTTCTTGAGAGAGGATAGACTCCATTCCTGTGGTGAGAGGGGCGAAGTCTGTGAGGTGAAAATAGGTGTGATGAGATTTGCTGAAAGCTGGTTCGGGTGGCGCTGAAAAGGTTTCAATCGCTAAAATGCCTCCGGGAGCGAGTTTTTGGATGAGAATTGGATGGAGTTCTTTTAGGATGAAATCTTTGTCAAAGAATTGAATGAATTGTTTGCAAAGAATTAGTTGATTGTTATCGGGGAGGTCTTGGAGATTGTAGGTTTTTAAATCAGCTTTAATCCAGGTTACTTTTTCGTCTAGATCGAGAGGCGGTTCGACCTTGTCTAAAGCGGTTACGATAGCGCCCATGCTTGCAAATGTTTCGTCTAATTTTCCGTCGCCAGCACCAAGATCGAGGATGTGATCATTCGATTTTATGAGTGGAAGAAGGAAATCTAAGAAGGGGGATGGTTTCATATTCGAGGTTTGTTGATAGCCTGCGCTTAAAATGATGGTTTGGGAAGGGTCGAGTTCTTGTAACAAAAAACCCTCGAGGAAGAATCCTAGAGGGTTGCGGCTGAAGCGGCGAGTGCACGGTCTTTTTGGTGCCAGTGATTGATGATCCAGTTTGGATCTTGATCCACCATGGCAGCAGGAATGAGTTGGAGGCTGATACGGACGCAGGCTCCGGCGAAGTCTCCGGCGTCGAGGAGATCTCGTCCATGGCCGGTGTCTTTTTCGTTGTTTTTCCAGTCGAGGGTGAGCGACAGGATGGGGGCCTCTGGCATTTGTTTGCGAATGGCTTCGAAACCGCCGCGTTTGGGTGGGCGAACATGGTCGAAACCGGAATCCGCAATCGGTTTGATGAAGCGTGTGCCTTCGGGGAAGATGACGACACTGGCTTCGTCGAAAAACGCTTTTTTGGCGCAGTCGGTGACGGCGGATAGATCATCCTGGCCATTTTTGTCGCGTGAGACGAAACCGCAATTGGTCTCACGTCCGGCCCAACCAAAGGGTGTTCTCGCGAGGCCTTGTTTGATGATCCAGCGCAGATAGGGTTTTTTCAGACGGAACATCACGCTGTAGACCAGGATGATGTCGATCAGGCTGCGATGATTCGAGATGATGATCATCGAATTTTCGAGACTTGAGATATCCTTTTGTGATGGGTCGAATTCAATCCGCATGTTGAGGATGACACGCAGGATTTTGAGTAGCCGATGGCCATGCCTCGTCATGTGATAGGAAAACGCGTTTCGATAGATCGTGTCTTTCGATTTGATCCATTTGATCCGCTTATGCCAGAGCTTGACCGTATAGAGTTGTGGGAAGGTGCTGAGGGCATTGTAGAGGACGGCGGTGACCATGGCCGCGAGTCCTCGGAAACGGTAACCAAATTTCATCTGAGGCTCCTTGGTTTTTGGAGACAGGGGATATGTAGCAAGAAAAAACGGAGGAAGCAAGGGATCGGGGTATCATTCGGAGGGAAGGGAAGAGTAGTTTCTTGTAAAACAAAAAGCCCATCCGTGAGAGAGGAGATCGTTACGGAATGTGACGGGCTCTCTGTTCACTGGATGGGTGAGGTTTAGATTTTGTTCATCCGCCTTTGATGGATGTGGATGAACAAAATCGTTTGATGACGGCGGGAGCGAGTGGGCTCTTTGCCGCGTTGATGCGCGAGGTTTTATTTGTCGGTGACGGTGATGACTTCGGATTTTACGGGGAAGTCACCGACGATGGGTTCGATCGCCACATTGTCACCGAATACGATGTCAGATGGTTTTTCGATTTCGAACTGGTACTGGGCATCGGTGGGTAGCGAGTTCAGCGAGACGCCGAGATGTATTTGCAGTTCGTTTGCTCCTTCGGCGCCGACGGTGATCGAGATGTTGACGCAGACTTTGTTGTCTGGCCAGGGACCGTGTGCGGAGACGGGGCCTTCATATGAGCCCACATTGATGAAATGGATCCAAGGGATCGTATTGAGCGGTGTTGGGCCGATGTTCTTGACGCACACGTGCTTAATCGAGTTTATCCAGAGTCCTCGATAGTTTACGAGTTGGAAGCTGGCGGCGAGCCCGCCGGTCGACGCGTTTACCGTCGTGAAGGCGAGCGGACTCGGGCAGACGAAGAGGACTTCGTCCTGCCAATCATATGGCGAGGCACTGCACTTGTTTGAGGGCTCGGTTGTCTTACCAGCTGATCCGCCGTTTCCGGCTTGGCTGGCTGAGGTTCCGCCGGTGCTGCCGCCGGCTCCGGCTTTTGAGGTCGATCCGGCTGCTCCGTTGTTTCCGGCCGTGCCGCAGTTCTCCTCGACATTTTCGTAGAGGGCGATACCGCCGCAGCCGGTGATGGAGAGGATGGTGAGCGTTGAGAGGAGAGCAATCAATCTGTTCATCGGATTTTCCTTGCTTACGTTGTAAAAAAAACGAGTAGCGGCTTACCGTGCCGAACGGGTCATTTGGACTTTTGAACCTACTCTGAAATGAGGTTTTTGTCAATGGTTTAGAGGTTTAGAAAGGGTTTTTAGAAAATAAAGAGCGCACCGTCGGAGACAGGAGCGCGGGTATCGTCTTTTGACGATGCACTCTTGTCTCACGCGGCGCGCGAGTTGATTGCTTCAGGTCGCGATGCCGAGGAGCTTCGGGATGATGGTCTTCAGATCTCTCCGAGAACCGAAGTGCTTGAAGCCGAGAGCAGCATAGGGACTCTCGGTCCCTTCGTGGTATGCGTTCCATACGACAATGGTCATGTTCTTCATGTCGTCGGCGATCGCCTTTGACTTGGGAATGCCTGACTCCATGTTGTTGCCCACGACGACGATGTCCACTTCCTTCCCCGTCGTCAGCTTATTTACGGCCTCGCAGACATTCGGCGGTGCGTCGTAGACCCTGGTGCCAAAGACGTCCTCTTGCACCACTTCCAACTTGATATCGTGCGAATCGAGGTTGGGGAGAAACTGAGGGGCATTATCCAAAAAGAGCACTTTTACGATTCTCATTTTGTCCTCCTGATTGGAGCTCCCCGGCCTGTCCGAGAAGGTCTTACGCACAGGGCGATCTTGACTAGTTCAAGTAGCCTTAAAAAAGGATTTTTGTCAAGGTTTGTAGAGTCTATCGCGATGATAAAAAAAGACCTCTCGGAATGAGAAGTCTCTTTTGGTAGCCCCAAGGACACTCGTCTTGAACCTGCTCCGTTTGGATGTGGATATTCTACCAGCTGCGCAAGCATGGAATAAGGAAATCTCCCTATTTTTGGCTGGCGAATTAAAACCTAGAGACCTTGAAGTAACCTATTGAAAAGCGTAAATTGAAGCTATGAATATTGAAGAATGGAAAGATTCCCTTGCTAAGGCCATCATGGCCGTCCTTCGGAAGCATGGTCTATTTGATCGAGCTCGGCGTAAAGACAATCTTACGGATTTGGCTGAGAGCCTTCCTTCTATGTCCGATGGCTCCACGGAGCCGGGCAAGGTTATTGCTAGTGATGGAACTCTTGTAACCTTAGGGCAGGAGCAGCAAGACAACACGGCCATTCTTCATCCCCAAGGTAGGATTGAACCTTAGTTGTTGGTGTAGATATAGCTCCCCGGGCGCGGTTTTGATTTGAAATTCAGAATAAGGCATGGATAGGGTTTTTGCCTAAAAGTCCCATACGCTCGGCACTTTTTGATTTTTTGATTAATAATTCAATTTTCGGGAGGTATTTTTTTCATTTTCCTTATTTTTAATGGTACTTTTTAAGTTTCTCCTTTTTGATTTGTTGATTTATTACCCCCGCTAGGGCATATTGCCATCGTCGAGATTCAAACAGTTGGAAAAGGCCTCAAGGGCATTTGCTTTTGTTGTCAGGAGTTTTTTGTGCGCCGTAACGGGCACTCCTGATAAAACAAGCAGAAAGGACTCCGTTCTTACTGTTTGGGTCTCGACACCTCAGGGGTGTCCTTTTTTTATTTCACTTTATCCAAAATACGGCGATGGCAACATTCTTTTTATTCGTTACCTTGTTCGCGTTTATAGGCCTTGTTGTTGGGCTTGTTTCTCCTGCCTTAATTTCAAGACTTGTGAAACGGACTTTGAACCGCAAACAAGTTGGTTTGATCTTTGGTGGGTTGTTTGTTTTTTCTTTTATCGTTACGGGCGTCCTGGCTCCGACGCCTCCGGCACAGCAGAGGGCTCAGGAGGGCGCTCCAAATGTAGGCGTGGGGAAGATTGTCTCTTCTACGGTCCAAGAGGCTCCTGTGGCGAAGATTGAGCCTTCCGGCTCGTTGGATAAAGTTTCTGATCCGGGAGTATCCCCAACAGCTCCCCCTCGGGCCTTGGGGAGAGATGCGACATCAACAGCCCGATTATTTTTGGTTACACATGTCGTTGATGGCGATACGTTTGATGTCGATATGGATGGCAAAAAAGAACGCATCCGCATGATCGGGGTCGATACCCCTGAGACGGTTGATCCGAGGAAGCCGGTCCAATGTTTTGGTAAAGCGGCCAGCGCGAAGATGACCGAGCTTATTGCCGGCAAACAGGTGGCTTTAGAGACTGATCCGACCCAAGGCGAGCTCGATAAATATCAACGATTGCTTCGTTATGTTTTTCTTCCTTCAGGCCAAGACGTTGGTCTGTCCTTGATTCAAGGGGGTTATGCCCATGAATACACCTACCGCTTACCTTATAAATATCAACAGGCTTACAAGGCAGCGGAATTAGCTGCGCGCACGGGACAGATGGGACTTTGGGCGCCTGACGCGTGTAGCGGGTCCACGACGGCCTTAACTTCGTCCGTAGCAACATCCACGCCTTCGGTCCCTTCAAGTTCAGTCGTCACCGTTCCAACTACCGTGTCCGCCGATGGTCCTGCCGTCAAAAAGAGCACAACGGGGATTTGCCACCAAAAGGGGAGCACTTATTATGACAAGACTAAGGAGTTTAGTCCTTATGTCTCTTTGCAGGCTTGCCTTGATAGCGGGGGTAGGCTGCCGAAGGGCTGAGCTTTTTTGTGACGTGGAACTCAAATAGGTTTTTACAATTGTTTCCTGTAATAAAAACTATTGCAATCATTTCTTGTTTCGCGTAGGATGCTGCCATGTACAGCAATGAAATTCATGGTTGGGACTCCCTTCATCCGAAACAGCAGAAGCTTTATGAGCTTTTGGTTAAGCTGAGACATGATGAACTTATCACGCTTGACGACATGCGGGAGGCCTTGGGAGCAAATTCGTTGAACACGGCTGTCCATCATCTTAAGCAGATGGAGCGAAAAGGTTATATCCGCAAAAATACCCTTACGGGACGTATTGAGACTCTTGCTCAGCCTCTGCAGGATATCGTTTATTTAAATCTTTATGGATCTGCTGGTTGTGGCCCGAGTGGTTTCTTTGCAGAAGAGAACGTACAGGAGCGGATTCCGTTTCCTGCCAAGCAGCTTCGCGTCAATCCAAATGCATTTTTGGTTAGAGCAAGGAATGACTCCATGGAGCCCATGATTCATGATCATGACCTTGTTGTCATTGAGCCTAGACCTGTCGCTTCTAACGGAGATGTCACTCTTGTTGTTCATCAAGATGAAGCGAAATTGAAGCAGTTTTTTAGAGAAGGTTCTCAAATTGTTCTTCAGTCTTTGAATTCAAGATATAGACCTATTGTTGCCTGTGTTGATGATGAGGATGTTTCGCTTGTTGGAATTGTGCGCGGCGTAGTTCGAAGTTTTGCTGATAATGATCTGAAGATCCAAAAAAGCCGCTATCAATAGCGGCTTTTTTGGGCGTTCAAATCGCGGAAGTAGCTCCCTCCAGAGCTAGGTCGTCTTTCGCGAGAAAGCTGTATTCGATTTTCTAGCAAGGAAATCTTACCACGGCTGGCGTCTCTTAACTAATTTAAATTTCGAGTCGGCGTCAGCGGCGAAAGAGTTGAAGATTGCTTTTCGTATTGGACGGTTTGCTAATTGTGCCGGTCCTCGATTTGGAGGAGGTGCATGGTTTTCCTGATGCGAAAAATAGGACCTCAAGTAGGGGGAAATCGTATAACTGTCCATAAAATTGGGCTGTTGTGTGTCTTATGCGGTCTGCTTTTTGTCTTGGCGCCATCAATTATGGATTCAAAATCTAAGCATCTTGAGTTTATCCAGACGGCGATTAATCGGATGGCGGGAAACTCTTTCCTTTTGAAAGGGTGGGCGGTGACGTTGGTTGGTGGTTTATTAGCATTGAGCTTTAAGGAAACGGACAAGGCTTATATCGGTATTTCGATAGCTATTTTGTTCTTTTTCTGGATACTGGATGCGTATTACTTATCCTTGGAACGTTCGTTTGTAGGTCTGTATGACCGTGTTCGAACGATTTCAGGTGATTTTCCATGGATGTTAGACCATTCCGCACCGGAAGATCGTGGGCAGCCGCTGCCTTTTCGAAGAAGGCTATCCTGTTTTACGGAGGGTTGTTTATTGTCCAACTTCTTATTCTACTTATTGTTATTTCAAAAAATTATGGCAAAACGGAGAACGTTTTACAGCTTCCATTACGAACGGGATGCTATGCGAGCTGCTCAGGTGCGCAATTACAACACCATCGCAGACGAGGATGAGATTGGGGTTATTGATGCCGCGAAGTGGGAAGAGATTAAACGCGCAGGTGACGGGGCGATTAAAAATTGGATTCAGTCTCAACTTGAATCTACTTCAGTTACGGCGGTGCTCATTGGGGCAGAGACGGCTGATCGTGAATGGGTTAGATATGAAATCGTTGAGAGTTGGAATCGTGGAAACGCTGTAGTCGGTATCAGAATTCATAATGTTAAAGATCCGAGGGTAGGTGTTGATATTGCTGGCCGTAACCCGTTTGAAGGTCTCATGTTGGCTGATGGGACCCCGCTTTCAAATTGTTGTCGTGTTTACGATTGGGTAGAGGATGACGGCAGAGCTAACATGGGACGTTGGGCAGATGCTGCCGCCGATGAAAGAGGATCGTTATCGGTGCATGGGAAGCTTCCTGATTTTCTTCCCTCTTCAAGTAAAAATACTGATAAAGATGCAGATTTATCGCCTGTACCCGTGTCTTATTCTACACGGCCAATTGTTATTCAGAATCCTCCCGGTCAGTGGAGCTCCTGATTCGGTATGGCGTTCGAATTTTCTAGAGAGGAGATTCAGGCCGTTGAGAGCTTCTTTCCGAAGTTGAAGTTGGTGGAGCCGACGGTTTGGGAGGGGGAGATTGATTTATCGGCGTCTTACGATGGATGCGAAATCAATGATTTGTATCAAATTTCGGTTACAGTGCATCCAGATAGGATTCCGGATTTGCGAGAGATCGGTGGTCGTACCTTGCAGGTAGCGCGTAAATACGACCTTGCGGATATCAGGAGTCTTCATTGTGCGCCTGATAGCCGAATCGCATGCCTTTGTACAAAGCAGGAGGAGCTCAAAAGGTTCCCCGTGGGTTCAGATATGGTTAAGTTTCTTAAGGAGCTGGCTGTTCCGTACTTGTATGGGCTTTCTTTTTATGAGGTGTACGGAAAATGGCCTTGGAAAGAATATTCCCATGGGGTTATGGGTTTGTTGGAATATGAAGCGGATGAGCAAGGGCAGCATACTGTGTATTCTATATCGTCTCTGGTTCAATTCTTTTTGAAGGAAAAGAAGTGGCCAAAATATCGTGAACAGTTGATTCATCCAAAGGGTTATGGTCCGTGTCCTTGCGGTTCTCGTATTCCATTTTACGCCTGCCATAATAGATCGTGGATTGGCCTACAGCATCTGCATCGGTGTATGGATCAATTAGGTATAAGACCTAAGCAATTGTTTTTTGAGTTGCAAGCTAAATACTGAGTAGGGTGATGATGTTTTACTAAAAACAGAGTTAGCGGTTTAGCTCTGTTTTTAGTAAAGAAATTGAAAATAGCTTATTGTTCAGGTCTATGATCTCCCCGGACGAATTTTTGTCAGCCGCCAACCTCGCCGAACGATTCCGCACTAGTTTTGGTATTGCAGATGGGCAGGTAGCTGGTCTTGATCTAGCTCAATTGCGCTATGTCATATATGCCCGTAAAAGCACCGATTCTTCCGAAAAGCAGGAGCGTTCTATCTCTGACCAGCTCCATGAATGTAGACGGCTTGCCGAGGTTCTTGGCTTGCGTGTTATCGGACCTCCGCTTCATGAAGAATTTTCTGCAAAGGTTTCGGGCAAGCGACCAATATTTAGCGCCATGATTGCCGCTATTGAGGCGGGAAAATATGATGGCATCATCACTTGGTCGGCTGACCGATTGGCTCGCAATATGAAGGAGGCGGGGGAGATTATCGACCTTCTCGACAAGGGAGTTATTAAAGACCTCAAATTTGCTAATCATCAGGTCTTCGGTAATGACCCATCTGGCAAGATGATGCTCGGTTTGACCTTTGTTATGGCCAAGCAGTATAGCGATCAACATGGGCAAAATGTCGACCGTGCAATTCGGAGAAAAACAGCAGAAGGAAAATATGCCGGCAGTGGCTCAAAGCACGGTTACTATAAGGATGGTCTTCATTATTTGCGACCAGATGGAGAGAATTGGGATCTGATCAAAGAGGTTTTTGCTATGCGTCTACGTAAGGCTGGGCTTCTTGAAATCGCCACATGGCTTCAGGCGCAAGGATACCCACGGAAGACTAAACACACGACGCCAAAAAAGATTTTCATCAACATTAAATTTTTGTCTGATTTACTGCGAGATCCTTTTTATGCCGGTGTGTCACTTTTTGGAAAACAAGTGACTAATCTTGGGGAAAAATATGACTTTGTACCGATTATTACACCTGAACAATATGACGAGATCTGCAAAGAGGGCGGCGTGAATAAGAAGTTTCTTTTGTCTTCGGCCATCAAGACCCCGGGTACCGTGAAGGCCGACTTGTTGCGAGGGATGGTTGCTTGCGGGGAGTGTGAGCGGAATATGTCTACGGGTATTACGCGTAAAAAATACGACAATGGGAAGATTGAGAGTTTCTTTTACTTGCGATGCGATACACCAGAATGCAAAAGAAAAGGGAAATCAGTTCGAGCGAAGCTGATTCTTGAAGCTGTCTTCGCTTTTTTTGAAAAGCATCCCTTGGGGACTAAAGAGGCCTACGATCGTTATGTGCCAGAGATGACTCGCATTATCGACCAGCGTCAAAAGGATCTTGACGCCGCTCTTAAATCGCTCCAGATCCAAAATCGTCACCTCGCCGATCGTATTTCTGATGATAAAGAACAACTCAGGATCGAAGAGGACGCACTGCTGAAGCGAGAGTATAAAAATGACCTCAAGGAAAAGCTGGAAAAAGCCAAGGAATTTGAAAAGAAGATTTTAGATTTGAAGCGGGTTCGTGAAGAGGCTAAGGCTACGATTTTGACCTATGAACAATTTATCGAACTCTTCGGTAATTTGGCTGAGCGAATACAAAAAACCGGAAATATGAAAGATTTGGATTACATCCTCAGAAAACTATTCTCGAACTTCGTCGTAAAAGATGGAATAGTGACTCAGATAACACAAAACTCTCCTTTCGGAGAGCTCTGTGGATCGAACGATTGTTCGTTGGTAGCCCCAAGGGGAGTCGAACCCCTCTTAACGGCTTGAAAAGCCGCTGTCCTAACCGATAGACGATGGAGCCACGATCGTTCACGAGCGACGTGGCGTGCCTGCGTCGTCGTGGTGCCGGAAAGATAAGTGAGTTGAGCCCTTTTGTCAAATACAATGTCTTGACAAAAACCGGGGTTTTCTTTATTCTTCGGGCACCGTTCAGCTCGGTTAGGCTCGGGTCTGGTAGCCCGGTCTGGCCTTCCCGATTCCTTTATTTCGGGTTTTTATCTCATTTTTTCTCATCTTCATCACATGTTAAGCATTCGTTTAAGCCGCGTTGGAAAGAAAAAGCAGCCTTCGTATCGTTTGGTGGTGTGTGAAAAGTCTAAGGATCCTTGGGGTACGGTGGTGGAGACGATGGGTACATTTAACCCATTGACTCAGCCATCTACGATCAAGTTTGATCTCGAACGTATCAAGTACTGGCTTAGCAAGGGTGCTCAACCAACGGATACGGTTTGGAATCTCTTTGTTGACATGAAATTGGTCGAAGGCGCTAAGCGCTTGAAGGTCAAGATCTCGAAGGTCCGTAAAGCCAAGTTGGCCAAAAAATCCGCCTAAAGCGGGTTTTTTCATTTGCCCGGTTTAAGCGGCTTTGCTATTCTTTACCTCCAGAGACCGGCACTTCCGGCTCACTGACAATCTAACTGACTCCGCGACATGCGGAGAAACCTATGGCAGACATGAATCAAGACCAGGCATTTATCGAGTATGTCGTGAAGTCGATCGTTAACCACTCGGGTGACGTGAAGACGGAACGCACAGTGGATGAGCGAGGTGTGCTTATCACACTTCATGTGAATCCAGAGGATATGGGCTATGTCATCGGCCGCCAGGGCCAGACGGCACGCGCCTTGCGTATCCTCTTAAAGATCGTTGGTGCGAAGGAAAATGCTCGTGTGAACCTTAAGATCTACGAGCCAGAGGAAATGCGTCGTCAACACCAAGAAGCTCGCGGCGTGGCCGTGGGAGCTGGTGTGGGTGGCGTGGCGATGGCTACCGAGGGCAAGCATGGTGATTCTGGCCTCGTGTCGGATTCAGACTTGGCGGATCTTGGGATCTAAGAATCCTTTAGAAGATGAAAAACCACCGGTATTGTCCGGTGGTTTTTTCGTAAGGGCGCATGACCATGCGCCCTTACGGGATCAGGGGTGACGGATTCCTTTAAACGTGTTATCAACTCCCCATGGCAAAAGTAAAAACTCTGGTGGCGGATATTGTCACCTTATTTCCAGAAATGATTCCGGGGTATGTGAATGCCTCGATTTTGGGGCGCGCGCAGCAGGCGGGTCTTTTGAAGGTGAATACTCATCAGCTTCGAGATTGGGCAGTGGACGAATATGGGCATGTTGATGACCGTCCATTCGGCGGAGGTCCGGGGATGGTGATGCGGATTGAGCCATTTCATAAAGCGCTCATGGCTTTGAAGCTGCGGAAGAAAAATGGGGAGGCGATGGCTGCGGCGAAAAAGACTCGGGTGATTTTGACGAGTGCGAAAGGGAAATTGTTTACGCAGCAGGATGCGCAGCGATTGTCTCAATATGATCGTTTGGTTTTTTTATGCGGACGGTATGAAGGGATTGATGAACGGGTGACCGAACATTTTGTGGATGAGGAATTATCGATTGGTCCTTATGTTTTGACCGGAGGTGAGCTTCCTTCTTTGGTGATGCTTGATTCGATTTCTCGTCTGCGTTCTGGCGTATTGGGAAAAGAGGCCTCTTTGGATGAAGAATCTTGGAGTGATGGGAAGACGAAAGAATATCCGCAATATACGCGACCGGAAACCTATTTGAATTGGTCGGTGCCGTCGATTTTACTTGGTGGAAATCATGGAGAAATTAAGAAATGGCGATCTTCGCGGAGCGAGTGAGGTGGTGGCGATGCCAGCGTTTCCAAATTTCGTCTGCGACAATGATGGTTAGGGCGAGGCCGAAGAAGATGATCCAGTCTTCGAGATTGAGCGCTGTGGTGCGTAGGATTTTTTGAAATGGAGGTGCGTAGATTGCGAAGAGTTGAAGGATGACGATGATCAGTGTTGCAGCGATGAGATGTGGATTTGAAAAAGGGGATAAACTGAAGATAGAACGCGATTCGCTGCGGGCGCTCCAGGCATTCACCCATTGGAAAATGGCGAGGAGGAGTAGGACGCTGGTTTGGATTTCGGCGGTTGGACGATCCAGAATGTTGATATACATTCCGAGAGTAATTATGGCCATGACGCTTCCAAGAAGCGTCATGCGGATGAGGTTAGCACGTCCAATCAAATCGCCATTGTGTTGTTCGCGCGTGCTTTTATGCGTCGGTTCCATGGCGAGGGCCATGTCTAGAAAACCGTCGGTGACGAGATTGAGCCAGAGGATTTGGCCTGGGAGAAGAGGGAGGGGGAGATTTGTGAGGACGGTAACGGTTAAGACGAAGGCCACGCCAATACTGGTAGAGAAAAGATAGACGAGAACTTTGCGGACATTGCCGACGACGGCACGGCCTTCTTGGATGGCGTTAACGATGGTTTCAAAGCGATCGTCTAATAAAATAAGATCGGAGGCTTCTCTGGCGACGTCGGTTCCGTTTTTACCCATGGCGACGCCGATGTCGGCTTCTTGGAGGGCTGGAGCGTCATTCACGCCATCACCGGTCATGGCGGTGATGAATTTTTGGGAGCGGTAGGCGCGGACGATGCGTAGTTTGTGTTCTGG
>Ga0163147_10002680_pt1 | contig 24884 bp, 39 predicted proteins | sample OliLakLV19MP6G1_FD_148597 | JGI IMG/M metagenome (GOLD analysis project Ga0163147, IMG submission 148597) | Freshwater microbial mat bacterial communities from Lake Vanda, McMurdo Dry Valleys, Antarctica- Oligotrophic Lake LV.19.MP6.G1 | ecosystem: Environmental > Aquatic > Freshwater > Lake >...
GGTTTATAGGGGGGGAGGCCTTAGGACTAGAATTACCTCTTATGATATTAATAAAGCGTTGTAAGATACTAGTAATCATTAGCTATTATCCCCCCGTTTTAAACTGAGAGGTTATTTAACTAGTTTTAGGTGTTTACGAATAGATTTAGGGCGGGCTTCTAGAAGGAAAAGCAAGTTAAATTTAGCCAGCTTATCCGCCTCTACCGGGTACGAATTTTTACATAGGTACCCGGAGGGGGGAATAATAAGTGTGCCGGTCAGGTGCCCAAAGATCATGACTTCCGCCTTAAAATTTTTGGTCGTAGTATTATATTCTAAATGGGGCATGCGCTCTGTCATATCATCATCCATCTGTAGGCTACGATGAAATCAACTCCATTGTGACCCTTATTGCTATCACAAGGAGCCCAATCCCTAGCCTCATCCTCTCGCTGCCATAGGTAGTCAGTACAGCGATTCGCTGATGCGGGTAAGGCTTCGTTAGGGAATAAGTTAGAATCCCTTAGGATTGCCTCTGTGGAGGTCTGAACGCCATCACTGAACTTATGGTAGATAGCACTATACAAAGCGTTCCTAGGTTGCCTAGAAGAGTGAAACTCTACAATCGCAAGCTCTCGGTCCGTAAGGTATCCACGCATCAACCCGACCAGCCCTACGCGTAACACAAGCAGGTGAGCCTCAAAACCACGTAGGTCTTTATAATTAATAACATAATCAAGGAAATTTAGCCCTGGTTTAATGTCACTAACCAGATACCCACTCATCACAGCTAACTCATACACTACTTCGGGTGACATAATACACCGTCCGATCCTATCCTCGACCGGGATATTATCAAAGCCTATATTATCAGGGCATAAATCCCAATTATTCTTTTCCCCATACTCTCTAATGCTTGAGACGAACCCGCTATCTCTTGCGGAATAGGCGCAATACATGACGCCCATCATCATATCCTTTGATATCGGGGTGCTACTATCGGCGGAAGTAATTTCGGGGTGCCTAATCGGCCTCCCATCAACCAAAGCTTTGGTATAATCAGCTGTACTTCCAGCAAAATTAGCCAGGCAAGTGAATAGAAGGCTATCTCCTTTCGGTGTCACAAATCCGTATGAGTCTTTATGACTCTCTAGTTCTGATAAATAAAACTGGTACTTACGACTTAAATCAGGAGGGGGAGGAGTAGACTTATTAGCGGGATTACGACCGCAACTTGCCAATAGTAAAAACAATATTACCAGTAAGGTTACCACGTGTGTCATGTTAATCCCTCCCCTTTGATATTAGATACTTCTAGCTGCTTGTGGACCTCATCAAGTATAGTGCGGTCTGTACCTAGATCGTCGATGTTGTAAAGTAGCTCATCTGGCTTAGCTGTAATTTTTTTACGATAGTCCACCCCTCCTTCCAGACCTTCGTATAGGTATGCCTTACTGTATTTCCATAACCAATTTCTCTGCTGTTGCATAAAAGCCTCCAAGAGTTAGGGTTTGACTACACCTTTATATGGTACGTCGACCTTAAAAACTGATTTAAGGGCGTGAATCGCCTGGCTTTTAGAGTAGCCGCTATGCAAGAGACGGGCATAAATCATCTCCGCTTTACGCTGGGTCATGGTAAGTAACATATCTTCGAAGTGGATTTGCATACAATTAACCTCCGTAAAAGAGTAATCGGGTGGTAATTATATAACTTGAATTTTATTTTGGCGGGGGAGGTAAGTAGGCGGAAATGATGTTAATTTATCTCTCGAGAGCTTAGTAAATCAGCTAGTCCGTCACTTGCCCCTCCTGCTAAGGCCCTAATTACCTCTTTTAGAATGCGAACTTCCGCTTTTAGCCGAGAGTTTTCCGTCTTCAGGGAATTAAATGAGGAGAGGTTAGATGAGGAAGGAGAGGGAGGAGGAGGTAACATTTCTGGCTTAGGTAACCATAGTCTGGCTTTCCTTCTCCATACGTGGAGGGAGGCTGTACTGCAGCCCAATTGAGCCGCCACCTTGTCGACAGTCATTCCGTCGGCATTAGTTAGTTCCACGGCTTTGCGTCTAAAGTCCTCAGTAAATTTCATCATAGTTACCTCCTTTGTACTTAAGTAGAGGCAATATGTAATTGAGGGGGGCAGGCTTGTCAAGTACAAACCCTAGGTAGATCTATCTACAAACCTCTGCTTCTAGCAGTCTACCCCTGCAAAACTCGATTGGTTGATCATAGGAGCAAGCCTCAACGAAGATAACCTCACAAATAGCTTGGGAGGCCGGGAATACGAGACGGTACATCATAAGCGCGGTTATAGCGAACGCAACTATAATACTAAATACTCTGATTTTTAGTTCTAAGCTCATCGGGTACTCCTTACTGAGCACGCGCACTCACCACGTACCGAGTCATAACTTTTAACTCGCTCTTTACCACACATCATATTGCAGGACCGCATCAGTGATGAGTGGTCTTTAGGGGACCATGTGTCTATTGTGGTTGTACAGGCGGATGCCGCCAGTAGTAGCGATAGGATAAGTATATTCATAAAAATTTCCTCCATAGTGCTTTTCGGAGGAGATTTAAAAAACTTTAGAAATTTTTTGGGTTGCCCAGGAGTATTACTTCTTCGGAATAAAGATTATGAGAAAAGATAGGCAGTTTGGCGACTATTAGAGGAATTTTCGATGCATCTATGTGTTTGAAGTTAAGCTGGATGAACCTCCTTGCATAGATCTCGCTAGTGAAGCCTGGTCTGTGCCACCGGCCATCACCTAGCTCGTAAAAAACAGTAAACATTTCAATTCCTAAATCACGGTGCTGTATCAGATAAATCATTTTCGGGCCTTTTTACTGTAGGAAGGTCAGTAGAGTGCCACCTTTTGCAGGTCTGGCACTTCGTCCTCACACTCCACCGACTCTTTTCTGTGATTACCCAGATAGTAGGCTGGTAGGGAGAGGGGTTACTATGTGTACACTTAAAAGCGAAGTAATACAACTTTATAAGAAAGTTCATAGCTTTTTCCTCTCTACATATGCCCAAGTGAGTAGGCCGAGTTTATGGGTGCGTACTTCGACCCGTTCGTATAACTCTCCTTCATACTCGTCAATAACACCTAATTCCGAGTCGTCAATTACTAAGGTGTACCCGTGAATCTCGGTCGATATTCGCGCGAAGTCTCGGCTCACCGTAAAAAACCCATCCTGGTTAGTAGTCATAGTGCCCCTTATAGAATCCTCCATAGCGTCCGTGGTAGTTTTAGGGGTACTATAACCTGGCCGTAGCGTGCCGTAGGTGAATAACAAGGTTTTCATAGTCTAGCCCTCTTTAGGAACCAGTTTTAAGGGAGGTGGGCACCGCCTGCACCATCCCAGCTTTAATAACCCATCCATATACCAAGGAATAATTTCCCTACACCCCCTACAGTATCGTACGGTATCACCACGCATGGAACAACCTGCCAGCCGTAGGTAAAGCAAAGGCTACGGTCAACAGGAGCATCATGATACCATCTTTCGGTGACATAATTAGCTTCTTTAAGATGAAAACAGCGTTTACGCAATTTACAACTAGGTAATATATTTGAATCTTATCCACTTTTACCTGCCTTTCGTAATTCCTCTTCCACTTCCAACAAACACGCCCCACATTGAGCGCTAATTCCGCACTCTAAAGCTAAATCCTCAACGGTATCAAATCCTTGAGCGATCAAATCTCTAAGTTTCTTCTCATTTATTTCTGCGCATATACATATGTACATATATTAACTTCGTTTAATAAGTTTAGTGAGTTCATGGATACCTAAAACTACCAACAAGGTAATATTAATATACACTAAAGTGAACATTACAGCTAGGCTAAATAAAGCCGGAATAAATAGAATAATAAATAGAATAATATACATAGCTTCGCCCCATTAGACGTGATTACCAGCACTACTTTCCATATAGTCCCGCAATTCCCGAAGGATATTATCCCTGTCATTGGGGCGCTTAGATATCGCCTCCATGAACGCGAGGATTTTATCGTCGTCTCGGGCTAAAAATAGAATGTCTAGGATAAATTCGTTAGGCAGGCCTAACTTGCGGAGTTTTGGAATTAATTTTAATAGCTTAGTTTCAGAAACATGACTAGTTAATGCGGAGGGTTTTTTGCTCTTACCTGGTCTCATAATAACCTCCTTATATATTTAGGGATACGGAGGCCGGTTGCGAATCGGCTCTTGAGCTACTACCGCGCCCTTAGCTAACTCCGAAGTACAATCTCGGGCTATGGGCCAAAACGATCTTTTCACTCACTCTATTGTCTTTCGTGCGTCGTCCAGGGGGGGTACCCCAGCATTTCCGCCACTCCGTACAAGCTCTTATCGGCGCGGTTATCAAAAACTTTAGGATTATTTTAGCTTATCCGCAAAAAACATAGCTATGAGGATCAAAATAACTTGTAATATGATAACGATAGCTGAAATCATGATGCACCTCAATATGTGATATTATCAATATAATCAATATAATCGCGATAATCGATAACTTTATCGCTAAGGTCTAAGTGAATGCTGCTATTATCCCAACAAACTGTCCGATTCTCCGCTATCAGAAGAAATCGCCTTGACCCCCATCCCAATTTCTTATCACTATTACTAATTTCTGAGGTAAGTTTGTCTCCATTTTCCCATGTAAACCCTTGTTCATGCAGGACTTTTACAGTCAAATCGAAGTTTAATGAGTTTCTACAATCAATATAGGTATTTGCATCGAGTACCATAGTAACTCCTTTAGTAGTTCGCCCTCTTATCGGCCCTAATTTGGATAACTTTAAGCTAGTTCTTACAGGGAACCTCGTTATGAACTCCTAGTCATTAAATTCATTCCAAAGTGACTTATCTATAACAGGCTCGTCTGTAACTAAAGTCAACCTGCGCTTGGGCTTAATAGGGAGGGTAGAGGCTACTTCTTTATTCGCCATTACCGCTTTGTTGTTAGCCTTCCTCTCGGCTAGTCTCCTCTCGTGAACCTCCCTAGCCTCTTGAGTAGTTCGTCTCCACGTCAAGTCATCTACTGGATGGGCTAACGTGCTGTTACAACTGCAATTAAACCAGTATAGGCCCCCTAGTTTAGTGGCGTGCGCCGGTAGTTCCTCATAAAGTACTCCGCAACCGCAGAGTTTATTAATAATAATTGACATACTACACCCCCTTATTATGCTGTTTTCATTAACTTAGTTTTAGCCACGTCTACATAGCATGTAATCAGCGCCCAATTTCCTTTATCCCTATTAGCCAGTACGTAGATATTATGGAGGCCACATACGTCGATTTTTCGTACTACTATCGACACAATTTCCCTACCTGTGTGCTCCATCTCTATGATAGACCCAGCGTTTAGTATAAGAGTGTTAGGTACATTCATATGTCTAGCCTCTGCCCTTTGTGAGGCGTGGGCCGTCTTCGCGATTGTAGCTACTCCTAGATCGAGTTTAGCTAGCTGGGGGGCTGTTAGTATGTTTATGGTTGTCATGGAAAACCTCCGCTACATTCATCTTACTTACATACCCCTTTACGGCAATAGGCCTAAAGAACTTTAGGGCCAATTATTACTTTTTACATACATTTTAGCCTATAGGTAATTAATTCAGGTAGAATAATAGCTTATAGGGCATTTTTTACCCTCCATTAACCCGCATACTCAAGTTTTTGAGGAGTCATCCGATAAGGATTTTGTGAGCAGAGGCTGACTAGCAAAGCACCGTGACTGATAATTCGGAGTAGCTTAGGATGTCAGCTATGGTTTGATCGGCCATACATGTAGGGGTAGCGCCCTACCTGCTCGCACAATAAAACTATTAGGGGGGTATCCATGATAAAGTTAATATATACAGCGGATAACGACGAGCCTGTTAACGACGAAGGGGTGGAACGGATTGAGATAACCCTTAGTGGGTTCCTCACTATAGACGCCCTATGCACCCAATTCCAGAGATTCTTATCGGCCCAAGGATATATCATCGACCCTTTAACTGAAAGGATTGAGTTGGTTAGGTTAGATGAGGAGGTGGATCTTGAAGAAGACGCCCCAGCTGATAATTGGGAGATACTACCAAATGATGCTCCCGAGGGGGGCGGCGCTCCTTCAGAGTACGACCGCGTAGGCGACGAGTATAGCTGGCCCAAGTGTAACTGCTCCCTCTGCTATAAACATTACTAACAACCACCATAAGGAATGAAATCATGAAAAACTCGATCCTGCCTGCCTTTGTACTCCTAAGCGCGTGTTCGACCGCTCCGGCCCCTAAGTCCCGTGAGCAGATCAGGCTCGAGATGGTTACTTTGTTCACGGAGAGAGTAGCCGCTTGTATTAAAGAGCACACTAGACCAGAGTTTTCTCCCGAAAATAAGTATGGCATCGACCAGGTATGTAGGGCTAACGTCCTGAGTACTATGGCCTTGGATGAAATTAAGGCTAACCCCGAGGCACTGAAATAGGAGTTTATATGGAGGTGCCAAGTATGCGTCCCACAACCTCAGAAGGAAATGGATCGGCATCGACCTCTCCTAGTGGTTACTTTTGTCCAGCCTTACGATTCTCTTCAATCTCCCTACGAATCTCTTCAATCTCCCTACGGTTATCGTCATGCTTCGCAGTCAGCGCATATATAACCGTCTGCACCCTCCCTACGATTATCCCAGCCAGCACATACATACCCGCTATCACTATGTATAAGTCGTTACGCCCTGGGTTAAAGTAGTTCATAATTAATAATGCTAGGGGTATTTCCAGGTATACTAGTAGTTTCATGTGGGGTTCCTCCTAAGGGTTACTACTACTTGCGATTCTTTTCAATCACCCTACCCTTCTCGTCATACTCTCTACTATTCTCTTCATCCTCTTTACGATTATCGTCATACTTCGCGGCCATCACATATATAACCGCCATCACTATGTATAAGTCGGTATGCCCAGGGTTGAAGTGGTTCATTACTAAGTACATTAGTGGCACGAGCAGGTATGATAGTTTCATGGGGGGTTCCTCCTAAGGTTTACTACTACTACCTTTATCGGAAAAAGGAGGACGTACTTTAGGTGGGTTAGTATATATCTTGTAAGTGCTTACTGGTACTCAGGTATTACTTCCTAATTTCCCTATAATTGATAAATAGAACCGTGGCAATTAGTTAAGATTGAGTCGAGCGTAGATCAGACTCTATATCCATCAAGCATACCGTGCTATGGCTGCTGTGGGCAGCATAACCATCACACTTACACATATATATGAAGTTATAGTAGCATAGGTTTTGTGACAAAGCAAGAACTATTTTGCAAGTTCGTGATATAGCAGGCAAGTTATTTAGAGGACTAATGATATCAGTAGGTTATAGAGTTAGCATTATTTGAAAATTGTTTATAAAATATCAAGCCTAGTGATATCAGTGGGTTATAAAAGTAAGATTATTTGAAAATTGTTTGTAGGATATCAAGCACAATAATATCGGTGGGTTATAGAGTTAGGATTATTTGAAAATCTTTTGTAGGATATCAAGCACCTAATACCCCAAAAATGACCCCCCCTAGGTGTGCATGGGGGTGTAATCATTACACTTTCCCTACCTACCTCTACCTTAACCTCACATTCCCCCTTGCAACTCTCGTGCCAAGACAATTATCATGCAATTATCATGCAATTTCAAATTATCAAATTATCACGCAATTATGCCTAAATAATTATGCCTAAATAATTATGTCTAAACAATTATCACAATTATCACAATTATCACAATTATCACAATTATCATGCAAATTACGCCTAAACAATTATTATGCAACTCTCATGCCAAGTTTAACCACTAGTAACCATTAACTATTATCCTCCCTTGCAAGTCTCATGCCTAAACAATTATCACAATTATCATGCAATTTATATTATCATACAATTATGCCTAAACAATTATCATGCAAGTCTCATGCCAAGAGCTAACTCACTAATTATTATACCTAAACAATTATCATGCCAAGACAATTATCATGCCAAGATTAACCGCACGCTCCAAGCATAGCGTATAAATGGGATATCCCATAATGGGAGCTACTCACTACCTATGCCTTGTGTGTGATACAAGTAACTCGGCAGCCTCCTAGAAAAGCCTATCAATTACGTAGTAGTAGACCACGTCCGATGGGATACTCTCAAGCTCATCTTGAGTCAGCTCAGTCCCATCCTCATGCTCGGCATAGCTGATATAAGCGTCTGTAAAGTCTGGGTAATCACTTGTATCCGTGCCGCCTAGCACGATGTTACATAGCTTATCGACCATACACAAACCTCCTTAGAATGTAAGTATGTACCAGTCCATGAAAAATTCTTTAATCGAATTAAAGCCTAAGGGCTTTGCAGCAGCATCATCAGTAGTCAGCCAAAAATTAGCTTTTTTAAAATCGAAGCTTTTTAAAGTGTCACCCCTCCCAGCCTTTTTGATCAGAAATGATATTTTCTTGTGTGACGCCAAAAAAACCCCTGGCCTTACTTCACAAAAGCCGTGGTTATTAATTTCTGCTGTGAACTTTTCGACCAAGTCCGTGCCAGTGTAAATCTCTGTTTTAGTCCGTTTCATGTGTGGCTCCTTTGTGTTTCCCTCTTACTTACTATAGACTGCTACGCTCCATCCTAGTCGAGCAAGAAACTCCTTCTTTTCTTGGTCTCTAGAGAGTCCACGAGAAATTCTTGAATGGAATCAAAACCTTCTGGCTTTGCATCAGTATCGTCAGTAGTCAGCCAAAACTCCGATTTTTTGAAGTCAAAGCTTTTTAAGGCGTCCTCGCCATCCCAGCCTTTTTGATCTGCCGCGATAGTCTCTTGTGATGCCAAAAAAACCCCGGGTCTTACTTCACAAAAACCACGACCGTGAATTTCCGCTGCGATCTTTTCTATCAAATCGGTGCCTGTGTAAATCTTGCTCATCTTGATGTCCTCTTTTTATTTGGTTGCTTGAAATAATTTTGCTATTAGAGTAGTTGTAGCAGCTTGACCGACCGGCAGTACGAAGGACTTACCGATACCGTGGAGAGTAATAACCAGTTGGCCGGCAGAGTTGGAGGTGATAGAAGCAGTCGCGCCGTTCGCCATGATATGAGTAGTGTGCATTTTATACCTCGTTGCTGTGCTTCCCTCTTACTTACAAACAACTCATCGGCAGTATAGCATGGAAACTTTAGGGGCAAGTATTACTTTTGTTATACTTAATTGGCAGACTCCTCCTTGCAAGTTTCATGCCAAGACAATTATTATGCAAGTATCGTGCCTAAACAAGTTTCATGCCAGGACAAGAACCATGCCAAGACAAGAATCATGCCAAGCCCCCCTTGCAAGTTTGGTACCGATTAATGTATATAAAATGTAATAATGTAAAGCTAAAGTTTTACCTCACTTATGCCGATAAAGATAGTATAAATGCGGCGAGAAAGCTAGCCAGAGGGAGGGTATTGTTTAGAGTCTAGAATATGTATAAGTTAGGTAAGACTACTAGGCATACTACTTGCAGGGGGGAATATTAGGTTAATAGAGGGGTACTAACATACTGATATACCGCACCTTTATCTAGTGAGGCTCTAATAGCCAATCCTAGGGGCATGATATTGAGGTAGGCCTAGCTATTGGTAGGAGTGTAGAAATCGATTCTAGGGCTATCCTGGGAGGTCGATTTTTGCTAGTATGTAGTAAATTATCCTACTTACTGGTTTTTAGGCTTGCTATAACTTTGGAGTACTCGTAGGATGCTCTCATTGCTAGCTTCTTCAATAACTTGATTAGGGTCTATATATCCAGGTGTTACGTCTACCTCCTCATCCATATCCATATCCAACTCTTTAAGCTTAGGAACTACATATGGCATAATATCTAACGCCCTTTTAGTCAACTCATTCAAGGCCTTAGTCCTCTCAACTGGATCATCTATCTTATCAGCACTATTCTTCTGTAACTTAATGGCATCAAACACAATATCTAGTATATGCACATTCTTTTTAGCTAAAAACTCTTTAATACTGCGTAAATGCCGTGTTCTAGCATTCAAAGTACCAGCCTTTTTACCAGCTGGATTACCTGACTGACCCTTAACAAATGGCATACTAGCCTCCTAAAAACCATTGCTTTTCACCTATCTCTACTATACTGAGAGGTAAGGATAATAATACTAATAATAATGATACCTTAAGGGCGAGAATCGCATTATAAATAGGGGTATTTAAGGCCCCTCCCAGTGTTGAATTTTTCGTTGCTCAGTTACTTGAATATATTAGTAAGTCCTACTTTAGATGATATCTCGGATAGTCGCTGTCTTAATAGAACCTGCTCGGCCTTAACCTCTTTAAGCTCATCAGTACGGTTAACCCGTTGACCCACGCGCTTGTCAACTAAGTATACAATAACTGATATAAGGGCGAGTACGCCGTATTTAAGTAGCAATTCGAATGCGTCTAACATCACTCTACCCCTATAATCTTATGTATAAATCCCAGCTCAAGGGCTAGTTCGGCATCACCATACCTATCTTCATGCTTAATCCATTTAGCCCAGAATGGTTTACGCTTGTTACTGCGCTCGTCGTATACGTCTAGGAGACGGTTTACCAGGCGCTTAGTTTCGGCAGCGTCCGTATCTAGCTCGAACATCTTACCCCCTATTCCACCTGAAACCGTATGCCACATAAAAGACGTATTGGGGTAAGCTGCTCGAACATCTCCTGCTAGGATAAGTATAGTACCCATACTCATTATAGCGCCCATACCTATCGTAGTTATCTCACAAGGGGAGTGCACGAGGGCGTCGTATAAAGCGAGCCCGTCGTAGCAATTACCCCCCAGAGTATTAATGTACACAGTTATAGGTGCTTCGGGGTCTAGTATCTCCATCATCTTAAGCCCGCGAATCATTAGGCCTGTAGTAACCTCTGTTACCTCCTCATCCAGCATAAGGATGCGGTTGGTAACATCAACGCCATGAGTTAGAAAAAACTCCACGTTATCATGCGATAGTGATTTAGCGCGAGCCATACTAACCTCAGTGGTATTAAGAGATGAAGAGCTTCAATTCTAACTTGCGCTTGGCAATAGCGGGGATATCCTGAACCACAACCACGGAGCTGACAAGTATGCCGTCCATGATAGTGTGTTCATAGGCTACCCATTCACGGCCCACGTTCTTTACCAGCTCGTAGGCTACGATAGTACGCAGGTCAGTGGATGCTGCCGCCACTTGTGTCTTTACGGCTTTGGGCTTTAGCGTTGCGCTTGGCTTCGAAGGAGTGATAGGCATCATGATTCATAACCTCTTGATGAGCGATTGATATTTCGTCGTGGAGACTCTCCACCTTATAGAGCGCCTCCTTATAATACTTTTGAGCTTCTAATAACCGTAGCTCCTTAGAGTAGGGCTCTAACTTTTCCCAGTCTTTAGTCTGCTCTAAAAGAATACCGATAGTAAGCATATCATCAATAAGGGCATCGGCACGAACCACTACCTCGGCAAAGGTAGTAGGTATTTCTACCTCTTCAGGTTCAGCTTGCAGCTTCGTCTGAAGCCAGATCAGCGGCATCTTCAGCAACTTCATCACTAGTGTCTTCATCGCCATTAGTTGATTCTTCATCTGTTGCCCCTCTTGCTTGGTTAATCTTATTAGCTTCTTTCATCTGCGTAAGGAACCTAGCCGCATCCAGAACCTGAGGCGCGCGCTTACCTGGGAAAGAGCCCGTCTCAAGAAGGTTGAGGATAAGGTCTAGAATCTTGTTAATCTGCTTAAGTTCGTTTTTTGTCATTGGGAACCTCCATAATATTTGATTCTTTATCGGATACAATTTTCAATTCTTGAGGCTTTTTTTTCTTAGGGGGGCGCGTTGAATCAATATAGTCTATTAGCTCATCCTCATAAGTCTCGCTATGAAGATCCTTCATCTGGTCATTCCGCCCGCGGTGGGCTGTTATATCTCGGAATCTAGTGTAGTCGGTATACATTAGCGACTGCTTAGTAGTACCTTTACGGGTCTTACCGTCCTTTATAGAATATTCCCTGCTCTCGTCAAGCTCATGAACGGGGGAGTCATTGCGGAAATCATTACGGTAATACTCATCAGTAAACTTTTCCAACCAGTCCTTCTCCTCTTTAGAGAGTCTTTTGGTATAGTCATAGTCTACCGCCCAATTAGCGTGTCGTCTAGTATATCGTGCTTTAGTTCTTTTAATGTCTGTCATATAGTTGTAACCTCTCAGTTATATTATATAACAGTGATGTCTAACACGCAAGGAGTTTTAATCATGGCAAGTTTTTTAATAGAAGCGGCAAAGCTAGCAGCACTAGCAGCTATGAGGCCAATATTTATGGCTTTAATATCTAGCCTACTTAACCCCAAGTTTTTATTGGGTTGTTTGATTGATTTAGCTGAGATACTAGTGAAGCACACCGAAACGGAGTTTGATGATGCGAAACTGGCGGAATTGAAGGTATTATTGAAAGACGACCTAGAAAAGGCCGTTAAGAAGGAAGTAGACGTTAAGTAGTTACAGCTTACCAGTCCACCGCCCGTTAGAGTCCAGTAGCATTGGTACTAGTATCGGTACCCCTTCCAGCACTACAGCGCACCCAATAACAGGTCGTTTAAGGTTATTCTTGTTATAGGCCAGGGCTAAGGACTTAGTATCTACTAAACATCCAGCTATCATACCGAACATCAAGGCATCCGAGTGCCCCCAGTACTGAATACTGAACGACTCATGATGATGCCCAGATATATAGCTCCTCCCGATAGCCTGGGAGTTTTTAAGGGCATTGGCGCCTTTAGAGTGGTGACAATAGACTTCCCCTATAGGGGTGTTAAAGGTATAGTCAAAATGCCATGCCCATCCTTTAGGTGCCTGTAGTATCTCATTATAGGACTTAAGAAACCGCTTAGATAGGCCATTAGCTAGGGCTTTGCGGTATACTAGTGAGCCGTGATTTGACTCCAGGATAACCGCCTCGGGAAACAGTTTATAGTAATGCTTAAGGCGCTTAATGGATTCGGTCAGCTCATCTCCTGGTGAGTGGAGATCAGGGTCGGAATTGTGAAATGATATAGCGTGGTTGTCTACTTCATCACCAGTAAAAACAACCAAATCAGGGGTATACAGCTTTTTTAGGGCCGTAAGGAACTTAAGGGCGTCAGGGTGTTCGTAGGGAATGTGGAGATCTGAAACGATAAGCACACGATTACGAACGGTTTTATGTTTCTTAGCCATTTAACGTACCGCCTTTTACTTAAGTAAATCTCTATATTTATCTTTAATCAACTGCTTGCCCGCGTTAACCGCGTCTTTAAAATATTTAGGAAACATCTCGGGAGCTATTCCGTGATAGAGGCCAATGAAATTACTATCTAGTACGTATGTAATACCATAGTCATTCGGCCCTCTACATATACGACCCGATTGTTGTACAAGAGTTTTAACAGTCTGCCAGGCGTACCAGCCTGGTTTAGTATCCTTCTGGTATTTAACTAGGCTATCCCCCAATGAGGGGAAAGTTATCTTGGATATTACTTGCCATTCAAACTCATTGCCGTTCAAATCGATACCTTCAGCCATGCCCGCCGCCATCAGTACCTTATCGGCTGAAGCTTTAAATTCTTTAAGTTTCGCCTCTTTATTCTTTTTATCATGCCAAATAACTCTAGGGTTATCCCCTAGTAGTGATTTTAGTGTAGGTATCATGTCATAAGTGATATGTACTAACCCCTTAGTATCATGCAATGATAGTATCTTAAGTAAGGCATCAGCCAATTTTGGTTCGTACTCTCCCTTATTTTTATAGCTAGCTTTATAAGCGGGAAAGAACAAAATAGGCCGGCTTCTCGCGGGTATTTCTGACTCCGCGTCAATATACCTTACCCTTTTATCTGATAGACCCAGCTCCTCCAGATCGAACTTATTAATGGTGGCGGACATAAGTATCAGTTTTTTCGCGGATCTTAATTTATACACTAATCCTTTCATGTTTATCGGAGCGATAAACAGCCCCTCTTTCGGAACGCCCCTATAATAATCTTTACGGTATTCGTAAAAGAAATCGCCAGGCGTTCCTTTCATCCCCTCAATCAACCGCAATAGCTTATCTTTATACTTGGCTCTCTCAGCCTTCTCTTTTTTAGATAACCTAGTAGCGGTAGAGTCCATAACTTTAATATGCTTCTCAAGCCAGATGCATACGTCCCCATGAGTAAGCATACCCATAGGGTAGTTATCTATATGAGACCAGAATTTAAATGTGAATGTCTCACGTAACTGGCTGATAACGGACTGGGCTTCATCGATGATTAGAACGTCTTTAATATCCGAACTATCATCTTGCTCGTAGGAATCGCGTAAATATAGGTATGAAAATAGGTTAAATACGCTTACAGGTGAGGTCAAACACTCGTCTTTATCTTGCTTGTAAGGACATGTGGCACAATAGTTTTCCTCCGCCGAATACCTATCATGGCAACTTGCATAGTCAGCATTATGGCAGGTGTATCTGGCCTTACCTTTAAGACTTGGAAGTTCCTTGAACTCCTCAGTGTACTGCTCTTGAAGAATAACGGTAGGTGTACATAGCGCGGTTGTCATGCCCTGCTCTTTATGAGCCGCCTCCGCTATAGTACGAGCGATAATACTCTTGCCGAAAGCGACGGGGGCGTTAATAACAAATACATTATAATCATCCCATGACTTATTCAACTCTCGTGTTAAGATGCGGATCTGCTCTTTACGCGCGTCAAAGCCTTCTGGGAAATGGTCGATAAGATTAATCATATGATATCTTCCTCATTAAGAAACTGCTTGACATCTTCTATTGAACGCGCTACACAATGAAGTACGCCAAGGGCTAGCAACCTATCTCTCCACTCTATTTGCTGAGGATTAAGTTTACCTATGGCTGATTTAACTTCGATACCAATCATTCTACCAGTGTCGTGTATGCTAAACGTCATGATATCAGGAAATCCCTTAAGCGGGTTGGGGGCCATGTGCATCTTCGGTCCCGCATGTACCATCATAGGCCCCAGCGGAACTTTCACGGCCATATAACCTTTACTCTTGAGGTAAGCTAGTATAGCCTTCTGAGTTACTGACTCGGGTATAGTAGCCTTTATCTTCTTGGTAACCATGTCATCTCCTGTAGGCCGAACGAATAGTCGAGTAAATACCGGCTTGCTGTAGAGGGGGCGAACAACGTTTTATGTTCCACTTATGAAGGAGGTTAGCACATGCCTCTTGGGGCATATCTAAATCTCTACACACAGCGGCTACTAAAAACACGTGATTATTGCGGCCCTTAGTGCCTTCTGTTACATTAGTCACTAGAAGCCTCATCAGTATGTATTCCTTGTCCTCATCATGACTTCCATACTTAGTATCGGAAGGAGTGAAGTATTCTTTAACCTCGATGATTGGGATAGTGAGTAATGGCCCCGAGACGGACTTTAGTAGCTGCTTAAACCTTCCTCGGTGTTTAGCGTGGAATGTTCCAGGTAGCCTATACATACCGCTAGTTTTATATATACTTATATCAGACTTAGGGGCGTGTACTCTCATCCACTCCCTCTGACTCTCGGGAACGGTAGGGCCTACCATGGGTGTAAGCTTGACATGGAAGTGTATAGACCGCCCTCCACTGTCATACATTTCATAGTTATAGTTAGACACGAGCTTTTCGAAGTCGTTGGCCGCCTCTGGTTGATCATCGAAGTCTACTAGCAGCTCATCGGTGTATAGATCCATTCCTTTGAGGCCGGCCGTGGTGTTGGTAGCCTTGATATGACTAACCGCGGCCTCAAGGAACGAATAGCAAGATCTAAAGCCTACCTCTTCGTTAAGGGCCTCCCTAGTTACAAGGCGCACGGAACCCGTTCTAGCCACGGTTTTTCTCAGCTCATATAGTCCCATGTCAACCTCTTTTTAATCTTCTATAAAGTCACCTAGCGAGTAACCGACCTTTGGAGTCCCTTTTAGACGAACCTCCCAGCCTAGTGTCTCGTTTAGATCCACTAAAGAATCTAGGTATATTTTAGTAGCAATTGCCTCATTTTCAGGGGTATCCTTGAATATAAAGGCTGTAGCGTCATGTAAATCTACGTGGTATGGTATCATCTCGAAGCTTAGTGCGTCCCGTCTAGACTTAATCATATGCACGTATAACTGTAGACAATCATGGCCAGTTGATTGAACGAACTTGTTAACCAATTTTCCACGACTATCTTTATCCATCAAACTAAACATCGGCCTGCCGCGTCCGTTGATAATATACTTCTCGTCATAATGTATAAAAACTTGATCTATCTTTTCCATGAAAAATGTAATGCCTGGGAAGAACCTGAAATATTCTTTTTTGAGCCGTCTAGCGTCTTTAAGGGTAAGCACAAAGTCGGTCTGGTCATTAACATCATTCATTAATTTGACCTCGCCCATATTATAACCTAAGCCTAATACGATAATTTTTAGCGCTTTCCTAAGATCTTTAAGCTCTTTTTTGGCCTTTCCTACACTCTCAGGACTGGGGTTATCCATAGGATAAATGGCGCGTATAGTATCGCCGAATACTTCAGTAGCCCCGCCATACCATAAATAGAGGTCATGACACGACCCATTAAGGTATAATTCCCGTAGCTTAGGGTCTTTACTGAATTCGCAAAGTACGTGAGGTTCTAGACTATTAAAATCAAGATATATAATTTTATAGCCTTTTGGAGCTATTAATGGATTAAATAGCCGCTTATCATTAGCTATATTTTGAATATTAAATTTCTTGTCATTAGTACCTTCCGCATCCCTCAACCCCCCTGATTGGCGACCTGTTACCGTACCGGCTACTGTAAGGAAGGGATGAACCACATCGTTAACACTTACATTTAATATAGTAGTAGCAAATTTACGGGTGTCCCTTACCTTACGGTAATTAATTAGAGGGCGTGTGGTCTTACCCAGTAATGGCAGGGCCTTCTTATCGACGGAGGGGTTATCTGTTTTGACTCTACGTCCTCCCTGCTTCTTTTCTACAAACCGTATAGGCGGGATTTTAAGCTTATTAAAGAATAGCCATTGCAGTTGGGCATTACTATCTACATTAAAATGATTCTTGCCTACCAATTCAGCCATTCTTGCCTGGTACCTAATCCAATTAGTGCTGGGCTTACCTGTAGCTGTAAACTCCTTGTGGTTAGTTATACTCTCCCGTTTAATAAACTCCTCATTATACTCTGCGATAGCCAGCTTCACCGGCTCTTGATTTACAAACTCATCGTAAAACTTAAGCATGTCCTCAGTCATTTCTGAGTATGCGGCTTTAAGCATTGGAGTGTTTACGTGTATACCATGGACGTATTGCGTAGATATCAAGTCAATCATGGTAGAGATATCGATATCCCAATAACCTTGCATAACCTCGTTGAAGGGGGAGGCAGCCAGGAGGGTATTTATATGTGTGTATAGTTGATAGGTAGCTCCTGAATCTAGGGCGTTGTAGGGCCCTAAGAGGTACCATGGAGCTTGATGCATATCACCATCAGATAGTTTATGTTCAATCAGCCACTGCTTTAGCGCGCCTTTGTTAGTCGAGGGCCAGCCTAAAACTTCAGTCATAGCAGTCTTTAACTGCCAGTTTTGGCCGGCGTATCCCTCATTAGACATATTACGGAACATAGCAGCTGTACATCGATGAATCTTTATAGGCCTGCCGTGTAACTGGCACCAGGAGGACTCGAACACCGAGTTGTGGGCGATAAACCCGGGCTTATAGTTGGTAGCCCATTCCCAAAAACGAGCTTTCGCTTTATCTGGCATCTGCTTCATATCTATAGCTACACAATGACGGGTATTGGAGGCGAGTGATACGCTTCTTATGTAGGCGTCTGGTGAGAATGGGTCAAGGCCTGAGGTCTCTAAATCTATAGCAAGTGGGCCGGTAAATGTGTCAATAGTACGAAAGAAATACCCGAAGTCCGTATGGTCATAAAGTTTATATGAGGGAATTTTCATTGCCGCTTTAGTGACAAATATTCTCATACAAACCTCGGGTTAGATTACTTAGTTTTAACAGAAGCGAACACTTTTTTAAGAGCTACCTCATTACTAGTAACTTCTTCTTTATCTGCTTTAACATACTGGACATTATTAAAAGCTCTTTTAAAACCTTCATCTTTGGCCATAGTTGCTGCATCGGAGAGGGATTGAAAGGAGGAGGGGATAAGGGACGCGCCGTCTACTACATCGCGCACATAAAAGCTCCCCCCTTCTTCAATAATTTCATATCCTTCTTTACCTTTAGCTACTACAGCAACCAATTTCATACCTACAAGGGCATCCACCAGTGTAGTCTTATTATTAGCCGCTTGAGCTGGGATTTCCGCAATATAGTCTAGCTTAAACGCGGTGTCCGCTACGAGTGCCTGAATTAACTGCAAATACCCTCGTGAGTAATCAGTCTCGCCGGTCTTCTGGTCTTCACGGAATAGGACGGTGTAGTGCTTAATAGTAGCGCCGTCTTTATCCGCCAATGCAGTCACAATCATAGGTGCGCCGGTCTTCTTAGTTACAGTTAACTCCGCGGATTGGATTGTAACCGCGTGTTCCCCTACTGGCATAAAACTACCCTTACCGATAGCCTCGTTAAACGCCGACTCTTGAATTCCAAAGTCGCCCATTTTTGCCAGCACGGAACCAAAAGCTTTTTTAAGGTCTGGTTTTACATCTACGTTCATACTATGCCCCTTTGATTAGGTTGATAAGTTTTGACAAGTCCGCGGCAATAATGCCAGGATTGTTTTCATCTAATAAAGAATCGATTCTAGCTGTGTAAGGACCGGAGTTTTTAGTTACCAACTCCCTCACAACTTCACCTTTATCCGTCTGCTTACATCTTACAACTACCGCGTTATTACCATAGCGGTCGAGTTTACCTAGCGTAGCGTTGCCCTTCATAATCGGAACTAGCTCAATTAAATCCCCAGTAGAGTCAAATTTAGGATCTAGGGATAATGTTAATACTATGTTCTTGTTATAGGTTTCGGTAATGCTCTTGCATGATTCAATCAGAGCCTCGGTAGCCTCTACTATCTCTCTAAATCCGTCCCACATACCGTTCCCTCCGCCTGTAACCTTGCGGTTAATCCTAGGTTCACGGTACTTAAGTTCAGTAATAGCGGTGATACCATCAATTACTAAGTTATCAAACTCTTTCAAGTCTTTAAACTCTTTAATGATTTCAAGTAATTCGTCTACAGTCTTAAACTCCAGAACCACGAGTTCATTCTTGAGGCTCTTAGCTAAACTAATCGCTGAGTTGCTGCCGGTCTCAAGCAATGCGGCCTGGGCTAGGATAGTCTTACCTTTAAGGGTTCCACTGATTGTGGACTTACCCGAAAGGCGCGTTCCTTTTAGGATAATGAAACTACCCTTGTTTACTGAGTCCTTTGCGTATTTTGCCAAGATTGACATATTTTCTCCTCCTCTTGTTGAGTTATTTATCGGATCGGTCGGGTAAAACTTTAGCTGTTTTCATAATACTTCTTCACATCGGCTACCCACTCCTCAAAATTACCATTAACCTTATCGGCAATCCCGCATTCAGTGCAGTAGTCTTCGTGTTTATAGGGTAGGTCGGGGTCGTACGGGGTTCTATAGAGCTGCTTCTTATTAATCAATTCATGACAAAGTAGGTAAAAATCTTTAATTCCTTCCTCCCTTAATCCTGTATCAATAATTTCTAGGGCTTCATTTTGATACATAATCTTTTCATTTTCAATAAAGACTTTGAACTCCTTTTCAGACTCTTTAAATGTTTGACCTTTTTTAAGGTAGGCCGGCTTTGTAAAGGCTTTATTAAAAAGATAAAATGGTACTCCACTCATCATCGAGTATAAGGCAGCCTGGATTACTTGGCTATATTTGGGCTTACCGTTGATAAATGGGGCCTCTAGAGCTCTGCCTGAACTATGCGCTTTAAGCTCGCCGCCTGCAACTAGCTGATTATCTTTAAAAAACTGTACATCGGGGGTGCCGCTAATTTCAACCTCCCCCCAAGTTATACGAAGGGCTCCGGGGGCATCATATAGAATATAATCATAGTCCTCTGTTTTTGCTGGCAATAGAGACGCGATATAGGTCTCATTAGCAAATCCTACCTCAAAGTAGGGGTTAACTTCCTTGGAGTCCCTAGTAATCCCTAGGCACCTAGCAATCGCTTTACGGTGGCACCCTATACTTATCTCTCCATCTGGAGATATATACCCACAATTTCCGGCTCTGAACCGTCCGGGTGTGGGGCCCACTGCCTCATTACGCCTGGTTATACGCTCATTAAATGCTTTAGTTATATACTTCTTAATCATACTATCTACCCTCCTCTAACGCCTGTAAGACTCTGGTTATGTACTTTTGATTTGTATAGCCGCCTATGATGCAGCTGTAAATGACTTTCTTATCTTTCTTACGAGTAACCTTTCCCGTAGTACAAATCTTAATACTTCCAGTGTTATACGCAGCCACTGAATTAATCCAATCCCCATTATACCTTTTCATAAGGTGCTTCAGAACCTTTGCTGCGTAGGTAATATTAATGTAGGGGTCAAATAGCCCGCAGTCTTTTCTAGAGCGGCCTTCAATAGTCTTCCTGCTACAGTTATCGTCGCTAAACCCAAAATCTTTAGCAGTGGAATGGAGAACTTGGCAGACGCCGAACGCGTGATTATCGCCGCCTCCGTCTGATACCGCGAGGCTATCGATCTTATGTGTAGACTCAGCCCAGCAAATAGCTCTCAGAAGCCCAGAAGGCACATTCTGCTCGATTGAAACTTTAGTAAAGACTTTATCAAGGTAGGCGGTAGAGGCTATACAAACATCATCATAGCCTACTAGAAGGTAGGTGAGAATAATTAGATTTTTCATTGGCGTTATCTCCATATAGTTCGAACATGTTCTTAGTAAGCCTATCGTTGGAGGTAAGTCCAAATAGAGGGCCCAAGACTAACTCCTCCACTTCATAACAAGAGTGAACTACTCGGCCCTAAAGGGCCGTAGCTTCTGGGATCGGCACACGGCCTCTCCCATCATTTTTGACGCTTCGTAGTTCCTGCTTCGTGGCTTTTGGCCTGGAAGTCTTACTTTGAACTCCACGTCCTGTATCCACCAAAGACAAAACGCCTTTGGTCGACAACTCCGTTCCGGAGTGTTTTAACAAGTTGATTGCTCGTTTTTTAAGTACCAACGCAGCGTTGTGGTCTGCATTGTCTCTGTGCCCGCACGCTTGACAAGCAAACTCTGCTTGGCTCACGCGGTTATCGGAGTGAATGTGGCTACAATCTGCACATTCTTGAGATGAAAATTGAGGGTCTATTTTGACGAGGAGTGAACCTCGACGACAGGCTTTGTAACGGGTGTACTGCTCTAATTTGTACCAACCCACAGAAAGAATTGAGCGGTTAAGGCCGGATTTTTGGGCCGCGTTATTTTTCTCCCACTTCCCCGTTGCTTCGTTCTGCTTTGGCTTTGCACGTCTTGTCATGTTGGAAGTTTTAAGGTCTTCCATGACAATAACTTTACCAGGCTCTTTTGTGAGTGAGTTGGAGGTTTGATGGCAAAAATTATCTCTCACATTGGCTATGCGTCCGTGGGTACGTGAGATTTTTCCTTTTGTTTTGTCTCTGCGTTTTGAGCCTTTTTTCTGCCTTGCAAAGCGCCTCTGTTGGCACTTTAAATAGCGCTCTTTCTTTTTTCGATTGGCTTTGGCTTCAGGGCTTAAATCGTAGGCTGCCATGTCCGTATGACAGGCGACCACAATGCCGCGATCAACGCCAATCACACACGCCTGTAACTCTTCGGGGCTCATCTGTTGGAAAGTTTTTAGGGCTTCCTTGTCGCTTAAAAGCCCTTCTTCCAACAAACCATCATCGTAGCAAAACGACACAAACCAAAGTCCTGCTTTTTTCTTAATTCGAATGGATTTTGGGACTTTAAAATCACGATGAGCTGTGAACTTTAGCTCACCTACAGGAAACTTTTTTGTGCCAATAATCAGGCTTAACGTTCCATTGGAGTTTTCTACAAACTCATAGAGCTCAGAGGTGAGGTAGACACTCTCTTCTGACTTCTTCTTCTTGCGCTGCGCTGGTGATTTTTGTGGGTGTTTTGGATTCATCCAATCCCGCATCGTGTCTCGCCAAAGGTTGGCTGCATTGCGCAACACCTGACTTGGAACACTTGAAAGATATGGAGTTATTTCAAAGTCTTTATATTGAGAGTAGGTCGCGTCAACATCGGCGTACGTTCCTAATGGCAAGTACTTCCTGGCGTAGGTCGACTGATATTTCCACTCTTCACACTTGGCATTCCAAATAACACGGGCGCTACCCATCCATTGGGAAAGAACATTTTTTTGTCCTTCCGTCGGGTATGCACGCATTTTGATGCCTATGAACATGATGAAAAAACCTTTTGAGAATTGTTTGAAATCTAGTGCCGAGCCTCGGCTCACAAAATCCTTATCGGAATTTTTCCACAAAACTTGAGGGTTTTTTGTGAATTGTTTGAAAACCCCCTAAATATCTAGCACACTCGAAGCGCCTCACTTAGGTTTTACCTCAATCGGCTTAAATTCAGGGATGTTATCCACTTGATGAGCGCTTGATTCCGGCCAGGTAGGGTTTAGATGCCTTAAGTCATTTTCACCTATACCCCTCAAATCGTAAGAGAAAATGGCTAGTGCGTTCCAGGCTACATGCGCCAAATGGTGACACCCTGTTTCCTTGTCGTATTTCTCCCCTAGAAGGTATTTTAAAAGGTGCCGTTTAAGCGACCCTACACAGTTAGAGTAGGGCATACCTTTCAGCCAGTTGTGAGAAGAGTACTTAATCGCGCCTTGAGATAGCACCCTAGATAACTCTAATTCCCATTCAGGGGGTAACAGATCAGCCCTAAGTTTACCGGAATTGTGTCGATCTGCGCTCATGTAAGCAACTCCTCTCGGGTTATTACGATTCCCTTGTGCATCTGGAATATAGTGTAATCGCCATACTTTAATGTATTTTTTACCTTACTATCGGTAATTAATTCGGCTAAACTCTGGATTTCTTCATAAGAAGCTTGAATAATAGGAAACTCTTGAGGATTGTCTAAATCTACCAAGGATATAACTTTGTAATGGGGCATGGAGTAGTCTCCTGATTGTAATTTCATCAAGAGACTTATCGGAAAAGTAGGGGTAAACTTGAGGGGTTATTTAATATCTTTAACGATTGCTTGGTACTCAGGGTCACGTTGTGAGGTTAGGAAGTGCGTTATTGCTAGGTTTTTCCCGCCTGAAGCTGCCGCTTGTTGAAGCATAGGGGCATACTTGCCAAGAGTTTGAGGCGCCTCTTTGACTACTTTAGATATAGAGTTGGCACTTAAAGCCGCCATTTGATTGCCATACTTCTCCGCGCCTTTTTTAGCTATTAGGGTGGCGCCTACTGCTATAGGACTATGAGCCGCATTTCCGAGTAGTGCGTAATCGGAAAAGCCTAACATCTTATTACCGGCTTCTTTAGCCACTTTATTTTTAAGTAGGGTGTCCGCCACTTCTTTACCTTGGGAGGCCTCTCTTGCGGCGTTCTTTACCAGCATTTCTTTAGAATTTCCTAACATTGATAACACGCCGCTATCAAGGGCCTCTCCTCCAGCCTTTTTAACTGCGTCTTGCCCTAGCTTTCTAACTGTGCCTCTCTCCGCGCCTAATGCCGCAGCCGATTGGTTTTCTGCTATATCCCTAAGATATTGAGAAACTTTACTAGAAGTTGATTCAATCATAGGTGACTTGGCTAGTTTACCGATGCCTTGCCCTAACAACTCACCAGCCTTGCCTACACTAGCCCCTACTGCCACATCTTTAGCCATTCCTAGGACGCTATCTGACTCAGATAAGCCTAGTCCACCCACCGCTCCTTGAGCTACTGCACTACCAGGTAATACCACACTTGAGGCTATCCCTCCGGCTAGTTGACCCGCTAAATAACTTTTAGGGTTGGCTTTTTCGGCCCCCGCGTCACGTCTACGCTCGTCATTCCGTCCAGCTTCATAAACTTCTTTTATAGGCTGATCGGCATAGGGGTTTTCCGTACCTTCAGGAGTTAGTAAATTACCGGTTTTGCTGAGAATAGCGTCTATAATTCCGCCTCCTTCATCGCTAAACCCCGCTGTTGCAGCTTGCCTTAGGCCTCTACCTAAAGAGTCCGCGGCTGTAGGAACCTCTGCTTCAGGAGTGGCTTCTGGGGCCTTAGGGGTGGCCCTAATAGTATCTCTCCATGACTTTTTAGGGGTGGCCCTAATAGTATCTCTCCATCCCATATTATTTCCACCCATCGTTTTTAGCTTCGTCCAGCTCATCTTGATTTTCTACTGTAATAGTATTACCACCCTGGTGTAAATCAATAGGAAACTGGGGCTTAGGGGCTAACCTGGAGGATAGTTTAGAGTCAAACTCTGCTTGTGTATCTTCTTTAAACTTCGTAAGGCGCGTCATGATTGGATCTTGTCCAATTAAACCGGCTGCCGTATATGCCAGCGGGTCGTCTGGGATAATAGCATTTAGAATCTTCTCATCGGATACGGATAACACCCCCAATTTAGCCATATCTTTATATTTTAAAAGCAAGTCCTTACTAAGTTGTTTCCCGCGTTCTACATCATCCCTATTAAATATCGCCCCACCGTTATGCTTTACGCGGAGGTCGATCATCTCCTGAAGCTGGCGGTCAAACTCCCTTTTTTGTTCTACTGCGCTTTTTAATTGATTCGCATCCGCGGGTGTAAGAGCTTCTCCATATCCTGGAACTAGTCTAGCTTGAGCGGCTAGGTCTTTCTTCTCACTTAAATTATGACGC
>Ga0163147_10002692_pt1 | contig 24783 bp, 36 predicted proteins | sample OliLakLV19MP6G1_FD_148597 | JGI IMG/M metagenome (GOLD analysis project Ga0163147, IMG submission 148597) | Freshwater microbial mat bacterial communities from Lake Vanda, McMurdo Dry Valleys, Antarctica- Oligotrophic Lake LV.19.MP6.G1 | ecosystem: Environmental > Aquatic > Freshwater > Lake >...
GCAGGCAGAGGTTGTTCAGGTAGTAGATCGTCGCGCCGGTGGAGGCGGCCGCGTTCCCCGCGCCGTGGAGTTCCAGTCGCGGCACGTTGCCCGAGATCCAGGGGCAGGTCACGAGCGCCGCGTACCACCCGCCCCCGAGCGCAGAACTGCCGACCACCGTCCCGCCGACGGTGCTGAACGTCGGCACCCCACCCGACCAGGTGGCGAAGACAATCAGCGGATAGATCAGCGTGGTGTTGTCTTTGACGGAGAAGCGCGACTGTGTCGCGGTATCCGCCTTCAGACAGACCACCCAATCCAGGCTCGTGGTCGCAAGCGCGGGGAGCACCTTGAACCGTGACGAGAATCCGGCGACGTCGTTATCGTCGATCTTGTAGGCGGCCGTTCCCCCGAATGGGTCGGTTTGGCCTGCCGTGACCGTCGGCGTCGAGAAGTCAGCCCATGTGCCGGCGTTGATCGCTTCGGCGGTCCCGTAGGCGATCAACGGCAATCCGGGGCTCGCCATCAGCGGGTCTCGAAGATGAGGTGACGGCCCTGCGCCTGCCGGGCCACATCGGCGAAGAACTCCTGAAAGCCCGGGTCACTCGCGCGCAGCATCGCGCCCGCCGGGAGGATGACCGTGAGCGTGCTCGCCGCCTTGGCCGCTTCCTGGCTCGCGGTGAAGCGATCCGGTGACAGCGAGCCACCACCGCCGCCGAGCGAGCCGCCACCCCCAGATCCGCCCCGCGCGCCACCGCCGCCGCCGCCGCCTAACGACCCGGCGAACGCCACCAGCGCACCGCCCGCCGCGATCTCCTTCAAGCCGCCCGCGATCATCGCCGGGTTGAAATGGCCGATCCCCTTCGCCACCTGCGCCACACCGGACAGGATGTGGTGCTTGCCTTCCGCCGCCGCCTGCTGCGCGATCGCGTGCTTGATCGCCCGGCTGAGCGCACCGAACACCGTCTGCCCCTGCCCAATCGCCTCGAACATGCGGATGAAGTTGTCCGTCAGCGCCGTCACGGTTTCGCCCGCGATACGGCCGAGCGTCTGGTCGGTGTTCTCTAGCAGGGCATTGAACTCCTGCAGGGGGCCGGTGGCCGCGAGGAACGCATTGGCGAAGTTAGGCGGGCGGTCCGGACCGCCCTGGCCGATCCCGACGCCAGACCCTTGGGTTTCCACCCCTTCGCCGTTACCGGTGAACCCGATCTGCGGCCCCTGCGTCGCTGCCACTTGCGCGGCGTCGCTCCCCGGCACTGGCGCCGCGAGGATCTGGTTGCCGCGCCCGGTGGTGAGCCCCTCGTTGCGGCCCGCCAGCGCCTTCTCGATCGCCGCATACTCCGCCAGCGCCTTGGCCCGGTCCGCCACTGAGCGCGTCCCGTCATTCATCACCAGCGTCAGCGCCCGTTCCAGCGTGCTCAGGCGCGACAGGTCCTCGGCCGTCGCCTGCCGCGCGGTCGCGAGCGTCACCAGCGCGGCGACCTCCTTGCTGACCGCATCATCCAGGACGTTAAACGCCTTGCCCGGGACGGGGGGCGCTGACTGCGGGGACCGCGTCGGTGTCGGTACCGACAGCTTCCGCCCATGGCTGCGGTTGTAAATGTTCTGCAGTTCCTGATCGAGTTGCGCCGCCAGCCGGATGTGCTCCGCTTTGGCCTGTTGCACCATCTGATCGCCGACCTGGCGGAGCGCGACCCCGACATCCCCCGCGCCGATCTGCTGAAGAAAGTCGCCGAACGTCTGCGCCAGCTGCCCGAGCCCGCCCCGCACCCGCTCGACCATCTGCAGCCAGCCGACCGCAATCTCGTCCGACAGTGCCTCCAGCCCCCCGCCCGCAGTGCGGATAACGTTGATCGTGGCCAGCACCGCGCTGCCGAGCACACTCGCCAGATTGCCAAGCCCGGTCACCAGCGCGCCGATACTGTCGGCGTTCCGGGTGATCCACTGTTCCAACTCAATCAACTTCGTGGTGAGGGCGCTCACGGTGCCGCCCGCGCTGTCCGCTCCCAGGATCGCCCGGCCCAGCGACTCTTTCACTTCGCCCCACTGGTTGCTTAATACGGTCAGCCGGCCGGACAGCGTCGCCGCCTCCCCGGCCGCGAACCCGCTGAACCGATCCCGCATGAGCTGGATCGCGTCCGCCCCGTCCCGGACAACAATTCCCATCCGCGCGAGGCTGCCGGTGTTCCCCGCCAGCACCTTGCCCACCGCGGTCGCCGCCGTGCCCAGGTCGATATGCTTGGCCGCCGCGAGGTCTGCCGCGAGCTGCAGCGCGTTCATGGACCCGCTGACGTTCCCGGAGATCGTTATGAGGGTCGTCAGCGCCGCGCTCAGGTCGTCATCGGTATAGGTCGAGAGCCGCCGCACGCCGGCAATCGTCGCGTCGAGCAGCGGCTTGAGCCCGGCGTAGGATCCGCCGAGGTTGCTGATGGATTGGGCCAGTTGCTGGTTGGCGACCTCGGCCTTGTTCGCTTCCTCAATGCTCGACTTGAAAAACGCGCCGAGCGCCACCGCGCCTAACGTGGCGCCGAGGCCGACAAAGGCCGACTTGACCCGATCGCCAAACGAGACCACGCTCTCCCGCATCGTCCGCAGGCGGGAGCTGAAATCGTCTTTCGCGGTCAGTATAACTTCGAGCTTCTTGCTGGCCATCTCTTACCCCGGATAGGCTTCGCGCAGCGCCTCGCTCCGCATCGTGCTCGCCACCTGCTCCTGCGCCCAGACCATCGCGATCGCCGCCGCCATGTTCAGCCGGTCCATCGCCCGCAGCGCGGTCAGTGTCGCCGCGTAGCAGGCGAATACCCGCACCGGGATGAATCCGTCACCCGTCTCCCAGCGCGCCGGGCAGTGGTAGAGCCCCGGAAATGCGTGCTCCACCATGGCCCGCATCAGCCAGGGGGTGAGCTGACCGCCTCCGACGTGCTGTCCGGCGCGGGCGTCGATGCGCTCGCGTCCGCCGAGGAATCGCTCGCGGGCCTCGTCGGCGATGGTCCGGGCGACCGGGGCGCGCGGCCGGTCGCCTGGCAGACGAAAAAATCCGACAGCACCCGCTCCCGCACCGGCGGTGGCAACTGGTGGATCAGGCGGACGGGGTCGCCCTGCCAGCGGAACGGCAGGCGGTAGGGGAACGCGGCCCGCAGCACGGTGATCAGCGCCGCCTCCTGCGCCGCCTCCGGCAGCGTGCCCGCCGTGGCCGCCTCGACCGCGAGCTGGAACGTCCGCCACGCGGGGTGGCTGATGGGCCGGGCGACATACGCCCGGCCGCTCAGCGTGACCGTGAACGGTTCGAGCGCCGCCCGTTCCGCGTCGGCGTCGATATGCATCAGTCGTTCGCGATGCTGATGTCGTCGTTGGAACCGGGCGTGCTGTTGTGGATCGAGCAGGTCACGTCCCAGAGCGGGACCGGACCATCCGCGCTTTTCTTGGCCTCGATCACCTGGCACTGCGGGAGCGTCCACTTCGTTCGATTGTACTGTGTGCCCCCCACCTGGAACGACACCGCGAACGCGGTGCCCGCCGTCCGGAGCGTGCGAGGATTGAACGTCGCGAATAGGCTCGCCTCCATCGTGAAGATGAGGACGGGTTTCCGCTCGCCCGGCTGAAAGCCCGCATGCGCCCCCGCCGCGTTCTGGTCAGGGTAGCGCTCCTGGATCATGCGGTTTCCCTTGACGTTGACCTTCCGGATCACCAGCGAGGACACCCCATTGACCACCATCACGAGCGGCGACGCGACCGGGGGGACGGGCGTCGCGGCATAGGTGATGCCGCTCCCGTAGGCGACCTCGGTCGGTTCGGCGTTGACGCGCCCACTGATCTGAAACGTCCAGATCGCCGGCTTGCCATCCGACGCCTCGTACTCCCAGTCCGCATAGATCATGTTCAGCGGGTACTTCACCCAGGTCGCCGCGGTCGTGACCTCGTCGTAGAGGTCCATCGACAGTGTCGTGGGAGCGGCGGTGAAGGGCGTAGGCGTATAGGTGATTTTCTCCGCGCCGCCACCGCCGCTGAACACCGCATCAAAACCCGCCGCCCGGCGGAGGAAGTGCGAATCTTTCGGGAACGCGGCGGCCGAATACGCCACGCCAAGTCCGCGATCCTCGATCTTGATCGGCAATCCCTTGACGGTCCGCCCCTGCGGCGCCACGCGGATCTGTTGGCCGGCGCTACCGGGCATAACGGGGCGCTCGCCATCGAATCCGTAGCTCTCATCGAAGACCGGCAGCTCGGCGACCTGCACGCCATCGGTCGCGATCGCCGGGGCGGTATAGGTGCCGGCTGTCGTCTCCACTTTGTTGGTCGCACCGTAGAGGACGAGACTTTTCGGGCTAGACATGCGTTACTCCTTGGCCGGCGCGGCCGGCGGGACAGGATGTCGGCGCGGCGGCGCGGCGTGGGCGGTGACGAATGCATCGACCGCCTCCGGGCCATCCGCTTCCACGGTCACGGGAATTTCCACGCGCCGGCCATCGGGGTAATCGACGAACTGGCCCATCATCCACCTCGGAGTTAGGGGGCGAGATCCCGCACGCGAAACGCGAGCAGCATCCCCCCGGTCATCACATTGTCGCCGATCGGATCCCACAGCGGCGCGATGTCGGCTGCCTCACCAAACCACACGACCACGCTGTTCATCGTCCGGGCGGTGTCGACCCCGTTCAGCCACGCGGTGATGCACCGTTCGACCGCGCGAAACGTGTAGTAGGCGTCGCGCGCGCCCGCCTTACTGTCTTTCTGTCGCGCCGCGTAGCGGATCAGCAGATGCACCGTGCCGTCCCGAACGCCCTGATGCTGATGCGCGTCGAGCCGGTTGCCGGCGTCATGCAGACCGACCAGCAGGCAGGGGAACTGCGCGTCCAATTCCGGCAACTGCCCCCGCGCCGCGCTACTGTTCCGCGTCTCGTCGGTAATGAGTCCCAGCGTTGGCGGGATGGGGTCACCGGCGTCGAGCGGCACCGCCGCGAGCCGGGCATTCACGCCCGTCGTGCCATCCGTCAGAGCGTTAGTCAGGACCCGGATCGCCTCCAGCCTCACGCGGCCACCAGCGCCACGCGCAGCATGCCCGGATTGCCCGGATCGGCCAACACCTCGCGCACCAGGTAGCTGGTATCGGCCTGTCCTTTCGCCGCCTGCCAGCGCAGGATGACGGGCGCATCGCGGGCGGGCTGCGTGATCGCCCCGGCCCGATACCGCACCGCCGTGTCGAGCATCTGCGCGCTCTCGCGCAGGTAGTCCAGCGCCACCGTTTCCGCGTCATCGAAAAACGCCTGACATGATTCCGTCCCCGACACCAGTGTGACGACATCACCCTCGCAGGTCATGCCCTTGGCTATGTCGGCCATCATGGCGTCGAGCACCGGATCGTTCATCCGCCATGCACCATCGCCAGCAGCGGCGTCACGTCCGTCATCACATCAACGTTAGCCATAGTCCCCCCGTTATCGTGTTACCGTGACCGCCTGACCAGCGGGTCCCGCGTCTCCACCACGTCCGGTGGGGTCGGCAGCGGGGCCTCCCGCTCCTCCCCGGCACGCCGGGCACGCCCATCGAACAGCAGGGCGTACCCGAACGCATCGGGCACCTCGTGTGTCTCGCCAGGCTGGGCCACTGCGTCGCCGCCGAGCCCAACCCCGCGCAGGAACGTGAGGCGCATCAGACCGGCCGCGCGTCCTTCATGATGCTAAACGCGGTCGGATAGAGCAGGGCAACATCCACCATCTGAATCGAGCTGAGCTTCACCTGTGACGGCCCGAGGCTGTACGGGTCCACCACCAACTGCATACTCGCCCACTCCCCGAGCACGGACTGGCTGAAATCGCCGCCGTAGATGTAGGACACGTCGGTCGACGAGCCCTTGGTGAGCGCGCTCGGCACGGCGCCCGACATGTAGCTCGGCATCCCGAGGATGCCGTTATCGCCTCGCCGGGTATCCCACAGCGGGGTATCCGTCGAGGTGAATCGCTGCGTCTGGACCAGCTTCGCCATGATGAGCGGATGCGTGATGTAGGAGAAATTGTCGGCCGGCACGTTAGCCGACGTCACATCCGAGAAGATCGCCATCAGATGCGCCAGCGTGGCCGCGAGTCCGTTGGTCCCGCCGACGGCGGACGCGCCGGTCCCGGCCGCGACCGAGATGCCGGTCGGCTGACCGGACGCGCCGGTGCCGGCGAGGACCGCCTTTTCCACCGCGACCGCGTGATTCTGCGCGATCTCGTTGCGGATCAGCGGTTCGAACGCCTCCTCGGACTGCTCGATCATTTTCCGGGACGCGATCAGCGAGTCCTGGTAGATTTTCGGCTGCAGTGTGATCGTGGTCAGCGCCCACGCCGAGTTGGCCTGGTTGGTTATTTCCGTCGCCTGCCAGCTGCCGGTGGACCCCGAGGTCTTGCGGACCCACTGGAAATCGCTGCGGAGGCCGGGCAGGTACTGCGTGCCCGCCTTGAGCGTGACCAGCCGCTCGCGGAACAGGTCGATGAACCCGGCGTAGTCCGTGAATTTCAGGAACCCGCCAGCCGAGTTCGTCGCTACCGTGAGCTCGTTCGCGCGCTTGGCATGCGCCGCGCCGGCGAACGCCGAGGCCTGCACCTGCCACGGCAGGAACACGCCGGCCGTCTCGCGGCCGTATGCCTTGGACAGATCGCGCGACACCTCCGACTCGAAGCCCGCGCTCTTGGGATCCAGCAGCCCCTTCAGCGCGCGGGTGATCGAGTACCGCTGGAACTCCTTGGCCGACAGCTCCGGCCCCTTGGGGCCGACGGGGGACGCCCCATTGTGGCGCTTGGCCACTTCGTCGTACAGCTCGATCCGCGCCTCGGAGACGCTGGTGCCCTTGCGGAGCCAGTCGCTCATGCGGCTCTGCGCGAACGGGCGCAGGGTGGGATCGGGCAGACCCGTGCCCGCCAGGGCCTCGAGGTCTGCGACGCGGGTGTCGGCGGCGGGCGGAGCGCCCGCAGCCGGGATAGTCACTTCACTCATACGAACCTCCGGTTTGACGCGCTCGATGATCCCGCTCGGAGTCGCCGCGTCGTCCGCGCTCCGCCCTACGCCGACCGTCACATCCGCCGGGATCGCGACTAACGACCCCTCCAGCGGCATCCAGCGCGTCGCCCGATAGATCGGGTTGGCCTGGTTTGTTTCGTCTACCGTCCACTCCGTGATCTGATACCCGATGCTGACGCCGGTGCGGATGCCGTCCTCGACGTCCGCTTTCACCGTCTGCGCCTCAGCGCTCCGGCTCCACCGCACCGTGCCGCGCAGCTTCCGGTCACCGCCGATCACGAGATCCTCGATGATGCCGACCTGCGCGCACGGGTCGTGATCCATCAGCAGCGCCAGTCCGGGCGTCGCGCGGGTCAGGTCCACCGCGCCCGCGTCGTGACTCAGAATCTCCGTGCCGAAATACCGCGCGATCGGCTCCTCACTGGAGAGCGCGAGGACGATCGCGCCCGCCGTGCCGTCAGGCGGCGATGCGCGCTCGAGCTGCGCCGTTCGCCGCTGCGGCGTCAACGGCGGCGCTGACGGCTTCACTAACCTGGGTGTTAACTCCGACATTTGTCTTCACCTCACGAACGAGAGTAAAGCCGTACACGGCCGCGAGCTGCTCGTCGCGGCGGTTCGCGATCAGCAGATCCTCGAAGTCGAGGCCCTGCTCGGCGGCCAGCTGCGAGTAGCTGGTCTGGAACGTCGCCAGCGCCTCGCGGTTCGCCTCCATATCCTTGAGCGGGTCCACATACGGGAACCCGCGCGGCATCCACAGCGCGTCTAACGTGGCGCCGGGCGGCAGCGTGATCGTGCCGCGCAGCAGCGCGAGTTGGCTCCAGCGCGCGAACACCGGCCGACAGATCGATTCGATCACCAGCCCCTGCTCGGCGCGGTAATGGTCCCGCTCGCCGGTCACGCCCAGCCGACCCGAGGACCAGCTGGTCCCCTTCATGTCGCCGGTCAGGGTCGGATAGGAGTGGTTGAGGCCGGTGGCGATGCTGGTCGCGATGCTGGCGCAGAAATCGCCGAAGGCCTGCGTCGGGTGCTGCGGATCCCACTGCTGGAACTCGGTGTTGTGGGGCAGCTGGCTAATGACCCCCGCCTCCGCTTCCAGCGGCACGGCCACACGGGGATCCTCCCCACCGATCCCGAGTCCGTCGTCTTTGGTGACGAGGAATCCCATTTTGGCGGCGGCGGTGCGGGCGGCCACTAGCTCCGCCTCACGGTAACCGTTCAACATCCTCATCGAAAACATCACCGGCGCGAAATCGGGGTAGCCGCGGACCTGGTGCGGACGCAGGAGGCGGTAGTAATGCAGCATCCAGCCCGCGTCGATCGTCAGCGGTTCGCGGCGGTCGTAGTCGCTCACGACGTGATAGCTCACCGGCCGCCCGGCCGCGTCCTGCTCCACGCCGAGGATGATCGCGTTAGCCTCCCGCGACGACTGCCGGTCCTGTATCTGATTCATCAGGTCCGCATCCCAGAACTCCAGCGCGAGGCCGTCGGGATTGTCTTTGGTCGGGACCATGCGTATGAAGCACTCGCCGTCCCGCGCTCGCGTCCGCACGGCCAGGCGCAGCGCGTCCGTGAAGGACAGCCGCCCGTCGCGCATGCAGGACCCGCGCGCGGTCCACGCCAGCCACTGCGCCGCCACCTGTGCCGTGCGGACCTTATCGAGATTCCCCTGTCGGTCCCAGACGCGCGGCTCGCAGCGGATACCCTGCGACCCGATCACGTTGTCTGCCATCAGCGCGAGGTAGCGGGCCGCGAGCGGCTCGTTGCGCTCCAGCTCACGGCACCGCGCCCGGAGCCGCGTGAGGTCAACTTTCAGTTCGTTGTTCGCCGACACCATCGGCGCGAAGATCCAGTCCGCCACCAGCCGGCCACCCGTCGCGCCGGCGAAGTAGGTCCGCTGGGCGGGCGCGACCGCGCCCCGCACCCGCGCGAGGAGACGCTGGGCCCAGTTCACTGGTACGTGCCGAGGGCGGAGGTGGGGTCCGTGGGGCGGAACGTCACGGCCATGTGCCGCAAGCCGCCGCCGCTGATCTCGGCGCGGTACTGGTCGGCGTAGTACGCCAGCAGGAGCCGCAGTTCTCCGAGGTCGTTCTTGGTGTAGGCGCGGCCCTGCACCTGCGCGCTTTTCAGCCCACCCACCACCAGATCTTTGATCGCGGTGCGGATTAGAGCTACCATCGTCTGCGCGTGACTCTGGTAGCCGGTGGCGAGTTGGGCGGGGTCGGGCTGGACCAGCACGATGCCGGACAGGGCGGTGATGAAATCCGACGCCTTCGACACCTGCGCGTACCACCGCACCGGCTCCGGCTCTGGGCCATCCGCCGTGTCCTTCAGTTTCCGTGTATCGGCTGCGACCAGTGTGGTCCGCCACCCGCCGCCCTCCGTCGCCGCGACCACCTCGAATTGCGCCGTCCGCCCGACAAACCGATAGGTCAGCGCCCAACCGTCCGTCGAGCTGAAACTCCCGTATTGGGCATGCGAAAGCGCGGGATCATCCCAGGTAGCGGAGTCCCCAGCGACCAACGCGACGGGCGCGTACAGCGGGATTGTAGGCGGTGCCATGTGCTGGCACGATAGGACCGCCCCGGGCCGTACGCAAGGCACCAGTGGCGGGAAGTGTATGGGGGAGCGTTACGGGGTCGGGACGGTGAGTCGGAACGTGGAGAAACACCGACCGCCTGGCTCGCAGTGTTTCGGACCGCGCGCGAGGTAGCCGGCCGTGACCAGCGCCCGCAGCACGCTGCTCGCGGTGCATCGGCTTTTCATGCGGCCCCGCAGCGTTAGCCACAGCAGTTTGACCGGTCGGTCGTCATCCCAGGTCAGGGCCGGGTAGAGGACCATCAGCGCCCTCGCCTGGAGCGGGCTGATCCGGGAATCGGCGGCGGCCCGGTCCAGGTAGGCGCCGCGGCGGCGGAGCGCGCCTAACTCGGCCAGCACTGCGCCGAGCGTGGCGGTCGCCGCCGCCACCCGGTCAGATAGCGCGTCCTCGTTCACCAGTCCTTCACCCGGTAGCTGTCGCGTCGGGCCGGCGCCGCCCGCGGGGGGGCGGTGGGCTTCGCCTCTGCCGTCAGCGCAGCGACCAGCTCCGCCAGTTGCCCCCGGACGGGTCCGAGCAACAGCAGCGCCGCCCGCGCCATACACGCGCAGTCCAGCGCCTCGACGCGGTCGTAGCGCCGCTGATAGACCCGCACCGCGCGTCGGTTGACGTACTTCGTTCGGGCGCTTTCGCCGGTGAGTTGGCGGACATACTCCTCATCCACGAACGGCAGGTGACAGTAGCCGGGGCCTAACGTCGGCACGTTGAGCCCGGAATAGACCGCGTCTTTCAGCGCCTCGGTGCCGAGCAGGAACAGGCGTACTTTCAGCCGCTTATTCTTGGACGGCGGGCTGATCGGCGCTTTGCCAGGCGTGCTCTCCCCTTTCGTCGCGAACACGTTCAGCCCCGGCCGCGCGCCGACGTAGCGGTACACCTCCTCGGTATGATGGCCGCCCGAGTCGATACAGGTCCCACGGATCTTCACCAGCGCCCCGCCGGCGTGCTGCCACGGCCGAGTGAGGATCGCATCGTGCTGCCTCCACACCTCCGGCTGTCCCGGATCGCCCCACAGCACCTCGTGCCGGATCAGGCCGTGCTCGCCGTCGGCGCCCCAGCCCCAGACCGAACATTCGAGCCGGTCGCCCTGCACGTCGGACCCCATCGTCAGCGCCCCGCACCACGCCGGCACCTCCGCCGCGTAGGTCTCGCGCCGCGCCAGCAGCGAGCCGTGCTCGACCGTCTCGCCCGCGTCCTCCCAGGTTTCCGCAAGCACGGTGTTGACAAAAACCTTGAGCAGTTCCGGCTTGCCTTGCGCCGAGATGAACTCCTCCGCCATCCGCGCCCAGGAGCTGAGCAGCGAGTACGCGGCCCAGATGTGGTAGCCGCGAAGCGCGCGGCCCGGCCGATCGGCGCGCCACTCCCCCCGCGCCACCATCCACGGTTTGTGGTCCTCACCGATCGCCTGCCCGCAGCCGGTTATCAGCTCGCCGTCGGCGCTGATGTCACCACAGAGGTAATGCGCCGTGCTCGCGTCGGCGTTGTCCCATCGGACGTTGCGCCAGACCAGTCGCTGGAAATGCCCGCAATGCGGGCAGGGGACGTAGTAGTGCCGCTGATCCGAGAATAGGAACAGCGCCTCGATTTTCGAGCTGCCCTTGTCCGTCGGCGTGCTCCCCGCGATAAGTTTGCGATCCCAGTAGTTCTGCGTGCGCTTTACGGCTAACGTCCATGGGTCGCCCTCATGCGCCCGGCCGCCCTTCGCGCTCATCGCGAACCCGTCAACCTCATCCCCGACCAGCACGCGGATCGATCGCCGCCGGAGACCAGCCGCCGCGTTGCTGCCCACCACCACGAGAAACCCGCCGCTGAACCGCTTGAACTGCATCGTATTCGAGGCATCGCGCCGCCCCGACTGGCGGACCTTGCCCCGCAACACCGGCGAGGCCCGCAGCATCGGGTCGAGGTTTTCCTTGCTCCACCCCTTCGCGTCCTCCACGGTCGGCTGCATAACCATCATTGCCGACGGCGCCTGGTGCATGTGAAACCCCACGATGTTACCCACCACGCCCTCGGTGTAGCCGACGCGCGCCGACTTCATCACCACCACCTGCTCGATCGCCGGATCGGTGCACGCGTCCAGCACCTCACGGAAGTACGGCGTACGCGCCATGCGGAACCGCCCCGCCTCCGGTGACCCCTCCGCCAGGTAGCGGTAGGTGTCGGCCCACTGACTGCCCGTCAGCTTCGGCGGCGGCGCGAAGATCGTCCGGCGCAACGTGCGTTCCCGGTCGCGGGCGGCGAGGTGTCCGGTCAGGGAGTCGAGGGCGGAGGTCATCGGGTGCCAGTGTTGCCGTTAGGCCAGACACCCCATCGGCCGGTGGTCATACCGCCTCCTCCGATTCAGGAATGTCCGCCCCCTCGCACAACTCCGCCAACATCGCCCGCACGTGATCGTCGATGATCGACTCCGCTTCGGTCGCGGTTTTCGCTGACAGCACCTCCGGCGCCAACTTTTTCTTCATCGCCTTCGCCTGTGCCGCCACCCGCTCAAACGCGGCGGCGATCTCCCGGGCGTACCGCTCGGTCGTCATCAAACGCCCTTGCTGCTCCGCCAGTTTCAGCTCGAGCAGCTCCGCTTTCGCGGCCTCCTGGCGTGCCTCCGAATCGGCGATCGGCGTCTTGTCCGGCTTCGCCGCGTCCCGCACCTTCCGCCGCTCGCGCTCCATCACCCAGACGTAAATCTCCGGCCAGAGGAATTTGTCACCCCGCCGGGGCAGCCCCTCGGTGACTAGCCGCGCGAGCGTCCGCTCGGGCATATCGCCCAGCTTCTCCCGCGCTTGCGCCCGGGTGAGGTGTTTCGAGGCCATCAGGCTAACCGCGCCAATGCCATAACGTTATGCGCTCCGGTTGTATAGCGATTGATCGATCTCTGCGCGGACCCGCATTCCAAAGCGCTGGGAGGACCCAAAAAAAAACCGAAGGGACCGTTAGACGTATAACGCACTGTGCGTCACCGCGCCGTGGCCGTCGCCCTGTCCCAGGCGGCGAGGATGAGCCGGTCCCAGTCGTTCGCGACCGCGCGCTCAACGGTCGAGGTGAATGCGAGGTTGGCGGGGATGGGCACAGACTTCTTGAATGCGTAGAGGACGCGGATCGAGCCGCCCGCGATCTCAACGTCTAACGTTCCGCCTTGGGCGCGTCGCCCGACGCGCTGGAGAATCAGGCCACCGCCGGCGCGCTTCACGGTGAAGGTGCGCTTGAGCCCCCGCAGACGCACCACGCCCGCGTTCGTGCGATAGGGACGGAGCTGCAGGGCACGGACGCGCATGCTGGCGATGATGACGTCGCTCTTGTTGCGCTTCACCGCGACCGGCACTGCGAGACTCGCGCCTCGCAGTGGCCGCTTCTCGCCCCCGCCCTCGAACTTCGAGAGCACGTCGCGCGCGGGATCGATTTGGATCACGCCCGTGAGCGTAGCCTTCGTCGCGAACGGGCTGATCTTAATCGAGCGGTCGATAAACACCGGCCGCCTGATCGTCATGGACTCGCGCAGGTGCGCCCGCTCGCGCTGTTGGGCCAGCTTGAGGGTGTCGTTGATGCCGGTCGCCAGTGCGAAGGGCGCCTGCCTGCTGAGGCTGGCGAACCACCCGAGCACCTCGGCGGCATCGACGTGGATCACGACGGGGCCGGTCACGATACCACCTGCAGCCGAGGCGGGCCGAGCAGTTGGGCCAGTGCCTGCACTTGCGGTGGAAGGGTCGGTGCCATCGTCGTTAGTCCTTTCCAGTGTTTGCGGTTGTGGGGTGTCACGCCGTGCCTCGTGGCCCGTCGCCGATGCCGGCGGTGAGCCGCTTGAGGCGTGCGTCATCGCTCGGCAATAGGGGCGGTTCCCGAACGGGCGGGGCGAGCCCCTTCGCGGCGGCCTGGTGCGCCCGCTGGTAGGCGTCGGCGAACGCGCGGCGGGTGAACGGCCGGTCCCGATCGGTGAGGGTGCCGAAGGCGGAGCTCCCGCCACAGGCGGCGAACGCTTCGGCTGCCGCCCAGCCCAGCTCACTACCGATGCGGACAATACCCCAGGCGGTGGCGCTGGTGCGGCGGTCAGTCTCCGCCTCGATGCGGTCGAAGAGTCGGCCCGCCTCGGCGGCGGCGTCCACGTAGGGCTGCGCGTGCCGGCGGATCGTGCTAGGAACCGGGAACATCTCGTTAGGCTGCGGCGTCCACCCGTCGCGGATGCGGATGATCGCGGACTGCACATCGGCGAGCGGCAGGTCGCGCAGGGCGTCGAAGTACACCGACAACATCGGCCGGGACACCTCGCGGTTGAACGTGACGCCGAGGGCGGTGAGACCTGCGGCGAACAGCCTCCGGTGATCCAGGTTGTGGTAGTCCATCAGCCCCCCTCAGCGAAGGCGCGGGCGGCGTCCAGCGTGGCCGCCTCACGCTGGGTGACGCCACGCCCGGGGCGGGAGGGGCGGGGCGCTTCGGGCGCGAGACAGGCGCGGAAATACCTGGCGTTCCAGTCGGCGCCGGGCTTGGTCAGGAAATCCCGACAGACGGTCGCCAATCGCTCCGGGTCGACTGGCTGCCCAGCCGGCGTATCGAGCCCGTCGAGACAGGCGCTGAGCACGGCCACCCAACCGCGGACGCTGGTGCCCGGGGAGGCTTCGCAGAACTCGGTGACGGCGACCCGGGCCCCGCCGGTGTCGGGGAGACGGGTGAGCAGCGCCGCGAACCCCGGAACAGCCTCGCGCGGTGAGGGGTGTTGTAGTTCCGTATCGTCTACGTACCGTATACGCGGAGAATCCCCGCGGGGATTTGTCGGGGTTCCCCGGAGAATCCCCGCGGGGATTTGTCGGGATTCCCCGGAGAATCCCCGCGGGGATTTGTCGGGGTTCCCCGGAGAATCCCCGCGGGGATTTGTCGGGGTTCCCCGGAGAATCCCCGCGGGGATTTGTCGGGATTCCCCGCGGGGATTCTCCGGTAAGCCGTTCGGCCTGACCGGCTTACGGCGGCTGCGCTCCTGCTCACGGAGCACCCCTTCGTTGCGCCACCAGCCGCGGAGATTGCCGGACTCGTCCACGCACCGTTCCCGGAAGGCGGCGGCAAACCGCCCCGGCTTCCCCCGCCACATTGCCCACTGCTCGAGCAGCTCGTCGGAGACCTCTCCGACCCGCCCATCGGCCCTGTGCATGCCGAATCCACAGCAGGCTGCGGCGTAGTGTCCTAGGGCATGTGCCAGCGGAAGTTTGAGTCGGTCGGCGAGCCAGCCGACCACGTCCGACTGTGGCGTGGAGGTATCCCACCGAATCCAGGTCACTCATTCACCTCATACGTGGCGGCGGGGTTGCCGAGGGCGGAGCGGCCGACGCCGACGGGGCGGATCTGGCGGCCGTAGTCGAGGGAGGCGAGCTGGCACACGCGCGGCCGACACTGCAGCGGTTGCAGCCCACAGAGGGCGCCCGCCGCATCGGCGGTCAGCGTGCCGTGCGTGCGGAACACGGCGAGGATGCGAGCGCGGTGCTCCTCGTGCTCGCCGTCACGGGTGCCGAGGGCCTCGGCGCGGGCATCCTGCGGCGCGAGCAGCGGAGAGCGGAGCGAGTCAAAGAGCGCGAGCCCCCTCACCTGCTCAGACGGGAGAGGGTTGCCAGATCCGCGCTTCACGCCGTCACCACGAAGTCGAGCGCGCCTTGCGCAAGCCGCTTGGCTGCGATCTCGCAGTAGCGCTCTTCGATCTCGATCCCAATGGCGCGACGGCCTAGGCTTTTCGCGGCGACTAGGGTTGTGCCGGAGCCCATGAAGGGGTCGAGGACAAGGCCGTCGAGCGGAGTCAGGCAGCGGATTAGCGTCTGGATCGGCGCAAGCGGCTTCTCGCACGGGTGCCCCCAGCCCTCACCTCTGCGGTTTGGCGTCATGCCGATCCATCGGTTCGGCTCATAGCCCGTGCCGTACCATGCGCGCTTAACGCTGCGACGTTTCGCGATCACGCATTCTTCAACAGCAGAAACAAACGAGGGGCGAGGCGTGGGCGGTGGCGCTTGCTTCACGAGATAGAACTTCGCCCACGGCTCGAACCCGGCGGCCCGCATGGCGATCTCCGCATCCGAGACTGTGGCGCTATCGACGAACGAAGCGACGTGAGCCGCGGTCTGCGGAGCGAAAGCTAGCCACCAATACGGCGACGCGGTCGCATTCCAGCCGCCCCGGAAATAGAGTTCCGCGCCCCCGCGCCGCACAAACGCGGCGCCGCTAGGGATTCCATACGGCGGGTCCGTAACGACGGCGTCAGCCTCAAGCGTCGGCATGATCTCCCGACAATCCCCGTGGTAGATCGTGATGCCGTCGCGCTCGTAGTAGGGGGTCACGGCTGCCGCCGATAGGACTGGAGCAGGGCGTCAGCCACGCCCCCGAGGTCGAGCACTCCCTGACCGCCAAGGCAAGCGGGCGACAGCCAGAGCCGCTCACGCTGTCCGGCCCCGGCGTCGGCGTTGTATCCAGGTCCACCGCCTGCCCGTCCTCTCACCTTGCGCCAGCCGAGCGCCAGCAGATCATCGTGATCGTCGAGATACCCCGCGAGAACGATACGGAGCGCGGGGTCGGCTGTCCGGCACCACTCGCGGACCGCCGACGTGATGTCGGCGCCCCGGTGCCCGTAGATGTCGGGCGAAGTGGAATACGGTGGGTCGAGAAAAACGGCCCGCTTACCGTCGCCGCCGCTCCCGGAGTCAAAGGCGCTCGGCTGCACGACGCGCGCCCAATCCCCGCAGGTGATCCGCACGTGCGCAAGTCGCGATTGCAGCCGTGAGAAATAGGCAAGGAGCGCCCCTTGGCCCGCGTCGCCGAGGTGCGGCAGCTCGCGGGTCACCCCTTGGCCCGCGTCGCCCTTGACGAGGTGCCCGTCTACGACCCGCCACGGCCCCGCTTCCCACGGGTCGCCGATCCCGCACGCGCAGACGTACAGCCACCAGCCCGCAGCCTTGGCGTCGTGCGCCTCGGGGTCGCCTTCGAGCCACGCGACAAACGAAGTGCTACGCCGCTCCTGCAGCCACGCGCTGCGCGCGTGATAGTCGATCTCCGTGACGGGTCCGTATGCTGCATCCGCGACCCCGGCCGGGTCATGCTGGAGCGCTCTCCACATATTCACCAGCCAGCCGTCGGCGTCGTTGAGTGTCTCGACTCGTCGCGAGGCGACGCGCGGGCGCGCCAGCAGCACCGCTGCCGACCCCGCGAACGGCTCGACATATCCGGCCGGGTCGCCGAGCGCGGCCCATACAATCGGCGCGGCGCGACGTTTGCCGCCGAAGTACGGCATCGGGGCGGCGATGGCGGGCATGGTCACGCTCCTGCAGGACGTGATGCCCGACCGACCGCGCACATAGCCGTCAGCAGATCACAGGCGGCGGCCTGCAAGGCTTCAACCGTCGGGGGGAGGGCGTCCCACGCGGCGGTGAGGCTGGCCACCGCGGCGCGGAGTTTGTCAGACTCGGCGCGGGCCTGCAGCGTGAGCTGCTCCTCTCGTTGGCCGTAGGCGTAGAGCCGCTGCGCCCGATCCCGCTCCGCCACCAACTCTACACGGAGGGCGTCACCCTGCGCCTCCGCGTCAGCGCACTGGCGCCGTACGCTGTCGTGACGCCCCATCCACTCGTCGCGGCTCCGCCTCATCCACTCCACCTCGGCCAGCGCCCGACCGAGGTCGCCTGAGCCAAAACTGTCGTTGCCACCCGACGTGGGGCCGTCCTGGCGTGCTGGACCAATCGTCACAGGACCACGACCCGGCGGGCGCCGCAGTCTAACGCATGTCGGGCGAAGGCGAGACCAAAGGCGCCGGCCCCGCCGGCGAGAATGCGCGAGGCACTTGGGAGCGTCTTCACGGCATCACCCCGCATTTTTCCGGGAAATCGGGCGGATTCTTAGTGACAAGAAGTCACGGTCCGCGATCAATCGTCTCGGAGCAGCGTTGGACGCCACCCTGGCGATTGCCTTTGCGGGCGCGAGCCAGGCGGCGAGCGTCTCGTCCCGGAGGATGGCGCGGCACAGTTGCGCGACGGGACCGGGGACGGGCCAGTCCCCCCGGAGGTAGCGTCGGACCGTGCGTTCATCGACTCGCAGCATGTGCTCGGCGAAGCCCCGGGACGAGTGTCCCGAGGCGGTGATCGCGGCGCGGAGGATCGGGTTAGGTGTCAGGCGTTCGGTGGGTGTCGGGGCGGTCATTTGGGGCTCCTGGAGTGGGTCGGGCTGGATTGCCCTGACCCAACTAATATAGGCAGACTGTCCGGGGAGCGCAAGGGGCGGGTTTCCCCTTGGTTCAGCCCTCCTGGGTGGCAGTGTACTCAGACAGGGGGTAGGTCCAGCCGTCGCGGATATCCACCGTCCGTGTGTCTCCGGCGTCCCAGCCTGTCGGCAGTCCGATCCGGACCAACTCATCCGAGCGGAACGACAACGCCTTACGGCCGCCGCGTTCGATCGAGGCCCGGCAAGCGAACGCCTCCTTCGAATCGTAGAAATTGGTGCTCGTGGTCCAGCGGTAGCGCTGGGTGCCGCCGTTGCGCCAGACGACGACGTAGGCGAGGCGTTCGGTGGGTGTCGGGGCGGTCATTTGGGGCTCCTGGAGTGGGTCGGGCTGGATTGCCCTGACCCAACTAATATAGGCAGACTGTCCGGGGAGCGCAAGGGGCGGGTTTCCCCTTGCGGCGGGAGCTAGGCGTAGAACCGCTACTCGTCGCGGCTCCGCCTCATCCACGCCACCTCGGCCAGCGCCCGACAGAGGGGGTCCGTGCGCAGGTGGTTGACCCAGTCCGGGTGTTCCGGTTTCGGCGCGTACGGCGGCCGACCGCGATCGCAGCGCGCGCAGACTTCCACTGTATCGGCGTACGGGCCGTGTCCGAAGGCGTGCCACGTCCGGTGTTCCCCGCAGAAGTGGAGGCCACACCCATGCGCGCCGCCGTTAGGCTCCCCGCCGCAGACAAAGGACGGTCCGCGATCAATCGTCTCGGAGCAGCCCGGATCGTCGCAGTGCGCAGGGACGCCGTAGCCGATCCACCGGGCCCATCGATCGTCGTAGCCGATCGCCCAACTCATATCCCGACACCGCCCGGCCGCGGGGGCGTCACGCGGCACCCCAGAGCGAGCGCCGCGCCGATCATGCGCGCGGTGTCGAACGTGGCTAACTGTTTCGGTGTCACCAGCAGGAGCCGCCAGCCCAGCAGGGCGCCGGCGTTGCGCTTCTCGTGATCCTTGACGATGCCACTGCCCCGCCCATGCCTCCCCCGCGTCCAGACACCGCCATCCTGTTCGAGCGCCAGCCTGTGGTCGGGCCACGCATAGTCCCAGCGCCACATCCTGACGGGGTGAAAGCGGTACTCGGCGACCGGCAGCGGCACCCCAACACTGTGCAGCAGTGCGAGGAAGCATGCACTGACGCTCACGCCCGCCCCCTCCCGCACGCCTGACAGGTGATACCGACGGTCGCGGCTTGGCAGTGCGAGCAGCGGACCCGGTGCGTCGCCAGCACCTCCGCCAACTCCGTGGCCATCTTCGATTCGAGCTTGGCGAGGTCCATGCACGGTGTGGTCGGTGGGCGCCCAACGATGATGCCGGCCAGGCGGTTCGCCGCCTTCTTGTCGCGCGCTTTGCCCCAGAGGTCACGCCGTTCCTCGACTGTCATCGTCGCCCAGCGCGCTTTGTTATCCCGGGTGCGGGACAGGTCACGGCAGGCCGGGCATCGGCGCGCCAGTGGGCCGTGCCGGCCCATGATGACGAGACCGCCGCACCCATCCATGCAGAGGACAAAGGCGGGCCGCGTGCTCCGGCCCCGGTCTGCGCTGCGTCGTGGTTCCATGCGTCCTCCTGTAGAAGCCCGCCGTGTTCGATCACGGAAGGGTCGGGACCCCGGGCACGCCCCGCAACGGGGCGTGTGTTAGGCGCGGCGGTTACTTCTCCTGCTTCCCCTCCCACGGGGCGGCGAGTGCGTGGACCTGGCGGAGCGTCGCGGCCCGCTGCATCTCCAGCCCCGCTTCGCTCATCTTGCGGCGGGCCGACGCCTCCAGCTCCTCCGCCTCCCGTTCCGCGTGCTCGACCACGGCTAGCAGGACGTTCACTGCGGCGCCGTCGCGTCCCACGGGCTGTAGAAATTATCGGACAGGCTAACGACCGGCGTCCCATTCCGCTTGTGCTTTGCCATGCTAGTACCCCATACGAGACTCGAACTCGTTTTAGTCGCTTGAAAGGCGACGCTCTTAACCCGTAGAGGAATGGGGCGCAGTTACCAAAACCCACGCCGCTGCGATGGCCGCCAGCGATACAAATACTAGCACTGCCCGCACCCACGTTTTCATAAGTACCCTCAAGGGGAGTCGAACCCCCGTACCCGCGCTGAGAACGCGGAGTCCTGACCGCTAGACGATGAGGGTGTGTTATCGGATTCGCCGGTCCAGCACCTTGAGCACGCCCTCGCGGCATATCTGCAGCTCGGCCCGGTCGCGCGCGGACTTGCCCAGCAACTTCGCCAGCGCCTCCGCCCTCGCCAGTTCCTGCGCCACATGCGCGAGGGTGTTCTGGTAGCGGATCTCGTGTAGGAGTTGCGGCACCTGGCTGGCTACCGTCCGATCCACGAACGACGTAAGGACCGCCCGCTGCTGCAGGGCCCGCACATGCTCATGCTGTGCCACGGTCACCCTCCTGCACACAGGACTCCTCCTGATCGGTCAGCCGCTCGCCGTCGTCACCCAGCACCTCGCCCGGCGTGACCTTGCGGGACCAGGTGTCCCCCGGCAGCATCGGCGGCGCGCTCGGCGCGGTGTAGTCGTCCCAGTACATCTCGTCCGGGGCGTGGTCGAGCACCGTGCCGACCACCCAGAAGCAGAGCAGCACGAACAGCAGCGCGCCGAACAGGATGCCGAATCCGATCAGCATGTTAGGCCGTCAGCAATCAGCGTCCTCATCGTGTCGCGGCAGTCGCCAAAAAATACGCGGTTCATAGTTCCTCCTGTTTACCCACCAAGCCATCTAACCGGGCGCTCAAGCGGACGCTACACAGCGTGCCGCCAAATAAAAAATTCTCCAGGTCTGGTGCATCGTCAAGATTCGTTCGCACCCTGGGACGCGAACGCGCAAATATCCGCCGCGGGCGCCTACGATGGTCCCGGCCCGGCCCTGGATCATGATGACGAGACCGCCGCACACATCCATGCAGAGGACAAGGGCGGGCCGCGTGCTCCGGCCCCGGTCTGCGCTGCGTATCACCACTTTCTTTGCCATCTTCGCCTTTCAGTTGTTCGCCACCAGTGAAACCTAACTTTAGGTGCAGCGGACTTGCCTACGGCAAGCCGCTGACCATGACGTTAGATGGCAAGCGCCGCCTGAGCAGTGCGTGCCCGTTGCAGTGGTGCGTACTCGGGGTTGAGTTCGCACCCGACCCATTGCCGGCCCAGGGCCTGCGCAACCTGTCCTGTCGTGCCCGACCCGAAGAACGGATCGAGCACCACGTCACCTGTCCGGCTGCCGGCCAGGATGCACGGCTCGATCAGTGCAGGCGGGAACGTGGCGAAGTGGGCGCCGCTGTAGGGCACGGTCGGCACGGTCCAGACGCTGCGGCGGTTGCGGGTTTCGCGTAGCTCCATGTCGCGTCTGCCGTTATCGCCCCGCTGTTCGCAGTCTCCCTTGCTCCTTGCATTGCCGAAGTTTTCGCGCCCTGCACTCATTTCCTGCATCGCTTCCGCATCCCAAAAGTACCGCTCGCTCTTGGCCAGCAGGAACAGGTACTCATGCGCCTTCGTGCAGCGGTCGGTCACGCTCTCGGGCATGGGGTTTGGCTTGTGCCAGATGATGTCTTGGCGCAAGTACCAGCCGGCATCCTGCAGGGCAAAGGCCACGCGCCAAGGGATGCCGATCAGGTCTTTGTGTTTGAGTCCTATTTTGCTGGCGTTTCGATGCGCATGGACGGAGCCGTGCCCTCGGTGCGCGTCGGCGTCCCCGGCACCGCCCACGCCGCCCGCAAGAGTTTCAGCAGGCATGGCTGTTCCGCCGCGCTGCGCCGCATAGCTGTCGCCCAAGTTCAGCCACAGCACGCCATCGTCGGCCAGCAGCTCGCGCACCAGTCCGAATACTTCCACCATCGCGGCCACGAACTCGGCGGGCGTCTTCTCAAGCCCGATTTCAGCGGGCTCGAAGCACTCAAGCAGGTGCGGCGGAATCTGGCTTTTTAGGTAGACGTTACCCACAGATAAACTCCTTGCTCGCGTTCTTTTTGCTGTGAACAAACAAATGGCATTTGCGGCACAGAACAGCCACATTCGACAGATCAAAGCGCAGATCAGGATTCCCGGCCCACGCCTTCAGGTGGTGAACGTGTAGCGGGTTGGCGCGATCCTGTTTGCCGCCGCACCTGGCGCAGCAGTAACCGCCAGCGCGATGCGCCGCCCGCAAGAACTCCTTGCCCTCCGATTGCGCGTACATGCGCTGCCTCTCGGGGCTGCTGCCGTCTACATAGTTGTGATTCAGCGCGCCGATCTTTCCGTACATCGGATTCGCTGGCCCCTCTGCACCCCAATGCTTGATGGCGCGCGCACCAGCTACCGAGCGCCGTGGGATAGCGTGCTTTCGTAGCCAGAAAAAGATAGCAGCGCCACTGGTGCCGAACTGCTTTGCAATCTCGCCAGTGCTGCGCTGCTGCACCACATAGTTCTCAGTGAGCCAATCCTTTTCTCGGAATGGTTGAGGCGTGCGCCAGTGTTGCCCTGGCTTGAACTCGGTCGCGGGCGACAGGCGTTGCCCCGCGACGAGTCGACCGTCATTCGTGGACATGAACACCAGCCTCCCTTAGTTGCCGCTCTACCCACGCCTTTTTCTCTGGCGTCAGTGATGCTTTGATGCGAACGGCATCGCCAAAATATTGCCTAAGCCCAAAATACGGCGGGCTCGTCACGCAGCACTGCACCCGCACGCCGTCAGCAATCAGCGTTCTCATCGTGTCGCGGCAGTCGCCAAAAAATACGCGGTTCATAGTTCCTCCTGTTTACCCACCAAGCCATCTAACACTGCATTCAAGCGGACGCCGTGCCGGCGCCGCTTAATGCAACGTTAGGCGGCATCGGAGTCCTCCAGCGCGACCGGCTCCGGGACCTGCCGTGCCATCTCCTCCCGCTCGGCATCGAGGTACGGGTCGCCGCTGGTGAGCTGATGCCGCCCGATCTCGCTGGCGAGCTTGGCCTGCTCGACCGTCTCGCGGGTCTGCTCCAGCACCCGGACCCCGAGCGCGGCGCCCGTCGTCTCCAGCCGTGCCATCTCCGCCTGCACCCGGGGGACGTGGCTGGCAATGATCCGCATGGCCCGGCGCGCCGCTCGGCTCGCGCTGCTCTCGATGGGGAACGCATCGCCCACCGGGTCACCCTTGCGGGTGCCGCCGCCGCACCACTTCACGCCGACAATCTCCTCGGTTAGACTGTGCAGCTTCACCCGGAAGCAACATGCGGCTGCGGCCGCATCGGGCACGGCGTGCTTGATGCGCTGCATGGCGCGCCGCTCATCCTCAGCGTGCGCTTCCGGTGTGCCGATCTTGAGCAGGCGGGGATCCACCTGGATATAGTCCGCGACGGCATATTCCACGAGCCCGGCTGCGATCATCTCGCCGAGTTTCCGCAGGTAGAACCTGGCGTTTGGGTAGATGTTGCCGCCGAGTAGATCAATTTCGGTAATTACATCGACGTTGTTATCCCGCCCCCAGTTGGCGACAGCGCGGCGGGTTTCAGCGTCCAGCGCCTTGCCCCAGTTGAGTGCGGCGAGTTGGGCTACGACGGCGTTCTGCGCTTTGCGGTGCTCGATCGCAGCCAGCACCTCGGGCGGCAGAATGGACGGGCGCGCTGCGGGCGTGGTCGCCGCCGTAGACTCGGGCGCGCTCATGCCTCCACCCCCGAGGCCAGCTCGGAGACACCCAGCGCGGCGTCCAGATCGGAGGCCAGCGTGATCGCCGGTTCCACCGTGATCGAGACAAACTGCAGCTGCATCCCGCAGCTCTTCGCGAGCGCCGTCAGCGACTTGCCGTCCAGCGCCAGGCAGAAGCCGTTCTGTTTCGCCCAGGCGAACGCGGCCGCCGTATCGATCACATGGACCGTCGTCGTCTGCCGCACACTGACACCCGGCGCTGGGTGGGTGTCGCCCGTCTCCTCGACCACGGCCAGCGCACACTCGCGCAAGGCGCGCTCGGCCACCTCCAGCACCTGCTTGCCGATCGTGAGCTGGGCCAGCTCATCGGCGTTAGACGCGGTGAATGCGTCCTGCTTCACTTTCACGACGTTGGCCAGCGCGGCGACATGCCGGCGCTGCTGCGCCACGAGGCGGACCTGGTCGAGTAAAATGCGGTCCATTGGGTGCTCTCCGGTGTACTGTTTGTGGTGGTACAACGCCATCGCGCTGGCCGTGGCGTCGTCCTGCGTGACCTCCTCGCCGCAGTCGGGGCAGACTCCGGGCTCGACCGCCCACCCCACCACGTCAGCCGGGATCGCTGGCGCCGTGCTGCTGGCCGCCTGCCCGGGGCGCACCTCGTACTCAACTCGCACCTCAGCCTGCCCCCCGCAGGGGCAGTCCGCTACCGTGACGATCACGGACGGGGCGCCTCGGGCCACGTGTATGACGCCCAGATCCCCGCCACGAGCGCCGTCAGCACCAGCACCCAGCCCACGGCGAGCACCCACCGCTCGGCGAGGGTCACACGTGCCGCCGGCTCACGCCGGCTCACGCGGTCCCTCCGGTCAGGATCGCCCGCGCGCGGGCCAGCCGGGCGACCGCGCCGTCAATCGCGGCCGTCACATCGGCCGCCTGGAACATTTCAGGCGCGGAGGCGATCAGCGTGAGCGGCTGCAGCGCGTTGGCGACGTGCTCACGCCAGCCCTCCTCCCACACGTCTGGAGCGGCCATACGGTATCTCCGGTTCATGTTGGGTACGTCCACCTTCCTCGCGCGTCGGCTCGCGGGACAGGTCGGCGCGGAGCAGAGCAACGGCCTCAGGCATCGCCGAGCGCGGCGTCCAAATCGAAACCCTCAACCCGGCTCACCAGTTCACCGGTAAAATCGTCGTCGTCCGGCGTTCCTACCACCTCGTGCGTCCACTGGTCGTAGCCGCCGAGGTGGTCCACCAGCGCCCGGGCGGCGCGGTGGCACTGCGCCTCGGTGATCGGTGTGACGTAGCCGTCGGTCCAGTCGGAGATCAGGGCGCGGGCGTCGGTGATCGTGGTGATTCGGCGGTTCATTGTCTGGCTCCTGAGTGGGTCGGGCTGCAGCGCCCT
>Ga0163147_10002699_pt1 | contig 24712 bp, 19 predicted proteins | sample OliLakLV19MP6G1_FD_148597 | JGI IMG/M metagenome (GOLD analysis project Ga0163147, IMG submission 148597) | Freshwater microbial mat bacterial communities from Lake Vanda, McMurdo Dry Valleys, Antarctica- Oligotrophic Lake LV.19.MP6.G1 | ecosystem: Environmental > Aquatic > Freshwater > Lake >...
TTTAAAGAAATTTCTAAATTTCCGGAAGTGCGACGCGATCTTGCTTTAATTTTAGAACCCTCCGTAACATTTGCAGAAATTGAAACAATAGCGAAAAAAGAAGGCAAACCAATTTTGAAAGACATTCGATTATTTGATGTTTACGAAGGCGAAAAGCTGGAAGGCAAAAAAAGTTATGCGGTAGGATTAACATTCAGCAATGCAGATCGCACATTAACGGATACGGAAGTGGATGATGTAATTCAAAAATTACTTTCGCGTTATGAAAAAGAACTGAATGCTGTAATTCGTAAATAATTATATGTAGTTTCGAACTCATTTTTACCATGCAGGAACAGTTACAAAACATAAAAGGAAACCTGGATCGTTTATTGCGCAATTATCACGCTCTGCGCAATGAAAACGAAATTCTGAAAAGTCAGCTCGAAGTGCAAAGAAAAACCACCATCGATAAAAATAATAAGATAGGCGAACTGGAAAAACAGATAGCATTGATAAAAACTGTTCAAACCATAGCCGAAGGAACCACCGGCGAAGAATCCAATCCGGGCAAGGCGGAAATGAAAAAAAAGATCAACGAACTGATCAAAGAAGTGGACAATTGTATTGCACTTTTGAATGATTGAACACCTTTGAATCCATTTAGCTGCACACAATACTGGAAAATATTCAGCATCAAATTATTTGCGCGTAAAAATTTAATTTGAATTATATGTTTCAAGCACCTGACTGCAAGAGCTATAAGTCAGGTTCGTGGCAACCTTTTTTAACCCACAATACGGATGAAAAAAAATAAGTCCCGAATGCACGAATAAACAGCCGTAGTTATGGTTGCCTTGTGGCATTGAGATTTGTTTTGTTTCTCCACAACCCCTTTCTTCGGCTGTTCATTCGTGCATTCGTGGCAACCTTTTTTAACCCACAATACGGATGAAAAAAAATAAGCCACGAATGCACGAATAAACAGCCGTAGTTATGGTTGCCTTGTGGCATTGAGATTTGTTTTGTTTCTCCACCAGCCATGTGATATGCTTGATCCAAATTACAGAGAAATACCAGCTAACTAATTATATTCTACAACAATTATTTGATGCCGAATTGTCGCTGACAAAACACCAAAAGATCAACGAACTGATCAAAGAAGTGGACAATTGTATTGCACTTTTGAATGATTGAACACCTTTTTCGGCAAAAGCTCCACACCGGTTTTTAGCATTTTCATAATCTTTCCTTAACTTTAGTCCCAATTGGACCAAACGAGTGTAAAAAAACCCAATGGATACAGAGGAAAGCAAATTGTTGAACATACAGGTCACAATTTGCGACAGGCCCTACAGGCTTAAAGTGAAGCCTGAGGAAGAGGAAATGGTTAGAAAGGCAGCCAGAATTATAGCTGAAAAAATAAAAGAACTCCAAAACCTGCATTCAGGCAGCGATAAACAAGATTATCTCGCAATGGCAATGTTGACGATGATGGTAGATAAACTTGGGGAGGAAAATAAAATAGTTGAGTTATTACCCGAAACGGACCACACAGCCGAACTCGAGCAGCTCAATCAGCAAATATTAAAGGCACTTAATACCTGAGTAACTCTTCTTTAAACCTGCAAAATTCCTAAGCATAGCGCAGGATATCCTCTTTTACAATCGGTTTTATTACCGTTGAAGTCCCTCATCATAAAAACCATATATATGAACGACATTTTAATGTACGTAATTATTGGTGCAGCTACCCTTGTAGTAGGAATTATTGCAGGGAGGCTAATTTTCGGACAAACGAAAGGCCAAAAAGGATTAGCACAACGCGAAGCGAACGACATTCTTTCCACTGCGAAAAAAGAGGCTGAACTATTAATACAAAAAAGTAAAAATGATTCAGATGCTTACAAACGCGAAAAATCGCTGGAATTAAAAGACCAGTTAATTCAGCACAAAGCGGAGTTGGAAAAAGAAAGACAACAAAAAGTTTCTAAGCTGGAAGAACAGGAAACACGGATGAAACAAAAAGAATCGCAATTAGGTCAGCAACAACAACAATATTCAAAAAAGGAAGCTGAAGTAACATCGATTCGCGAAAATCTTGCAACGCAATTAGAAGTTGTAAATACCAAAAAAGGGGAATTGGATAAGGCTTATGAAACACATATTCAGAAGCTGGAAGAAGTGAGTAAATTAAGTGCTGATCAGGCGCGAAATGAACTGATAGAAGCATTAAAAGACGAAGCCAAAAACAAGGCGATGTCGCATATTAAAGAGATTGTTGAGGAAGCGAAATTAAAAGCGAATAAAGAAGCGAAAAAAATTATTCTTCAAACAATTCAACGCACAGCAGCAGAGCAGGCAATTGAAAATTCCGTTTCTGTTTTTAATCTCGACAGCGACGATCAGAAAGGACAGATAATTGGTCGTGAGGGAAGAAATATCCGTGCACTGGAAGCGGCAACGGGAGTGGAATTTATTGTGGATGATACTCCGGAAACAATTATTATTTCGGGTTTTGATCCTGTGCGCAGAGAAATTGCGCGATTGAGTTTGCAACGATTAGTAGCAGATGGAAGAATACATCCTGCACGTATTGAAGAAGTGGTTGCAAAAACCAAAAAACAAATGGAAGAACACATTGTGGAAATAGGAGAAAGAACGGTAATTGAATTAGGCGTTACCGGTTTACATCCTGAACTTATCCGCATTATCGGGCGTATGCGTTTCCGTTCTTCTTACGGACAAAATTTATTGCAACACAGCAGAGAAGTTGCACATTTATGTGCAACCATGGCTGCGGAATTAGGTCTCAATGCTAAACTCGCAAAACGCGCAGGTCTTTTGCATGATATTGGAAAAGTGCCGGAGGAAGAAAGTGAATTAAGTCACGCATTATTAGGCGCAAAATTGTGTGAAAAATACGGCGAACATCCTGCAATCGTAAATGCAGTTGGAGCCCATCACGATGAAATAGAAATGCAATATGTAATTTCTCCAATTGTGCAGGCATGTGATGCAATAAGTGGAGCAAGACCGGGTGCAAGAAGAGAAATTTTAGAGAGTTATCTCAAACGCATTAAAGAAATGGAATCTATTGCATTGGTGAACGACGGAGTTGAAAAAGCATACGCTATTCAGGCAGGAAGAGAATTACGCGTGATCGTAGAAGCAGAAAAAGTAACCGATGTGCAGGCGGAAGAACTTTCCTTCAGTATAGCACAAAAAATACAGGATGAAATGCAATATCCGGGTCACATTAAAGTAACGGTGATTAGGGAGAAGAGAGCGATTTCGTTTGCGAAATAATATTATCCTTCAATAAAATAATTTAAAAAAAACCCTGCATTATTTGATGCTGGGTTTTTTTGTGTTAAAAATTTCATCATAGGTTAAATAAATTATTCTGACTTCTGCGTTTCGACAACCAAATTTATCATTATAGGTACAATGTAATTGAATCACTCGTTGTGGCGTATTATTTTTTCTTTTATTGCTTCTAAACCACAACATTGATGCTCCAAGTTTTGCGCTAAAGCCCATATGGTAGAATTGCAGTTCCCACCGGCTAAAACCGTGGGTTATTTTGTGTTTCGGAATTTGCTTAATTTATTTATGTGTTGGAAATTATTAATAATGATAACATTTGTCACCCTCCCTAAGTATATAATCGTAAAAAAATTATGAAAAAAACGGGCAGGATTTTAAAACCCTGCCCGTCAACTAAAAACTATATCACACAATTATTTAGGAAGAGCAACTTTGTCGATCACGTGAATAACACCATTGCTTTGATAAACATCATACGTAGTGATATTTATTACGTTACCACTTTCATCTTTTAATTGGATGTTGTGATTACCATTCATCATTGCAGTTAATTTTCCACCACTTACTGTTGTTAAAGTTGCAGTTCCTTTTCCCTCTTTTATCGCTTTAGAAATTGCATCAAAATCCATTTTACCGGAAACAACGTGATACGTTAAAACCTTCGTAAGCATTTCTTTATTTTCAGGTTTTAAAAGTGTTTCTACAGTTCCTGCAGGCAGATTTTCGAATGCATCATTTACCGGTGCAAATACTGTAAAAGGACCTGCACTTTTTAATGTTTCTACTAAACCTGCAGCTTTTACTGCAGCAACTAATGTTGTGTGATCTTTGGATTTTACTGCATTGTCGATAATGTCTTTAGCAGGAAACATTGCTTCTCCACCTACCATAGTTGTGTTGGCGCTATTTTGAGCAAATGTGTTGCTTATAACAAAGAATAAAGCGATTGCAAAAAAAGTTTTTTTCAGATTTTTCATTTTTAATGTTTTTGTATGATTAAATAATTTATTTGTTACCATTTACGGAGGAAGATGTGTGGGCGGTTTTAATTTGGAAGGAAAAAATTTTGGTTCTGTTGTGTGGTGGGAAATATTTTGGAGTGTTGTAGGTTGTAGCATGGGTTGTGTTATGGGTTGTAGAATGGGGTTGTATTATGGGGTTGTTGTATGGGCTTGTAGAATGGGGAGGTATTGCGGATGAGGAGGCCGGTAAGGCGGGAAGACGGTAAGGGGCGGGAAGAAATGAGGGAATAGTAAGGAGTGAGGAAAACTCATTATTCCCGTCTGAACGGGTCATTCGGGCGGGCATTACTCATTATTCATTGAGTGAGTGGTGAGTGGAGAGATTAGATGCTCGAATTAGACATTAAATTACCGCTGCAATTATTGTAGCTGTCCAAATTGAAAATATATTTTTGGTTAATTTGGTGAGTGAACTCATTATTCATTTCTCATTATTCATTATTCATTTCTCGTCTCTCATTTTCTCGCTGCGTGTTTGAGCACTTTTGCTTCGATATAAAAGATGATCTCTTCAGCGATATTTTTAAGCTGATCTCCGATGCGTTCGAGTTTGCGGATGATGGAGATAATATATAATGCATCCGATATCTTAGAGGGATCTGATTGCATTGCATGCGTGAGATTATTTATTGCTTCAATATTGATATGATCGAGGTAATCATCACTTTTAAATATTTTTCTGGCAATGGAAGTGTCTTCGTTTTCGAAAGCGTGTTTTATGTCTGCCAACATTTGCATGGCTGCTTCAAACATGGGTAAAACATTACTTTCCTCCATTAACGTTGCATCGAATGGCTTGTCTGTTTCGTTAATGTATTTTGAAATACCTTCTGCTATGTCTCCTATCCTTTCCAGGTTATTATTAATTTTCAAAACTGCCAAAACAAATCGCAGGTCAATAGCTACCGGCGCATACAATGCAATAAAATTTTCTGCGGCGCGATCTATCTGTAATTCCTGACCGTTGACACGTTTTTCAATCTGAACAACCTCTCTTGCAAGGTCTTTATCAAATTTAGTAAGCGCTTCTTTGGCTTTAGATAATTGGGTTGTAACCAATTGAAACATTTCTTCCAGATCTGCTTTTAAATTATGAACAGGATTATCTATTTGCGACATAGGTTATTTGTTAATTTGTTAATTGATTGCACTCATTTATAATTTATGATACCATTTTACATCAACTCGGCTGTTCCATCGGCTAATTTGCTAATTGGCTAATCATTTCTTATCCAAACCTTCCCGTAATATAACTCTGAGTCTTATCTTCCTTTGGTGCTGTAAATATATTTACTGTGGTATCAAATTCAATTAATTCACCTAAATAAAAAAACGCAGTGCGATCACTTATTCTCGCTGCCTGTTGCATATTGTGTGTTACAATAATGATCGTGTAATTCTGTTTTAATTGTGATATCAACTCTTCTATCTTGGCAGTGGAGATTGGGTCCAATGCACTTGCAGGTTCATCCATAAGAATTATACTCGGTTTTACTGCAAGTGTTCTTGCAATACATAAACGCTGTTGTTGTCCGCCGCTAATTGCCAAGGCTGATTTTTTAAGATCATCCTTTACCTCATCCCATAAAGCAGCTTGACGCAACGAATTTTCGCAGGCTTCCTCCAGAATATGTTTATCGTTAACGCCGCGAATGCGCAATCCATACACTACATTTTCGAAAATTGATTTCGGGAAAGGATTAGGTTTTTGAAATACCATACCTACTTCCTTTCTCAATTCTTCCACACGCACTCTTTTCGCATAAATATTTTTTTCATCAATAAGAATATGTCCGTCCATTCTAAATCCGTCGATATAATCATTCATTCTATTGATCAAACGCAAAAAAGTTGATTTTCCGCATCCGCTCGGTCCAATAAATGCAGTAACCGTATTTGGACGAATGCGAATAGAAATATTTTTCAGTGCATGAAAATCACTATACCATACCTGAACATTATCAGCTGTTAATTTATAGTTCATAAAAATTTACCACTTAACTTTTTTCTGCCATTTGTTTCTCAAATATATTGCAATACCATTCATAACAAAAGTTATTAATAATAAAATAATAATAGCTGCGGCCGCATTGGTAGCAAATTCGGGTTCAGGTCTGCTTATCCAGTTAAATATTTGCATAGGCAAAACGGAATACTGATCCATGGGCGACGAAGGTGCAAAAGGAACATAGGTTAATGCTCCAACCACTATAAGCGGTGCGGTTTCTCCTATGGCACGTGATAAAGACAAAATTACGCCCGTTACAATTCCACCCCCGGCAGCAGGTAATATTTGTCGTGAAATAGTTTGCCATTTTGATGCTCCTAATGCAAAACTCGCTTCTTTTATTGTTTTAGGAACTGCTTTTATTGCTTCGCGGGTGGAGACAATTATAATAGGTAATATTAATAGAGATAAAGTAAGTGCTCCTGACAATAAACTACTTCCCAAGCCGGCAGTGCGCACAAATACTTCCAATCCGAGAATACCATAAATGATAGATGGAATACCTGCAAGGTTTGTTATATTAATCTCCAAAATATTAGCCAAACGCGATTTTTTACCGTATTCCTCGAGATAAATTCCCGCAGCAACTCCAATAGGAATTGCAATAATTGCAGTTAATACCAATATCCATACTGTTCCCATCAACGCAGTAAAAATTCCCGCATTTTCTGCTTTTCTGGAAGGAAGATTTGTAATAAAAGCCCAGTCAATCCTTGCAATTCCATCAACAATAATATTGATTAGAAATATCGCCAGCATAATAATCCCAAACATGGTGCAACCAATTGCCCAGTATTTGAAGAGATTATTTTTTGTTCTGTTGTTCATGATTTTTATTGTCAGTGGTCAAGGGTCAATAGTCAATAGTCAGGTGTTGTCAAACTCATCACTCATCACTCATCACTCATCACTCATTACTCATTACTCATCACTCATCACTCATCACTCATTACTCATTACTCATCACTCATCACTCATCACTCATCACTCATTACTCATCACTCATCACTCATCACTCATCACTCATCACTCATCACTCATCACTCATTACTCATTACTCATCACTCATCACTCATATTTATGATAAAATTTCTTTTTCACTCTTGCTGTTATGGTATTTAAAATAAATGTAAAAACAAATAACATCATCCCTGCTGAAAATATTGTTTTAAATTCAAGTGATCCTTGGGGTACATCACCCATAGAAACCTGAACGATATAGGTTGTAATTGTTGCAATAGGAACTGTGGGGTCCAATGTTAAACGCGGCTCTAAACCTGCAGCAATGGCTACAATCATTGTTTCTCCGAATGCTCTTGAAATTGCCAATATCACCGAAACAATAATTCCGGATGATGCAGCGGGAATCAACACTTTAAATGAAGTTTGGAAAGGTGTTGAACCCAATCCGTAACTTGCTTCACGCAACGATTTAGGCACAGCATATAATGCATCTTCACTTAAGGAAGAAATAAGAGGAATGATCATAATTCCCATTACTATGCCCGGAGATAACGCATTAAATCCCGACAATCCCGGAATTATTTGTTGCAAAAATGGCGTAACCACAGTTAATGCAAAAAAACCATAAACAACTGTTGGAATTGCTGCCAATATTTCCAACATCGGTTTAATGGTTTTTCGTACTTTTGGGTGTGCATATTCGTTTAAATAAACTGCAATGCTCAATCCAATAGGAAGTGCAACAGTAATAGCAATAAAGGAAGTTAATACTGTACCTGCAATAAGGGGAAGTATCCCGAAATGTTTGTCGTCAAATAATGGTGTCCATTGAGTGTCTGTAAAAAACTCAATTATGGAAACCTCCTTAAAAAATAAAACTGATTCGTAAAGTAGAACAGATAAAATTCCGATGGTAGTTAAAACAGTAATAGCACCGCTAAGTGCTAAAAGGAATTCTATTATTTTCTCTTTTCTCTTCACAAAAAAATAAAAGTGTTCAGGTAATAATTAAATTACCTGAACATTTGAATAATTTATTTTTCAGCAGGTGCTAATCTCGCGATCGCTGCTTTTAATACTTCCTGTTGTGTTGCATAAATACTTGCCTCACATGGAACATATCCAACATCCTTACTTAAAACAGGTGCATTATCAATAAAAAATGTGATGAAAGCGGCAACTTCAGGACGTGCAAGTGCGGCTTCATTTATATAAATATAAAGTGGTCGTGAAAGGGGAGAATACGATTTATTCAAAACTGTCTCCTGTGTTGGAATAACACCAGATCCACTGCCATTATCAACGGGAACGATCTTTAATTTTGCTTTATTATTTTCATAATATGCCATTCCGAAATATCCTAAACCACCTTTATCTCCGGCAACACCGGTAACTAATTGATTATCGTTTTCGCTAGCTGTATAATCGCCGCGACTTGCTCCTTTTTTGCCACATATTTCTTCCGTAAAATAATCGAAGGTTCCACTTGCTGTTCCTGCACCAAATAAATGTATTGGTTCATTAGGCCAACCTGCTCTAACCTGACTCCATGTTTTAATTTTATCCTGTGCTGCCGTTTCCCACATGATCTTTAATTCTGCAGTGGTAATTTTATCTACCCAAGTATTTGAAGGATTAACAACAATTGCAATTCCATCGTATGCAACCTCTAATTCCAGATATTTGATTCCTGCTGAATCACAAATTGCCTTTTCGCTCTCCTTAATTGGTCGTGATGCCCCACAAATATCAATTTCTCCTCTTCCAAATTTATTGAATCCACCACCTGTTCCTGATTCACCAACGGTAACTTTGGCCTTTGGGTTTTTTAAACCGAATTCTTCTGCTACAGCTTCGCTTATTGGGTAAACTGTACTAGAACCATCGATGGAAATTGTACCTGAGATCTCAGTACCAACCTCATCGACGGCTTTTGAGCCCCCGCAAGAAGTAAATCCTACAACAGCAATAAGTAAATACACTAATTTGTTTGACATATTATACATTTAGTTGCTGCGAAGGTATTTCGCCAATGTTACCCCAATATTAACAAAGCATTTATTTTATGTTAGAGTAATGATTTCTTAATTTATTTACGCCATCAACACTTTCAGCGCTTTTCCTCCCCTTAATGTTACCAAATTGTTAATTATATGTAAATAAATATCAAATATATTGGCTCAATTTTAATTTTTTGTTTATTTAACCATTACATTAGCGTCATTTAACATTAAATTAAAATTATACAATATGTCTATAGATAAAGTTTTAAGGTTTTTTCAGCCTAAGGATAAGACCTTCTATCCGCTCTTCGGCAAAGCAGCAGATAACAACGTGAGGATCTCAGAGCTTTTATTAGATTGTGTAAAAGAGACAGATGTAGATAAAAGGGAAGAAATAATTAAAGAAATTGAGCATGCAGAGCATTTAGGGGATGAGATCACACATGAGATCATGAATAATCTCAACATTGTATTTATCACTCCTTTTGATAGGGAGGATATACATTATCTGGCATCAACTATTGACGATGTTGCCGATCATGTTAAGGATGCTGCATTGCGTATTAAATTATACAAACCAAATAATTTGCCATCTGCTATTATTAAAATGGCGGAACTTATAAATGACGGCACCGTGAAAGTAAAGGCTGCATTGGAAGAGTTGCGTGATCTGCGCAACATTGAAAAACTGCGCAAACTCATAATAGAAATTAATAATGTAGAAAACCAAAGTGATGTGATCTTTGAGTTGGCGCTTACAGACTTATTTGCAAATGAAAAAGATCCAATAGAAATAATTAAGATAAAGGATATTATTTCTAAAATGGAAAGTGCCAGCGATCGCTGTGAAGATATTGCGAATGTTATTGAATCGATAATCGTTAAAACCACATAATTTATGGGCGGTATTGAACCTATTATTATTATTACGGTGATATTGGCACTAGTTTTTGATTTTATTAATGGAGCCAATGATGCAGCCAATTCGATTTCTACGATTGTAGCTACGAGAGTATTGAGTCCGGTAAAAGCTGTTATTTGGGCTGCATTTTTCAATTTCGCTGCACTTTGGATTTTTCAGTCAACGGAAGTTTCCAAAACAATGAGTAAGGGAGTAATAGATAGTAGCGTTGTGGACGGAGATACATTTTTTGTTTTAAGCGCATTAATTGGTGCTATAATTTGGGGATGGTTGTGCACCAAACTCGGCATGCCAATCAGTATTTCCCATACGTTAATCGGCGGATTGATAGGACCTGCCTTAGTGAAAGCTGGTCCGGGAGCTTTATTATGGATAGAACCCGACCACAAAGGTTTAGCTTGGATAGGACTTTTTATTTTTCTTGCACCAATAATTGGATTACTTGTTGCATATATTTTGCAGATCATTACTTTATGGGTTTTTCGAAATTTTAAGCCGCGAAAAGTTGACGGATTTTTCCAATTTATGCAATTAGTCTCATCAGCAGCTTTTAGTCTGGGGCATGGAAGTAATGATGCACAAAAAACTGCCGGTATCATTATTTTATTATTGGCAGCCAATGGACATGCAGATATTGATAACCCTCAACAATGGATATTTTATGCTTGTTATATTGTAATTGGTTTGGGAACGCTTATTGGAGGATGGAAAGTTGTAAAAACAATGGGACATAATTTAACTCCCTTAAAACCAATGGGCGGATTTTGTGCAGAAACTGCCGGAGCTATCACATTATTCGGAACGGCAGCAATGGGAATTCCGGCGTCTACCACACATACTATTACAGGTGCTATTATGGGCGTTGGTGCAGCTAAACGCGTGAGTGCCGTGAGATGGCAGGTTGTAACAAAAATTATGTGGGCTTGGATATTAACTATTCCGGCTTCAATCGTGATGAGCGGATTAGTTTATTGGATCATTTCTTCTTTTTCAAAATAATTTCGTATAAATTCAATGGCGACAGATATTAAGGCATTAGAGCAACACCTTTCAGCACTGCATCTTTAATGATATTATTAGAAACAACTATTTTGCCTTCTTTAAAATTTCGGCCATTATTAAAATCGGAAACATAAGCACCGGCGTTTTCAGCAATAATAATTCCTGCGGCAATATCCCAGATATTTAAAAATGCTTCGTAGTATACATCCATGCGACCGCAGGCAACATAACACAAATCTGTGGCTGCAGTTCCTAGTCTGCGAATATCTCTGCCATTATCGAGAAAATATTTTAACGTTTCCGATATTTTAGTTGTGCGCTCCTCATTTCTAATATATGGGAATCCGGTAGCAATAAGTGCATCACCCAAATTATCACAAGCAGAAATATGAATAATTTTTCCATTGCAATAAGCCGGAGCATCTTTCCAGCTATAAAACATTTCGTTGTTGGAAACTTCCAATACCACACCCAAAATAATTTCCCCTTTATACTGTAAAGCAATACTTATAGAATATATAGGAATTCCATGTACATAATTCATAGTACCATCAAGCGGATCAATTATCCATAAATATTCTTTATCCTGTTGTTCTATTGTTTTTTCTTCCGTTATAAAGCCGGCTTCGGGCAATATTTTGTTAAGTGCAGTTACTAATCTTTTTTCCGCATTCGTATCAACCTCTGTTACAAAATCGCGTACACCTTTTTTTTCAATCAGAATATGCTGAAAATTTTCACGCTGCTGTTTTATATAAACACCAATTGATCTGGTAATTTCAATAACTTCAAAACACATCGCTTCTAAATTCATAATTGATAAAGGTTAATTGTATAAATAATAAGCATAGTAATCCTAATTAATTATTATTAAAATAAAGATTTAAACCTGATTAAAACGAAAACGAATAATTTAAATATTTATTTCCTTATTTTTTTTCCGATTAATAATTTTAGCAGATATAAAAGTCATCAAAATTAAAAATCCGGACATCCAGAGGGCAACACGTGCAAGATAATCGCCATATTTAACATAAAAAGTTTTTTCATCGCTGGCCAACAAAGTTGCATTTAACACTGCATCTTCCCGCCATGCCGTTGCCTGAGAAATATCACCTCTTTGGTTTATAAAACAAGAGATGCCGGTATTTGCCGAACGTGCAATACAACGACGGGTCTCTATACTTCTCAATTTCCCGTATAAACAATGTTGTCTGTATCCGGAAGTATTTCCCCACCATCCATCATTAGTAATTATAAAAATTAATTCGGCACCATTACTAACATAATCAGAAACATATTCACCAAATACACTTTCAAAACAAATTACCGGTGCAATACCAATAGAATCTTTATTATAAAACACTGTTCGTTCCTTTTGTGTTCCCAAACTTCCGCTAATTCCACCCAACTCAATTGCCTTATCTCCCAAAAATTTAAAAAATTGAGGATAGGGCATTCGTTCAACTCCGGGAACTAATTTTGATTTATGATAATATGGCAATAACATAGAAGAATCGATTTGTAATGCAGTATTATAAATATCATAATACATGGTGTCAGAAAGCATGGTAGGTGCCCGGTTTGTAATTATTTGTCTTGCAGTAATGGAGGCATCTTTGGAATCATACCTTTCAAATCCGTTTATTCCTAAAACTATGGTCAGATTTGGGAAACTGTCAATTAATTTCGAAAGGTCACGAACTGGTTTTTCATATTTTAATTTATCCAGCCAAATATCTTTTTGAACAGATGTTTCGGGCCAAACAAGGTAATTGGTACTATCCGTTAATTTTTGTTTTGATAATGTCAGCATTTTTTCCATTTGCACCGTATAGGGAATATCAAATTTCTCTGTATAGGGATCGAAATTTGGTTGCAATACTGTTACATTCACAGGTTTACCTATTTCAGTATAATTATTATACATTATTTTTGAAATAATTATAGGAATAATTAATAATAATACCAATGATATTATTGGCAGGTATTTTTTGAAAAGCGTAGTATTTTGTGCATTATTTTTTTCAGCAAGAAATATTTTATTGTATAAAATTAAGAAAAATAAAATATTGCTCACCCATACCCAAAGGGTTCCGCCAAAAATTCCTGTAAATTCGTACCACTGTATCCAACTATGATGGACCGCAAATACATTTCCAACACTCAACCAGGGCCAGGTAAGTTCCCAACTTAAATGAATGGATTCAAATGCCATCCAAAAAAATATCAGGGAAGCATATCCCAATCTGTTGCCAAATTGTTTTCTCGTATTTCGAGCCAACATGAAAGGAACGGTCATTAAAACCGGATTTGCAAGATTCGCAAATAATCCACCTGCCAAACTCGCATTTCCTACCCACCAGGTAGTTGTTAAATTCCAAATAAGTAGTCCGGTGTATAAACTTATCCAAACCTTTAAAGTCGTATATTTTTTATAGGTATCCGATATTACTTTTTCAGCAATCAGTAGTGGAACAAAACCACCGAAAGCCAAAAAACTAAGCTGCAATGGTGGCCAAGCCTGCCATAACATTAAGCCCGACAGGACGGGTAAAATAAAAAAAAGGGATAAAACACTCTTCAAATTCCTATTCATAAATCTGCGTGAAGATAAACGAATTTTGCCTTATAGAATTTTCTTCAAATGTATCCATAGTGATACAAAATGGATTAAGGGTGGACATTTAAAATAGAAAATTGCATATTGCTCCCGTCTAAAATTCTATTTTTGCACAAATACATCTATGGTAAGAATTGGTGTTTTAGGCGCAGGCCATCTCGGTAAAATTCATCTCAAGATTTTGAAGGATATCCCCGATTTTGAATTGGTGGGCTTTTATGATCCCGACGAAACAAATGCTCAATACGCTGAAAAAACTTTCGGAATCACCCGTTTTACCAATATTCACAAATTAATTGACGCAGTCGACGCAGTTGATATAGTTACCCCAACTGTCTCTCATTATGATTGTGCACGTGCATCCCTGAAAAAGGCCAAACATATTTTTGTAGAAAAACCATTGGCAAATTCTGTTCACGAGGCAAAATATTTAATGTCGCTGGCCCATGAGGCCAATGTAAAAGCGCAGGTAGGCCACGTTGAACGTTTTAATCCCGCATTTTTGGCGGTCCAGGGTATCGACCTACAACCGATGTTTATTGAAAGTCACCGGCTTTCCAGTTTTAACCCCAGGGGAACAGATGTTTCAGTGGTTCTCGACCTTATGATTCATGACATCGATATCATTTTACATATTGTGAAATCCAATGTAAAACGGGTGAGTGCCAGTGGTGTAAAAGTGATCAGCAACCAACCTGATATAGCAAATGCGCGTCTTGAGTTTGATAATGGATGTGTTGCCAACCTAACTGCAAGTCGTATTTCGATGAAAAAAATGCGCAAAATGAGAATGTTTCAGCGAGATATGTATATTGCGGTTGATTTTGGTGAAAATGTGACAGAAATATTGACGCTCACAGATGCTATTGCCGGCGAAGATGCGTTAACCATAGATATTAACACTGGTAACTCTTTTAAAAAGAAGGCATTGCATATGCATAAACCGGACATAGTTCCTGTTAATGCCATAAAAATGGAACTGGAATTATTTGCCAAAGCAATATTAAATGATACCGAAACTCCGGTAACTATTGATGATGGGTACAGAGCTTTGCAAGTAGCACATATGATATTGCATAAAATTGAGAAGAACATTGCATATTGAGATTAATGCAGACCGAAGTTGGAAATTTTAAAGTTGGAAGATGAAAAGAATTAAATTAAAGAAAATATTACCCCTATTTTTTATCACTGTAATAAGTAGTTGTGAAATAATTAATCCGCAGGAAAAGATTCCGTCTTATGTTTACCTAAATGATTTTACTTTCAGTTGCAATCTCGAATTGCAGGGATATCCCTCCACTAAAATTACAGATGCCTGGGTATACGCAAATGGAATTTTTATTGGTGCATTCGAATTACCTGCTACGGTTCCAATATTAGAATCAGGCGAAACAGATATTATTGTATATCCCGGAATAAAAGAAAATGGAATATCCGGAACAGCAATGATATATCCTTTTTATAATGGCTACTCTATTACGCGAAATTTAATTGAAGGAGAAACAGATACATTATATCCTTCTTCCACCTACAAACCATCTGCTGCAATAACTTTTTTATTTAAGGATAGATTTGAAACGGGAAATAGTTTTCACAGCGTGGAAAGTGAAGCCGATTTAACCACAACAACTTCAGTAACAGATATATTTGAAGGTTTACGATCTGCAATTGCAACCCTAACTCCCGACCTCGATACATTTAGAGTTAGCACCGATCCACTTTTTTTCGGCACCATTGATCATCAATTATTTTTGGAGATCGATTATAAATGCGACATTAATTATCTCGTTTATTTACGGTGCAATACTACCGGTGGCTCCACAATTTACGATGAAGTATTAACTATAACTGCAAAAGATTATTGGAATAAAATTTATGTCAATTTAAATCCAACTCTACAATTTTTTTCAGCATACCAACCCGAATCGTATAATCTGGAATTCAGAGCAATAAATACAAGCGGCGATACTGCCAAAATATATTTTGACAATTTAAAGATCATAGAATCCAATTAATGCGTTTTAAAAGGAGAATTGGCATATTAACTTATATTTTCTTCGATTATGCAACTGCTATGCTGGTATGGGCAGGATTTTTCTTTTACCGCAAATTTTTTATTGAGGACTATCCAATCAATATCAAAGAACAGATATTAAATGACCGTAATTTTTTTATCGGAATATTCGGAATACCTTTTATCTGGCTGGTTTTATATTTTGTAGCCGGAACCTATACCGATATTTATCGAAAATCGAGACTGGCAGAAATAACACGAACCTTTGTTATTGCATTTATAGGCGTATTGATTATTTTCTTTTCTTTGTTACTCGATGATTATATCAGCGATTACCATGATTATTACCAGTTATTTTTTCTCTTATTCGCCGCTCAATTTCTGCTTACCACCATTAGCAGAATGATCATTCTTTCGCAGGCTAAAAAACAATTGCAAAAGGGTATTGTTGCATATACCACAATTATTATCGGCAGCGATCAACGCGCATTGGCTATTTATAAAGAAATAACTAATTATAAAAAGTCGTTGGGATATGCTTTCACCGGATATGTTGAAGTAAATGGAAATCACGACAGTGAACTCACGAAATACATGCCCAATCTCGGTAAATTGTCGCAGCTTAACGCTATCATTGAAGATCGAAATATTGATGAAGTAATTATTGCCATTGAAACATCTGAACATCATCTGCTCAATAAAATAATTGATACCCTTGCCGAAAAAGGAGATATTGTTATAAAGATAGTTCCTGATATGTACGATATATTATCAGGCTCCGTTAAAATGAGTAATGTATTGGGAGCAGTGCTCATCGAAATTTATCCGGATCTGATGCCGCGCTGGCAGCGATTTATTAAAAGGGGAATTGATATTGCAGTTTCGATAATTGCAATATTAATTTTATGGCCCTTATTTTTATTTATTGCTTTTAAAGTAAAATTATCATCCAAAGGTCCCATTATTTATAAACAACAAAGAGTAGGTATAAATAATAAACTATTTACCATTTATAAATTCAGAAGTATGTTTATAGATGCCGAAGAAAATGGTCCCGCGCTATCCAGCGAAAATGATGAACGTATTACTACCTGGGGAAAGATTATGCGCAAATGGCGTTTCGATGAATTACCGCAGATATTTAATATTTTTAAAGGAGAAATGAGTCTGGTTGGCCCTCGTCCGGAACGACAATTTTACATTGACAGAATTACACAAATTGCTCCAACTTACAAACACCTGCAAAAAGTAAAACCCGGATTAACAAGTTGGGGCATGGTAAAATTTGGTTACGCCAGCGATGTGGAACAAATGATACAACGTATGAAATACGATCTGCTGTATATCGAAAATATGAGTTTGGCTATTGATTTTAAGATCATGTTTTATACGGTATTAATTATTTTTCAGGGGAAGGGGAAGTAGTGGGCTGTGGGTAGTGAGCAGTGGGCAGTGGGAAGTTGGCAGCTTGTAACATGAAACCTTTTTGTTCCATCTTAAAATGGAGTAGGAAAAAGGAGTTCAAATTTCATTTAAACCTTTCCCAAATTCCATCATTTGTTTTCCCTTGTCACTTGTCACGATACCCTTGTCGAAAAAAAAGTGTGAATAATGCAACTATAACAGAGACTTTAACAAAGACTTATGCCAATAACCTTTAATAAAAAATACGCACTTTTTACCTTAATCCTTTTTATAACAGAGATATGCATCGCACTTTTTATAAAAGATAAATTCATTCGACCTTATTTTGGTGATCTTTTAGTGGTGATATTGATCTACTGTTTTATAAAATCATTTTTTGTTGTTCCAATATTTAAGACAGCAATTGCAGTATTGTTGTTTGCATTTTTAGTCGAATTTTTACAATATCTTCAATTAATAGAAATTTTAGGATTAGAACATTCCAAACTCGCCAAAATAATTATGGGTTCTTCTTTTAATTGGATGGATATAGTAATGTATACTTGCGGTATAATGATTGTACTCTTTATAGAAAAAATATGTAAAAATTAGCTTTTAGGCTGAATTAAAACAAACTTTATTCCAGGCTTAGCGAAAAAATTATTTACATGCCACTTTTAGAAGTACTACTTTCCCGGGGAAATCTACGATAGTATGATTTCCATCTAAATAATATCCTTCCACAAAGGCATCGCCATTTTTCTTAAATGTTAACTCTCTGGTGGACTCAACACCTTCACTTTTAAAGGTATAAATTGCATTTAATCTTTCGCCCTGCATTTCACCTCTTATGGTGCCGACATTTTTATCCTTTTCGTATAAATTATAAACCAGATTACCGGTTATTTTGGTATCCTGTATCGTGATTTCCATTTTTATGGTATCAGAATTCTCTACATATAAATAACATTCCTGCACGGCATCTGCTTTTGTTTGTTCCTCATCGGATACCCTTTCACCAACGTTTTTACAGGATATCCAGGTTTGCGAGATCAATATCGCGATCAGAAATAATTTTAAATTTTGCATACTTTTATTTTTTTTTCAATTTAATTAATACCATTTCACCTTGCATAAATTGCAATTCCCCCGACTCCGAAACTTTATACTGAACTATACACTGTAAGGTTTCCAAAAAGGTTTGTTCACCCTCTCCTTCGCAAAACATATTCAAGGCGCAGGGCTAGCGAAGAAGTATTAGCAGGGTTTGGCATTCCAAACAATTAACTAACCTGCGAAGAAGTATTAGCAGGGTTCGGCATTCCAAACAATTAAATAACCTGCCAACCCTGCGTATTCCAAGGCGCAGGGTTGGCGAAGAAGTATTAGCAGGGTTCGGCATTCCAAACAATTAAATAACCTGCCAACCCTGCGTATTCCAAGGCGCAGGGTTGCCGAAGAAGTATTAGCAGGGATCGGCATTCCAAACAATTAACTATCCTGCCAACCCTGCGTATTCCAAGGCACAGGGTTGCCGAAGAAGTATTAGCAGGGTTCGGCATTCCAAACAATTAAATAACCTGCCAACCCTGCGTATTCCAAGGCACAGGGTTGGCGAAGAAGTATTAGCAGGGTTCGGCATTCCAAACAATTAAATAACCTGCCAACCCTGCGTATTCCAAGGCGCAGGGTTGGCGAAGAAGTATTAGCAGGGTTCGGCATTCCAAACAATTAAATAACCTGCCAACCCTGCGGATTCCAAGGCACAGGGTTGGCGTAGAAGTATTAGCAGGGTTCGGCATTCCAAACAATTAAATAATCTGACAACACTGCGTATTCCAAGGCACAGGGTTGGCGAAGAAGTATTAGCAGGGTTCGTCATTCCAAACAATTAACTAACCTGCCAACCCTGCGTATTCCAAGGCACAGGGTTGGCGAAGAAGTATTAGCAGGGTTCGGCATTCCAAACAATTAAATAACCTGCCAACCCTGCGTATTCCAAGGCACAGGGTTACCAGTGTAATAAATTTTAATTGCCTCGCGAACCCTGCTAATGAAACAACATGTTTAAGTTTAGCATACAAAATTTGCAGAAAAAAGCGATTTTGTTGAAAATAATGCAAAACCGTTCCCTATAAATAGTGAATTTGATGAAAATAATGCAATTTGTATGATAAATTGAAAGGGATTTAAGAGATTTGGGTGGAAGTGCACGCTAAACACGTATTAAGGAAAAAATTTAAATTTGAAGTGATAAATTTGATAGGAGGTTGTAAAAAGAAAAGCGAGCATCCAAAGATGCCCGCTTCAAAAGTTTTCACAACGGAATAATCCTTATTGTGAATTGCTTCAAATTATGATGCTAAGTTAATCAATATTTTTAAAACACAAAATACTATGAAAAAAATTTTAGGACTAGATTTAGGAACAAATTCAATCGGTTGGGCGCTAATTGAGCAAAATACGGAAGCATTTAACGGAAAAATAATTGGCGCTGGCGTAAGAATAATCCCAATGGATCAATCGCAACTAGGGGATTTTGAAAAGGGCAACACAGTTCCTCAAACAGCAGAGAGGACAAAATACAGAAGCATTAGGAGGCTTCGTGAACGATTTCTTTTAAGGCGAGAAAGGCTTCATAGGGTATTAAATATTTTGGGATTTTTACCTATCCATTATGCAAATTCTATAGACTTCATTTCCAAGAAAGGGCAGTTTATAAAAAATTCAGAAGTTAAACTAGCATATGTAAAAGATGAAAGTGGAAATTTTGAATTTCTTTTTGAAAATTCATTCCGTGAGTTAACTAAGGAGTTTAAAATTGCTAATCCAAATATAAATAATATTCCTTTTGATTGGACCTTATATTATTTAAGAAATAAAGCGTTAACTCAAAAAATTGAAAAGGAAGAATTAGCCTGGATAATATTAAATTTTAATCAAAAAAGAGGTTACAATCAGCTAAGAGGTGAAGAAGATGAAAAAAGTGAAAGTAAAACCTCAGAGTTTTTTTCATTGAAAGTGATTGACGTAATTGAATTAAATGAGAAAAGCAGCAAGAATCAATTTTTATTCAAAATAGTACTGGAAAATGGCTGGGAATTTATTAAACCAAGTAATATTCCTGTTGAATGGAAAGGTAAAATAAAAGAATTTATTATTACAACAGACACCAATGAAGATGGTTCAATTAAACTTGACAGATATGGCAAAGAAAAAAGGTCGTTTAGAGCACCTGCTGAAGACGATTGGACTCTATTAAAAAAGAAAACTGAGTCTGATCTGAATAAGTCTTTGAAAACTGTAGGCAGTTTTATCTATGACAATTTATTGAAAATACCGAATCAAAAAATAAAAGGGAAACTTATTCGCACAATTGAGAGAGACTATTATCATACCGAATTGGAAATGATTTTGACAAAACAGAATGAATTTCATCCTGAACTTTCTGAAAAAATTCTTTTTGCAACCTGTTGTCAAGAATTATATCCTAATAACGAATTACATAAAAATAATATAGCAAATAGAAATATGAATTATTTGTTATTAGATGACATTATATTTTATCAACGTCCATTAAAAAGTAAAAAGTATCAGATTAGTAATTGCCGTTTCGAAACCAGAAGTTATAAGGACAATGATGGTAACTTAAAGATTAAACCATTGAAAGCCATTTCCAAATCGCACCCACGATTTCAAGAATTTCGCTTATGGCAATTTATACACAATCTAGGTATTTACCAACGAGAAGTAATTAAGGATGGGAAATTACAAATTGATGTAAACATCACAGATAGTTTAATTACAACAGACAGTGAAATTGCTTCCCTTTTTGAATGGCTAAACAATAGAAAGGAGATTGATCAAAAAGGTTTGTTAAAATATTTCAAATTAAAAGAAGGGACACATAGGTGGAACTATGTTGAAGACAAATCGTATCCATGCAACAAAACAAGAGCTGATATTGTAAATAAATTATTAAAAGTGCCAAACGCAGGCATTGAATTCTTAACTCCTGAAATAGAGGAATCACTTTGGCACATTCTATATTCAGTAACAGATAAGAAAGAAATTGTGAAGGCCCTAGCGACTTTTGCAAAAAAATACAATTTAGATGCTGAATTTATAGTTCAATTCAAATCTTTTAAGCCCTTCGATAATGAATACGGTTCTTATTCATCAAAAGCAATTAATAAACTATTACCGCTGATGCGTGTCGGTAAATATTGGAACGAAAAAGCTATACCTCATGACATAATTTTGAGAATAGATGCTATTTCAGAAAGGTTAAAAGCGATTGACTACGATTCTACAAAAATTTCAAATATAACAGATGATGACATACCAAAACCGGTTCTAAAAAGTTTTATCAATTGTAAAAACCCGTTAAGTGGTTTAAATACTTATCAAGCAAATTATGCTGTCTACAATAGGCATGCAGAAGAAGGTGAGATTTTGAAATGGGCAAAGGCAGCAGATATAGACACCTACCTAAAAGAAACATTTAAACAGCATTCACTTCGAAACCCAATTGTTGAACAAATTATTACAGAAACACTTCGAGTAGTGAAGGATATTTGGAATTTTTATGGGGAAGGAAAAGAAAATTATTTTGATGAAATTCACATTGAGCTCGGACGAGATTTAAAAAATCCTGCTAGTGTACGAGAACAAATTAGTAAACAAAACATAAAAAATGAAAATACAAACTTAAGAATTCGGTCACTTTTAACGGAGCTGGCAACCCACAGTGATGTAGATAATGTGCGGCCGTTTTCGCCAAGTCAACAAGAAATTCTAAAAATTTTTGAAGATGGTATTTTAAATGCAGAATCTGACATACCAGAAGACATTATTTCAATCAGTAAATCTTCAAGCCCTTCAAAGACTCAATTAATTAGATATAAACTTTGGTTGGATCAAAAGTACAGATCACCATATACGGGACAAATTATACCACTTAGCAAATTATTCACTCCAATGTATGAAGTAGAACATATAATACCACAATCCAGGTATTTTGATGATTCACTAAGTAATAAAGTAATATGTGAATCAGAAGTAAATAAAGATAAAGGAAACAACCTCGGATACGAGTATATCAAAGAATTTCATGGGAAAATAATTGAGCTGGGTTTCGGTAAAAAAGTAAAATTGTTTGATTTAAATGAATATGAAAATTATGTGAAGCAAAACTTTATCAAAAACCCCGGTAAGATGAAGAAGTTATTAATGGAAGACATTCCTGAAGGGTTTATTGAAAGGCAGATGAATGATACACGATATATTAGTAAATTAGTTAAGAATCTATTATCAAACATTGTGAGAGAAGAAAACGAAAAAGAAACTACCTCTAAAAATGTTATCGCTCTCTCAGGTGGAGTTACTAATGCATTAAAACAGGATTGGGGTTTAAATAATGTATGGAATGATCTTATAACACCTAGATTTGAAAGGCTAAATACCCTAACAAATAGTAATGATTTTGGTGAATGGACAAATAAGGATGGTAAACGCGTTTTTCAAACCAAAGTTCCTTTAAACCTGCAAAAGGGTTTTACAAAAAAAAGGATAGATCACAGGCATCATGCTTTAGATGCTATTATCATCGCGACAGCATCACGTAACCACGTCAATTATCTTAATAATCAGTTCGCAAATGCGGAAAATAAACGAATTGATTTGCGCAATATACTTTGCATTAAAAAATTTAATACGGACAATAAATCAAATTACCGATGGATTTTTAAAAAACCATGGGAATCCTTTACAGCAGATTCCAAAGAAAAACTTGAATCTTTTATCGTAAGTTTTAAACAAAACAATAGAGTAATAAATAAAACAACCAATTATTACCAAAGATGGAAACTTGACCCTACAACTAAAACTCTAAAAAAAATTAAGGTAATTCAAACAAAAGGTGAAAATTGGGCCATACGTAAACCATTACACAAAGAAACAGTTTATGGAAAAATTACATTGCGACTGAAAAAAACTGTCCAACTTTCGCAAGCATTAGAAAAATTGGAAATGATTGTTGATAGATCTCTTAAGAAAAAAGTGAGCGAATTAAAAAAAGATGGTTTTGATGCTAAAAAAATCATTAACTATTTTAAGGAATATAATTACCGGTGGAATAATTTAGATATTTCAAAAGTAGAAATATACTATTATGAAGGCGACCTTGTTGCCAACCGTGTCAATATTAATGATACTTTCGATTCATCTATGATAAAATGTGTTACTGATAACGGAATTCGAAATATTATGCAAAATCACTTAGATAATTATTCAGACTCGAAGGATGATAAAATAATTGAACACCCGGAATTAGCATTTTCTCCTGACGGAATAGATGCGTTAAATAAAAATATTGTTAACCTGAATAATGGGAAGTTTCATAAGCCCATTTATAAAGTCCGAACCTACGAAACTAAAGGAAATAAATTTAACTTAGGAAATGACGGAAACAAAAGAACTAAATTTGTAGAAGCTGCCAAAGGAACAAATCTGTTTTTCGCAATATATCAAGATAAAAATAAAAAAAGAATTTATGAAACTATACCTCTTAACGTAGTAATTGAGCGTCAGAAAATGGGACTTGAACCAGTACCAGAAAAAAAGATACACGAAAAAACACAAGAGGAAGCAAAGTTATTATTTTACTTATCGCCTAATGATTTAGTGATTATTCCTTCAATAAATGAAAATTTTGAAGAGTTAAATTTCAATACAATAAATTTTAATAATACAAGTTGCATTTATAAAATGCTCAGTTCAAGTGGAAACCAGTGTTTTTTTATTCAAAATAACATATCTTCAATTATTTGGGATAAAAATGAATTTTCGGCATTAAATAAAATGGAGAAAAGCATAGATGGCATTATGATTAAAGAATTCTGTTACAAGGTTGAATGCGATCGAATTGGAAATATTAAAACTGCGTACAAGTAAAAATTACTTGAATATGATCAAACGGACACTTTTTTTTACCAGCCCCGCAAAACTTTCTACAATTAACGATCAATTACTAGTAGAAACGGGTAACCCACAGGAGGGAAGAAAGGAAGTGCGCCAAATTCCGATCGAGGACATCGGCATAGTTATTTTGGAACATCCTCAAATTGTACTTACGCATGTATTAATGGATAAGTTATTGAGCAATAATATAGTTCTCATTAGTTGTAACGACAAACACATGCCATCCGGCATCATGCTTCCTTTTGAAGGCAACACACTTTTACAGGTCAGGTATCAGGATCAGATTGAAGCAAGTGAGCCCCTGAAAAAAAATCTGTGGCAACAAACCATTCAGGCAAAGATCCGGAATCAAGCAGCAGTGTTGGAAAAAAATAATATTGACGCAACAAAAATGAAGGTTTGGGCAAACGATGTATTAAGTGGCGATTCCAATAATTATGAAGGCGTTGCTGCTGCAT
>Ga0163147_10002707_pt1 | contig 24674 bp, 19 predicted proteins | sample OliLakLV19MP6G1_FD_148597 | JGI IMG/M metagenome (GOLD analysis project Ga0163147, IMG submission 148597) | Freshwater microbial mat bacterial communities from Lake Vanda, McMurdo Dry Valleys, Antarctica- Oligotrophic Lake LV.19.MP6.G1 | ecosystem: Environmental > Aquatic > Freshwater > Lake >...
TTTCCCATAAAAAATGAAGTACCGTTTCGCCCACTGCACATACGCCTGCTCGGTGCGCAAGCTGTAATGCTTCAAGCGGATGCGATCACGAAGTTGCTCCAGCAGTTTTGGGGGACGGGAAGAAGAATCCGAAGGGGGGAGGCCTTCATGGGCATGATCAGTGTTACCGGACAAGATGAACCAAATAAATTCAACGAATCAACGGGTTAGCACATGACGCCAGATTACCGGCTTTGTCCAGTAACACTTTTACGCCGACATTTGTCGGCTATATTGCGTTAGGCCTCACTCCGGCCATCACGGTGCTGCTATGACTCAAAAACATCAGCGTCATCTTCTGCTCTACATCGGACTCGCCGTGTTAGCCGGGCTAAGCGTCTATTACCTGTACCGAGGAATTAGCTACCGTTTCCTGCAAGAAGACAGGCTTGGACCTAGCTTGTTCAACAAGCAGTTTTGGTATGCAGGTCACGTCTTCTTAGCGCTGCCCGTAGTCTTTGGAGCGCCTCTGCAGTTCCTACCCACGCTCAGACAATCAATGCCTCACGTCCACCGGTGGGTTGGGCGCGCCTACGTTTTCGGTGCTAGCGGGGCGGCGCTCTTCGCCACCTATCTTGGAGCTACAACTGAATATGAGGGATCGCGCCTGTCCCTAGTCATTACTGGACTCCTGTGGCTATTCTTTACCTTAGCGGCATGGCGCGCCGCTGTCTCACGAAACTTTGTAGCCCACCGGGCCTTCATGATCCGCAGCTATGCGTTGGCGCTGGTAGTGGTCTGGCTCCGCATCATGTATGACTTTCAAGATTACTTGTTCTTCTACGTTGCAGACGTGGATATGAGGGACGCAACGCGTGAGTGGGCATCGTGGGTAGTGCCACTCCTTGTTGTCGAGTTCTGGCTTTCTTGGCTTCCGCAGGTGAGGTCTAACAATTCATTCAAGCCGAAACCGCTTCGCGGTTCGGCTTAATTCAGGCGTTAGGCCGCTATGACCCACTACAAGGTATTTGCCGGTAAAGCATTGGTCGGGCACTCCGCGCTTGAGTCTGGCGACCCTCCGATGGGCGTGGCTTGTGGCAAGTTCTTGCCTCTCCCGGCTTACTCGTTGATCCAATCGCAGTGCATCGCTACTCGGGATTTGCCTCAGTCTCATCTAGCGCTATCAATTGCCTGCCCAAACGGTGATCCAGTCCCCGCGGATCACGGTGTAGCTATCCTTGACTATTCGGTGGAACTTGGGGAGATCGAGGTGCATGCCGTAGGCATTGGCTACACTCGTTACGCAGAGCTGTTCCCAGACCATGTGGCCGCTTACTACCAAGACCGGTAGCGGCCTAACGTCTAAGGATAGATCGCGCGCAGCCGCGATCTGATCCGATTGTTGAACAAGCCCGGTGGTGGGTGTTCGACTTACTTATAGGAAAGAGTTTTTTTGGCCCTTGGTACCGCGATGGCGGTCGCGGATTTGACGGGTCTGGGTTCACCGTCGTGAGCGTGAAACCGGCGAGTGCCGGGTTTGCTTGCCGTCGATCCTAGCCGATTTAGGCAGGTTTTTGCCGAATCAGACGCAATCGATTTCGCGCCCGTCGCCGAGCGTGTTCGCCACCGGCGCGGGCGGGTGGGTTACACCGTGGCGCTCCGGGTTGGTTGGGCTGGGCTGTCGGTTTGCACGTCGATTTGGAATGTCCGTGGGACGACGCGAATGCGCATTGGCTGGCCGCAGCGCCAGCACAGCACGGGGCGGCGGGTCTTGGGTTTGGCGATCGGGATGACGACGTGCAGCATGAGTTGCACGCGGCGTAGCAGGATCTTGCGGCGATGGTGGCTGAGGCCATAGTTGCGACTGCGCCGAAAGCCGCGTGGCAGCAAGTGGCTGAGCAGCAGCTCATGGAACCACGTCGAATCGGATTGATCGGAAGTGTTCACAGAGTTAGCCTCGTCTCCAGAGAAACCGCCAGTGGCGGACACACCGACCGGGTGCGCGAGACGAGGGTGTATCAGGCTGCCGCGTAGCGGCTTCGTTCAACGATGTGTGTATGGACTGCTCCGTCAACCTCTCACGGTTTGGTCGGCTGAAGTTTGGTTTTTGGCTGACGCCCTTTCCTTCTCACGCTTCTGTTTTGATCTCGACATGGCGGTGCGGTTGCATTCCCGTATTCGGACGCTCCACGATCAACGCGCGGCATCTTGGAAGGGGTTCAAGCACTCCGGAAATCACGCCAACTCATGGCCGGCCTACTTTTTCGACAGGCTGTTTGGCAAGACGTTGACGTCGCGTTGACGCTCTTTGCGGGCGAGCGCACCATCGCCTATGAACTCGTTGACGATTGAAAATGCGATGACAAAAGAGGCGGATCACGGTCCAGGAGAGGCGATATCGCAGGTCGACACCGCTTGCTCGCTGTCGAGGAGATCGACCATTCGCCCGATGGGGCGTCATGGTTAAGGCGAATCTGGCCTCGCGTCCCACGCTGGAGTTGCCGGCCGTGGTGGTGCCGGTGTCGGTGGACGGCGAGCATGACCATCGGCTGATCGCCATTTACTACGCGATTGCGGTCGCTGTGCTGAGCTTTTACGGCGTTCGCGTATGTCCCTTCATTGCCGGGCTCGATCCGCTCAACGTCGTAATGACGTTCGCGCTCGGCTTTGCTGCCGCGTTCGTGCTCAAGCTGCTGTTTGAGCAGCGCCTGATGCCCGCAGGCGAGCCTTTCACCCTGTCGGTGTATCAGTTCTTTATTGATTTCGGCCTGTTTGTGGCCGTTGGGGTTGGCATTACCCTGTACAACCATTACGTGGTCGGCTTTCCACTGGAGTCGGGCGGCAAGGTGCTGATTGGCTCGGCGATGTTCGGTTTGTTTGCCGGGCTGGACAACGGCTTGCGCCGCGAACGGCGTACGCCGCCGCGGCTCTCATCGCTGACCCAATCGCCCAAACGCATCTTTCCAATCACTGACCGGCTGGTCGTGATTTTCATCACGATCGCGATGTTTACCGGCGTCGTTGCCGGCATGGTCATTGTCAAGGATATCGACTACCTGATCGCGCACATCAATGATCAAGCGCATGGCGATCTGCGGCGTGCGGTGTTCATCGATATCGCATTCGTGATTGGTGTGGTCCTGCTGCTGGCACTGCGTCTGTTGTGGTCTTACGGCAATAATCTGGCCTTCATCCTGCGTTTGCAGATTGCGGGCCTCGGCGATGTATCCGACGGCAAGCTCAACACCTTCGTGCCGATCATCACGCGCGACGAATTCAGTCTGATCGCCGCCAAGACCAACCGCATGATCGCGGCGTTACGTGACGCCCACCGCGAGCAGAACGACCTGTTTGAAGTCAGTCTGGCGCTGGCTACCGAGCTGCGACTCGATCCACTGTTGACCCGCATCGTGGCCACCACGCGCAGCTTTGTCGGTGCAGATCGTGTCAGTCTGTTCCTGCACGACGCAGCCACCGATGAGTTGTGGGGCAAGGTGGCCGAAGGCGTCGAGGATGTCATGCGCTTTCCGGCTGATACCGGCATCGTTGGCGACTCGTTTCAGCGCGCGGCGGTGGTCCGGGTGGCCGACGTGTATGACGATCCGCGCTTTAACCCGGCCTTCGACCAACGTACTGGCTACCGCACGCGCAGTCTGCTTTGTGTGCCGGTTGAGGATCGCTCCGGCCACTGTCTCGGTGTGATCCAGGCGGTCAACAAAATCGAAGGTGAGTTCAGCGAGGACGATGCTCGCCGACTGCGGGCGTTTGCAGCGCAGGCGGCGATTGCGTTGGTCAATGCGCAACTGTTTGCTGATCTGGATCGCGAGCGCCGCTACAGCGAGAGCATCCTCAAGAGCCTGAGCAATGGCGTGGTGACGCTCGACAGTCGCGCTGATGTGGTGAAGGCGAACGCGGCAGCGCAGAGCATGCTCGGGGTGACCGAGAGCATTCAAGGTCAGCCCTTCTCGCTCGCGCTAATCGGTGAGAATCGCTGGTGGCAATCGCTGTCTGACAGCAGTGAACAGGCCTATTTCGCCGAGGCCGAGCTGCAGCTTGCGGATGGTAAGCGGCGGCTGGCCAACATCACCCGCGTACCGCTGGCGAATCTGGAGGATCAGCGGATCGGTTCCATGCTGGTGTTCGAAGATGTCACCGAAGAAAAACGGGTGCGCAATACGCTGTCGCGCTACCTGCCGTCGCAGGTGGCCGAGCAAATGCTCGCCGACCCCGATATCAATCTCGGTGGCGTGTCGCAAATGGCCACTGTGCTGTTTTCGGATATTCGCGATTTCACGACGATCTCCGAGCAGCTTGGCGCGCGCGCCACGGTGGCCATGTTGAACGAGTATTTCTCGGCGATGGTGGACGCCATCTCGGCGCACGACGGCATTCTCGACAAGTTCATTGGCGATGCGGTGATGGCGTTGTTCGGCGTGCCGTTTGCGGGTGAAGCGGATGCAGACGCGGCCGTGCGCGCCGCTATTGGAATGATCGAGCGGCTGGATGCCCTGAACGAGGTGCGCAAGCAACGGGGTGAGGACGCGCTGGCCATTGGCATTGGCCTCAGCACCGGCGATCTCGTGGCCGGCAATGTCGGTTCGCCGCGACGCATGGATTACACGGTGATTGGCGATACGGTGAATTTGTCAGCGCGGCTGGAGTCGGCTACCAAGATCTACGGCGTAGCGATCCTCATTTCCGAAGGCACCCGCGTGGCGCTACGCGGCAACTATGCGATTCGTGAGCTCGACCATGTACGGGTGAAGGGCAAGAATCAAGCTGCCACAGTTCACCAGCTGATGGTCGGCGGTGAGCAGCTGGACGAAGCGGCGCTGGCGCGGTTCGCCAGCGGCCGTGAACGCTACGCAAGGTGCGATTGGAGTGCTGCGGTGTCGCTGTTCGAGGATGTGCTCGCACGCTACCCCGATGATGGCCCCAGCATCATGTTCATCGAACGCTGTTGGGCCTTCGAACGCAATCCGCCTGCTGCCGACTGGGACGGTGTCTGGCCGCCGAAATGAGGGGTTGTGTCGTAGTCGAGACCGTTTCGATGAGTACGAACGCCGCCTTCAATTTGCCGCTGAGTCGGACTCGCGCCAATGCCGGTGCAAATGGGCCGCCAATGCTGCGTCCGGCACGGTCGCGGCTTCACCGTGCAAGTGCCGATGGAACATCCACTCAACGAGATACAAGAAGGCTTCGCGAGTAAGCGGGCTGTCGGCGCTGTGGCCAACGTCTGGCTCGATGTACACACTCAGGTCACGGCCGAGTCTGCGCAGGGTGGCGGCGTAATGGGTGACACTGCGGATGGCCACACGCTCGTCGCGACCGCCGGCAAACAGCAATAGCGGGCGTGTCAGCCGCGCCGCGTTAGTCTGTGGCGACTGCGCGCTCAAGCGTGCCTGCAGAGCAGCATCGGCCGGGTCCACACCCAGCAGGCGAAAGCGGGTCGCCAGTGGAACGCCGTCGCGATCGGCCAGATCGCTGTCGGTCAAGGCCCAGCGCAGTGCCCAACCGAAGTCTGCCGGCGGCACGGCGGCCAGCGCGACGCGATACAACTCGGGCGAATGGGTGACGCCCTGCAGCGCGGCGTAGCCCCCGAACGAAGCGCCAATGATTCCGACCCGCTTGGGGTCGCCAACACCCAACGCCAACACCGCTTGAGTGCCCTCGACAATATCCTGCTGTACCCGCCCGTTGCCGAAGTCGCCTTTCGCCGCCAGCAAATACTCGCGGCCAAAGCCGGTCGAGCCACGAAAATTGGGCTCGAACACGGCATAGCCACGATTGACCAATAGTTGAGTGGTGGAGGCGTAGCCCGGCCCCGTGGCCGACCACGGCCCGCCGTGCACTTGAGTGATCAAGGGAATCGCGCGCAAATCGCGGCCGGGTGGCACCGACAGAAATCCGTGCAGACGCATGCCGTCGCTTGCTCGCCAACTGAACGGCAGTTTTCGCGCGAGACGCGATGGCGGCGGTGTACTGGCCGAGCCGTCGCGGTCGGCTAGGATGCGCTGCAAAACGCCGCTGGGTGGCTGATACAGATGCCAGTGCGTCACCGCCAAGGTGCTTTGGCGCTCGCCAATCAGCCATGCGGCCTCGCCGTGGCCGAGCTGAATATCGAGATCGCTGGCCGGCAACGCGCGTCGAATCTGCTGCAGATGACGCGCCGCATCGGCGTCCAACGGATGCAGCTCGGCATCGACACTGCGCACCGCCACCAATCGCGGCTGGCCGTTCTGCGGATCCAGCACGATCTGATCACTATCGGCTTGGCCGCGTGGATCATCGAATGTCCAGCGTTGGCCGCCCTCGATGCCCAGATGCAGCAGACCAACGCGATCGCGCCCGATATCAGACGCCAGCCAAACGCCCTGGTTCGATGCATCGCCCGACGCGTCGCCCGCAAGCAGCGTGCAGCGTTGCAGTTCGACGCAGCGCAACAACACATTTGCGGGGCGGTCCCGGCGAAGATGCACGATCAGTTGCTGCTCGGCCTCGACCACTTTGACAAACGCGGGCTGCCCGTCGGCACCGATCAGTGCGCCTGCAATGAGTCGCTCGTCGGCGTACAGGGCTTGCAAGTCGCCTGTGGCGCGAATGCGCAGCAGGCGGCTGCGCGGCTGAGTGTCTCCCGGTCGCGTGCGCTCTACGACCAGCATTGCATCGCCGACGACCGGGTCGCGGCCGAGTACCTCGAACTGCCGATCCGCCTGAAAGCGCGCGACCCGACGTGCGCCGCTGCCGTCATGGGCGATGACGGAAAGCTGCTCGGCGCTCTGGATAAACAGCCATTGGCTGTCCTGTGACCAATGCAGAGCGGTTGCGTCGGTGCGAGCGAGCAGCTGTCGAGTGTTGCCAGTGTTGCTGTGCAGCAACCACAGACCGCGCGCATTGGCCTCACCGTGCAGGAACGCCAGCTGCGAGCTGTCTGGGGCCAGCAGAATCCTTTGCAGCGGTGCTGGATGCAACAGGTCGGCGCGCTCGAATCGCGCTGCGGGCAGGCGTGCCCGTTCGACTGCCAGCGCCGCCGCGAAGTCGGCATCCGGGTTGGCGCGGGCCGTGCCAATACCTACCGTGAGCATGAGGATGAGCATGAGCAGCTTGCCATTGGCTTGCCCAGCCGCCGCCGTCTGCCGCACTCGAAAATCGCAGGTGAAAGCGTTCACGCCGAGCCCGCCGCGGCAGCGCGCCCGCTCGCCGGCCGCAATAACCATAGCGCCAGCAACGCCGGCAGGCCAACGATCAGGCAGGCCCCACACCAGACAAGCTGGTGTGCCTTGGACATTGGCATGCGTCGGCTGAGTGCAATTGCAACCACCAGCGCCAGCAGCATCAGCGCAGCGGCCAACGTGTAAATGGCAACTGGCCGCGAGACCGGCTCGTGCGCACGCATGGGGTCGGGTTGAGCGAACAGTTGGCTGGCCTGCGCGCGGAGGCTGTGCAGTGCCGGTGAAAGCCACCACCCGTAGTGGCGCAGAGCAAGTGGGAAGTCCGGTTTGAGTTCGCGCCGTGCGATCTCATGTGCGCTGCCGTCGGCGGCAAGCTGCCACAGCGTCTGCCACGCATCGAACGGGCCATCGACGCCGGCGCGGCCGTACACCAGCGACACCAGATGACCGTCGAGCAGCTCGATCAGGTCAATGCGCTCAAGGCTGCCGATGGGGGCGGGCAGCGCCAGCCGCGCGCGGCTGATCTGCAGATCGCTACGTTCGCTGAAGGCGCGCCGATCATAGAAGTAGAGGGCGCGATCGCTGAGCACCAGCAGTGCTGCACCCAGCGGCGCGGGCGGAGCGGCAAACGTCTCGCTTGGGGGCAGGGCAATGCGTGGATTCAGCTGTTGTAGCTCGCTGTCGTAGGCGTACAGCGTGTTCGAAGTGAGCACGCGCTCGCCATCCAGTGGCAGTGGAGGCAGCAGCAGCGGCGTCTCTGCGCTACCGCTTCCCAGCACACCCGCGTGCTTGCGGTCGGCCAGATTGACACCCGAAAAAAGCATCCGATCATGACTGAAGATCCAACGCACGCGGCGCTCGTCATCATCAAACTCCAGCGGCGCGGGATTGGTCAGCTCATCGCGCTTGGGAAAAGCGTCGAACTCGGCGATCAGACTGACCACCTCGGACAGCTCAACCTGTTCGCTCCAAACCTCTGCCGAGTCGTCACGGCTTTGCAGTAAACCCGCCTGCAACAGCGCGTCACCGCGCATGCGGCTGGTCTCAATGAAGCCACCCGCCGGCGGGGTGCTGTTCAGCGGGTGGCTGCCCAGCGCAATCCAGATGATCTGGTAGCCCATGCTGGCCAACAGAGCGAGCAGATAGATCCCAAGGGTGACCGGGACGGCGGTCGCCAGCTCAGCGATTCCGGCACGCGGCGGCGCACTGAGGTCGGGTTTGAATGCGGCAACCAGCAGCCCAAGCAGCCAGATCAGAACCAGCCACTGCACGCCAATGGCCGCGATGCCGCTGGCATCTCCCAACAGAAACACGGCGGGCAGTGCGAAGACGAGCACGGAATAGCGTCGCGGTGCCAGCAGTGCATAGGCGCCACCCAGCCAGCCGATACACCCCAGCAGTCCAGCCGCCAGCGGCAGCCAGAGATGGCGGGTGTCGACCACGCGTGCGCTGAATCCGGCTTGCATAGCCAGCATCAGCAACAGCGGCAGTGCGATCACGACAGTCAGCAGCAAGCCGCTGGCTGTGGCCAGCGCCAGTGCGATGCGCGCCGCCGGCAGCGGGCGATGCAGCAGATGCAGCCAGGTATTGGGTCGGCGGTAGCCGCCAATCTGGTGGAGGCCAAGCAGCAGCCCGAGCACGACATACACGCTGGCCACTACTTGGTAAACGAACAGCGGCTGCTGCAACGGATCCACGACGCGCGTAAAAAACCCAAGCGTCGCCGCGTGCAGCAGCGCGGCAGCGATGGCCCAGACACGAAAACGCAGCAGCTCGGCCTTGATCAGGTCCAGCATGGAAAACTCCTTGACGAAGGCTCAGGCGGCGGCAGGCGCGGCGTGGTTTTTGGCGAGAAAACTGTTGACGGCGCGGTCAAGACTGACCGCCATGCAGTTGACCGTGCGTGCACCGGCGCTGCGCAGAAACTCGGCAAACTCAGCGGACTGATCCAGCACCACGTAATGGTTCAGACCATCCAGACGCTGCATCTGCAGCAGTCCAGGCACGTTGGCGGGCGGCGGCGGCTGAAACGGGAACTCGGCAATCCAATGGCTCACCCGCGCGCAGAAGGTGTCCGGTGCTGACGCATTGCGCAGCTGGCCGCGCTCCAGAATGATCAGGTTATCGGCGACGCGCTCGATTTCTTCCATCTGATGCGAGCAGTAAATCACGGTGCTGGCGGCCGCTTCGTTGCTGTACATCAGGGCTTCCAGAAACGCACGTTTGGCGACGACATCCAAGCCCAAGGTAGGTTCGTCCAAGACCAGAATGTCGGGCCTTTGCGCCAACGCCAGCGCCAGGTTGAGCCCGGCCCGCTCGCCACGTGACAGCTCGCTCACGTGTTGATCGGGCAGCACGTGGAACTGGCCGAGCACCGAGTCCAATGCAGCCTGACTCCACAGCGGGTAGAGCCTGCGCTGCATTGCGATCAGTGCAGCTACCCGCATCCAGCCGGGCAGGGTGTGCTCTTCGTTGACGAAGCCGATCCGTCGGCGGTCACTGGGCTTTAGCCGCTGGCTGTCGCAGCCGAGTATCGCCGCCGTTCCGCTGGTCGGTGGCAGAAAGCCCAGCAGCACCCGAAACAGCGTCGATTTTCCGGCGCCGTTGGCACCGACAATGGCGTGGATCCCGCCGCGTGCAATTTGCAGGTCGAGCGCATCAAGCGCCAGCTTGCCGCCATAGCGCTTGCTGAGCGCGCGGGTTTCAATTGCCCATTCGGCTTCGGCTTGCACTGGCGTGGGGACGGCTGTCCGCACGGCGCTCATGCCGACTTCCTCACGCCGAGCGCGCGCAGGGCCAGTTGCACCCGCTGCTGCAGCACCGACGCTGGATAGTCGAGTGCGACCACATCGTGGACGAAGCGCTGCACAGCGTCATCCAGCCGCCGCTCGCGCTCGCTCTCGCTCAGGCGTTGCCGGGTCGGAGCCACATACAGTCCCACACCAGCGCGCGACTCCAACCAGCCTTCGGTGGTCAATTCGGCATATGCCTTGGCCACCGTATTGGGGTTGATCGTGAGTTGCTGAGCCAGTCCGCGCACGCTGGGCAGTTGCGTGCCTTCACGCAGCTCGCCAGTGGCGATTTTCATCCGCACCGCGTCGGTGATCTGCTTGTTGATCGAGCGTGAATCGCCGGTGGCGATCTGGATCATCAACGCCTGGGTTCGCTGCATCCCCATTCTCGCATCTACTGTAGTAGTGCACATAGTACAGTTGAGCAATGCAACGATGTCAAGTGACCAGGCTGTCTGGTTATTTCAGATAGATAGCTCCCGCGCTTGCTCGTTTCAAAGAAAAGCCGGCGAAGAGACAGCTTGGCTCAAGGCCCTTCTTCGCATTCCCGAACGGACAAATCTCGCCCCGTCAAAGACCTTCGCCGCCGTTTTAAGCTGACTTGGCAACGTTCGGAATCCGCACCGCCCGCAGGGAGTCCAAGCGCATGGCCAAGAGCATGCTGGCGCGGTGAAACACTACCAAATTGTGGGGAAGGGGCAGGCAACACTGTTCGCTCAAGGCGTTCGTAGTGATGCTTTGAAAAGCTCAAGACAGGGTAGCCAATCTTCGCGGCTGTGCCCGTTCGCTACCTCAGGAAAGGTTTCATTACCTGAGGGCGAACGGATCACGGGAGACCTCACCGAACAGTATTCCTGCTGGGCGACGCAACCCTCAGTGCCGCAGCTCGAACTGCATGCCGTAGGTGCGTGGCTCGTTCAAGAACACGGTGAGGTTGTTGAAATCGACGCCGCCAACGGCGACCTTGCGGTCAGTGATGTTGCGACCGTACAGGCTGAGCTGATAACGGTTGTTGCTCCAGCCATAGCCCACGCGGACGCCGCCTTCGGTCAGCGCGGGGCCGACAAACTCAAGGTTCTCGTAGAGGAAAAAATTGACCTCGCTGCGGTGCGACCAGTCGCTGCTGAGCTGAAGTTCGCCATCGCCGATTGGGCGGATATAGCTAAGCGCGACGTTGGCGATGCGGCGCGGCGATTGCGGCAGTGAGTTGCCGTCGATGCTCACCAAACCCGGCCCGGCACTCGGGTCAAGCACGCTGCAGGGGCTGCCGCAGGGCTGCACGAACAGTGCATCGTCTTGGATTTCGGTGCGGTTGTAAGAGAAGCCGCTGCTGAAGGTGAGGAAGTCGCCAATCAGCGCTTCAAAATCGAGCTCTGCGCCGTCGCCGCGAACGCGGTTGGCGTTGATCAAGGTATTGAAGTTGGCGTTGCCGCCGACGGCAGTGAGCTGGGCGTCGTCCAGGGTGTAGCGATACAGCGAAAAGCCCAAGCGTGCACGGCGATCAAACAGCTCGGCCTTGCTGCCGATTTCAAATGACGTGATCTCCTCGGAGTCAGCCACCGACACTACGTCACCAAACAGCAGGCGGCCTTGGATCGATGGTGCGCGGTAGGCGGACGCCAGACGCGCGTAATAATTCACCGTATCGCTGGCGATGAAATTGAGGTTGAGGTCGCCGCTCAGATTATTATCCGACGGGCTGACGCTGATGGGTGCCAGCGCGCCAGCGCCAATCGGCGATCTCAAGCGCTCGGCGGTGAAGTCCTTGTCGTCCTGGGTGTAACGCAGACCCGCACCGACCCGCCACTGATCGCTAAGCGCATAACCCAGCGCGCCGAACACAGCAACCGCTTGGGTTTCTTGTGTTTGCCGGGCGACGCCGTTGATCGCGCTGTTGGCAAAGGTGTCGTAACTGATGTTGTCGAGGCGCAGATCTTCGTCGAAGTAGAAGAAACCGGCCTGCCAATCGAGCGGGCCGTCGTTGGATGACTCCAAGCGCAGCTCCTGAGTGAGTTGCCGATGGTTGGGAATGCCATCACCGGACTCGGCGGGGAACGGAATCACGCCAGGGCCCTGTGGCGGCGCAAACGCCGCACCAAAGCCGCCGTCGACATCGCCGCGGGCGAACATATCGACCGATTCATAGGCACTGATCGACAGCAGGCGGAAGCCGTCAAAGTTCCAGGTGAGTTTGGCGCTGCCACCCACAGTCTCAACATCGAGATCGGCCGGCGCGTCATGCGAAAACGCATAGCGATCCAGGCCCGGCACCAGACGATTGCTGCCGCGCTGCACGCCGTTGGCGCGAAAGATCGCCGAGCCGCCGTTCAAGCTGCGCGCGCGGACCTGAAACAGCGCCTCAAAATCACTGCTTGGTCGGGTTAGCCACTGCACGCGCACGGCGCTCTCATCGAAATCGCCGCGGCCATCATTTGCATCTAGGGTATTGCGCGCGACATCGCCGCGCGCTTGGTACAGCGCCGACACTCGTAGCGACGAGGTCTCGCTGACGGCAGCGCTTTGCCCCGCTTCGGCGGTCATGGTGTCGAAGCGGCCATAGCCCAGCCGCACATAGCCGTCGTTATCAAAATCGGGCTTGACCGATTCAAACTTGAGCACGCCGCCCGGCGTATTGCGACCGAACAGCGTGCCCTGGGGTCCGCGCAGCACCTCAATGCGGTCCAGATCAAAGATCGGAAAGCCCTTCAGCGTGGGGTTTTCCAGCACCACGTCGTCATAGACCATCGAGATTGGCTGGTTGGCGTTCAAGTCAAAATCGGTATTGCCCAAGCCGCGGATATAGAAGCGCGGAAAGGTGCGGCCGAAGGAAGACTCCGCATGCACGCTGGGAATGCGACCGCTGAGCACCAGGATGTCCGGCGCGGCGGCGGTGATATCGCGGATAGTTTCAGTCTCGACTACCGAGATGGACAGCGGCACCTGTTGCACGTCCTCCGAGCGCCGCTGAGCGGTAACGATCAGGGTGTCGAGGGTGCGCGCGCCGTCATCATCGGCGCGGGCTGGCGCTTGCTGCGCCGCCGCCGAGGCCGTCATCGCAAGGGCTAGCGCAATCGAAGCAGCAAGGGGGCGGATCGAGGTCATGGGCGTGTCCAGTCAAAGGTGATGTCAAAGGTGCAGTCAGAAGGTGTTGGAGAGAAGACAAAAACCAAGGTGCATCAGGAGTGATTGTGCGGTGTGGCTGGCACTGCCGCAAAGCGGATTGCTGCACTGCCGCATCATGCCTGCACCGGGTTGGGGGCTGCTACCGCAGGCCCGAGCAGCAAGCGATTTAAAAATCGGCCGAGTCCACTCAAAAAGCGCGCCACGCCAGCGCTCTGTGCATTGGCATCGGACCAGGCGAAGGCCAGTAGCCGCTGCGGCACGCCCTGACCATCGCGCAACAATACCAAAGCCAAGGTCCGCAGATCGTGGCGCGACAGCTCGCGCAGCAGCCGGCCCTGCCGATTGTCGAGGGTATGCCGGCGCACGTCGGCGTGCACACCAGCTCCGGTTTTTTCCAGCGCCAAACTATCGATGATGGCGGCGAGCTCAAACTGCTTTTCGCCGTCGGCAAAGTCAAAGCCGTCGTCGTGCTTGAGCATCAGCAGGCTGCCGACGGGCTCGCTGCCGTTGAGCGCAAACATAGCCTGCCAGCGATGCCCGAGGTGAGCGCGGCTCTCGCTCCACAAGGTCGCAAAGGCCTGCTCAGCGCTGGCCCCCTCCGGCAGTTGATCGAGCACTCCCAGCACCACCCGGGTGCGCGAGGACAGACCGTTGAAGGCTTGCGAAAAGGCGCCAAGTTCGTCTTGGGAGGCGTCTTCGATACGGGTGCCGAACTCGCCCTCGGCAACCTGCTGGCAGCCTTCGGCAGCTTGCTTGATGCGGCGCGCAACCCGTCGCCAAAACCATAGGCCGATGCCGCCAATGCCGAGTAGACCGAGTAGCCACGACAATCGGGTCAAGGTCGCGGACTCGGCGAGGTGACTGGCTGTGTTGTCGGCCAGTGCCTGCTCGGCCGTCTCTGCTGAAGCACTGAGCAGCGGTGCCTGCTCAGCGAGGTAGGCAGCACCCCATTCCAAGCGCGGCTCGTCGCGGTTGTCGCCGAGCTTTTCCCATAGGCCAGAGACAAATGCTTGGTGCTGCGCGCCGAGCGTCATGATCACCCGGGCGGTTTCTTGGTTGCCGGCGTCATAGCCGCCTTGCAAGGCATCGACGGAGGCGCTGAGGTCGTCCAGATCGGCGCGCAGGCTGACGTAAAACACCAGCAAGTCGCGACCGTAGGACTCGTAATCGCGTGGCGCCACCTTGGCGTATGCGAGTGCGTTGCGAGCTAGGCCTTCGGCGCGTGCTGACACTTCGTGCACCAGCGCGAGTTGGCGCTGATCGGCAAGGCTACGCTGCTGCAGTTCGCCATTTACTGCGAGCACCACGGCAAATAGGGCACCCAGCAGCAGCAGGGCGAGCAGGATTTGGGTTTGTAATAGCACGCGCATCGTCAGCCTCCATTGAGAGCAGGGCGCTCTCGGACAGCCGTATAGAGCGCGCGGCAGTTGATTTCGATTCGCCGCTGGCCGGGCAAGGGTGATTTTTGTGAACTGGCGCGCAGTTGGGAGCCTGTCGAGCTTGCCCCGCGTGTTCATGAGTTCGCGGCCGTGCCGGGCCATACGACCGACCGAGGTAGTCCCGTATGCGCCCAAACAACAAGCGAGGGCGAGTGAGACGCATGAAACATGCGGATCAGCTTGGACCGGCTGCAATCTGGCTGCGCGGCCCCCGTGCTCACCTAGCTCGGACTTTTCATGAATCGCGCACGCCCTCGCTTGTCTCCTGACCGCACAGGAATTCTCTTCAGTCGGCCGTATGGCCCGATACGCCGCTCCTTCAGAGAATCCCCTGTGCGATCAGTATCCTGCGCGATCCTCGGACGCATTCATGAAAAGGCCGGCCTAGAGCATGCCGCCGGCTCTTGGCCCAGAAGGAGAGCTACGGGCCCGCAAATCTTCGAAAATCTGTCTACGTTCAGTCCAATCTTTACCGCGGCCAGCAAAGCCCGACGGACTCGTGGTCGACGCCGCTGTCAGCTAGAGGAATCTTTGCGCAGCCTTGACTCCAGCGCCTTTGTCTCGGTGATGTCCACAAAAGTGATGACGGCTCCATCGATCACGTTGTCGATGCGGCGGTAAGGCATGATGCGCACCGAAAACCAGCGGGCGTCGCTGGTGAGTATCTGCTTCTCGGAAATTATCAAGGTGCGCAAGGTCTCGTTGGTGTCGTCCTGCAACGTCGGGTACTGCAGGCTGGTGGTGAGGTCGCTCAACGGCCGGCCGACGTCGCTCTCGCGCAGACTGATGATCTTGGATGCCCGCTCCGTGTAACGCCGGACGTTCAATTTCTTGTCCAGAAACAGCATCGCGATGTCGGTGCTGTTAAGCAGGTTTTTCAAATCGCTCTGCGCAAGCGCCAGATCGTCAAGCTTGGTCTGCATCTCCGCGTTGATGGTCTGCAGCTCTTCATTCATCGACTGCATTTCTTCCTTTGAGGTGGTCAGTTCCTCGTTGGCCGATTGCAGTTCTTCATTGGTGGACTGCAACTCTTCGTTGGCTGACTGCAGTTCTTCCTTGGAGGCACGCGTTTCTTCGCGCAGGCTCTGAATTTCAGCGCGGCATTGCTGGACTTCGGCCGCGTGAGATGCCTGCAGCGCCGTTTGCGTCTTGCGACGGCCACGGCCAACCGGCTCCGCCACCACATCGAGAAACACAATCATCAGCATGCCGTGCAAGGCGGCTGGCTCGCGGATGGCCTGCACGGTGACATCGACAATCTGCGTCCCTCCAACCAGCTGGGTTCGCAGGCCGGGCACCCGCACCGCCTCGGCCTGGTCGGCGGCGAGTTTCAGAGCAGCAGCCAGTGGTGTGCGTAAGCCTTCCCGCGCCATCGCGTGAAAGTTCCAGTTCGCTTTGCCGGCAGCCGGTTCCAGGTACTTGCCGGTGCGCCCGCTGATGTAGACGATGTCGCCGGCGGTATTGACCACCACCGCCGCAGGCGCATAGACCTGAAGCAATAGCCGGTCGGCGGCGGTCTGCAGGTTCTCCATAGCCGTGGTTTCGACACTAGCGGGTGGCGGCACTGGAATTTCCTTGTTGATACTGGATAGGGGCGGAAGCGACTTCAGCATGAACTCCGAGTTGCTGCCCCGGGGACTGTCCAGGCGCACATACACCCGCAGTTTTGCTTCGAGCGGGGCGAACAGCTGATTGAATCGGCCGACCGTCTCCGAACTGCCAAGCAGCATCACGCCGGTGGGGCGCAAGCTGTAATGAAAAAGGGGCAGCAACCGACGTTGTAGCGCCGCGTCGAAGTAAATCATCAGGTTGCGGCAGGACAGCAAGTCGAGTTTGGTAAAGGGCGGATCCAGCAAGACGTCGTGTTGCGCAAACAGCACGCTGTCGCGAATGCGTTTGCCGATACGGTAGCTGCCATCGTGGGCGGTGAAAAACTGCGCCAGGCGCTTGGCTGAGACCAGCTCGCTTATGGAGGCCGGGTAACACCCGCGGCGAGCGGTGGCAATGGCGTCTGGGCTCAGGTCGGAGGCGAAAATCTGCAGGCTGCATTTGCCGTACTGCGGCAAACGTTCTGTCACCTCGGCAAACACCATCGCCAACGAATAGGCTTCTTCTCCAGTCGAGCAGCCGACCACCCAGGCGCGCAGGTGGTCGCCTGACGCGCGCCGTGCAAGCAGCTCCGGCAAGGTGGCGTCGGCCAGTTGCTGCCAGACCAGAGGGTCACGGAAAAAGCTGGTGACACCGATCAGCAGCTCTTTGAACAGCAACTCGATTTCCTGTTTGTTGCGCCGCAGAAATTCGGCATACAAACCTGTGGTCGAAATCGCATGGATGGCCATGCGGCGCTCTATCCTCCGATTCAGGGTGTTGGGCTTGTAGTGCGAAAAGTCGTGACGGGTGTGTTGCTGCAGCAGCTGGAAGATTTCCTGCAATGCATTGCCGGATATGTGAGTGGTCGTGCTATCCCTGTTTCCCCCGGCCGCTTGCGCATGCCGAGACCCTGGTAAGCGGTCGATATAGTCGAGAATGTGGCCCGGCAGCGCTGCGGGCGGAGCAACGATGTCCGCACAGCCCGACGCAATCGCGGAGGTGGGCATGGAATCGAACTGCGCGGTGTCTGGCTGCTGTACCACAATCAGGCCACCCATGGCCTTGACCGCCTGCAGGCCAAGCGTGCCGTCAGACCCCATGCCCGACAGCACCACGGCAATGGCCCGCTCTCCCTGCGCCCTGGCGAGCGAAGAAAACAGGATATTGATCGGCAGGCGCATGCCGCGGGGCTCGGAGGGCGTGTCCAGACGCAGCAACCCGTGCTGCATGCTGAGCTCGGTGTTTGGCGGTATCACATACACACAATCGGGCTGGATGCGCTTGCCGTTGATCGCTTCACTGACCGACATGCAGGTGACTCGCTGCAGCAGTTCAGCCAGCAAGGCTTTTTGGGTCGGATCCAGATGTTGAACCACCAGATAGGCGAGACCGCTGTCGACTGGAACCTGCCCAAAAAATTCCTCCAGCGCCGACAGGCCGCCGGCGGAAGCGCCAATACCGACGACGCGCACTGCATCGGGCTGGGAATTGATCGGGTCGGCGGTCATGCGCTCAGCTCGCGTCGAACGATGCGCTGTGCAGTGTGATTATGGAGTACGCCAGCATGGCTGAGGCAGGCCAGTCATTCCCGGCTCGGCCAGCTTGCAGAGGAGGGCGCTGATGTCTGCTGGGTGGACATGCTGGCGTCGGTCAAACCGCTGACCGCTACTAGGCAGTACTGCCGGCGGGGTGAGACGATCGCCGTCAACTCCAGCCAACCTGACCCGTCGTCGGTCTGCGCCCTGCAACTGTTGCGCAGACCGCTGCTGTGAACCTGCTCCAGCAGAGCCCGCAACGCGGGGCCACTGCTGGGCGCTACCAAACTAACGATATTGCGGCCCCCGAGCTCATCCCGCCCCGCACCCAGCATGTCCGCTGCGGCCAGATTTCCTTCGATGATGTGGCCTTCGTTGTCTACTGTGAAATACGCGACTGGCGCGAACGCGTAGAGCTCGGAGTAATGGTCGGCGAGATTCTGGAGCTCACCACGATCCTCCTCCATGCGCTCGTGTTGCAGGTCAAGTTCCACCTGGTGTACCTGCAGCTCGTGCAGCAGCTTGAGTGCGTCGCCGGCGGTGGCCGGGTTGCTGGCGAGATTGTGCAGCAAGGCCAGTGCGGCGGTACCGATGGTCCAGCCCAAGGTTTGCGGTGCGATGCCTGTCCGAATCCTGATTTCAGCGTTATCGCGCAGCTGTACGTGGGGGCGTGTCTGGTCGGTCGTGGTGAGCATTCGTCCTCCGTGCGTTTCGTTGAACAGGGCGAGCCTACAGCAAGGCTGGTTTGGTCGGACGGCTTCCACCCATAAGCCATCGAAGTTGCCCCGCAGCCTCTGTAAAATCTGGCCAAGAGCTGCTTTTGCGGCTGCATCACCCGGCTGAGCACGTGCCGCAAGAATGAGCGCGCCCGCGCCGGCCGCATGAGAGGGAGCGCTGGCGAACCGAAGGCTGCGTCGCCGCCGCCCATCGTGCAGTGAGCAGTGACCCGCGCGCAAGCGCACATTGGCCACCGCGACGCCGATGGTTGCTGGCAGCCTGTCGGGCTTGGGTGGGCGAGACGATAGCCGACGCCGAGAGGCCAGCAGTTGCACGATTTGTGGTCCGCTAGGTTCTCTGTCGAACACGAATTGGCGGGGTGACCCAAATGATCACCGGCATCGCGCCGCCGGGGTTGCACCTCGGCGATCCAAAGTCCGCCAAGCTAGCAGGCGTTTGCCTCGCCTTAAGCCGCCCGATGCTGGGGCGCCGCCTCATTTGACACCAGCACTTGCCGGTTTTGCTCAAAGTGGTGAGGCAGCAGGCGATCCGATTCTTTCTTGACCACGGCATAACACTCGCAACTCAACGACTCCAGCTGCTCGCGATCAAGCAGCGTGATCTTTCCACGGCTGTACTCGATCACGCCGAGTTTTTGTAGCTTGCCGGCGGCTTCGGTGACGCCTTCACGGCGAACCCCAAGCATGTTGGCGATCAGCTCTTGAGTCATGGTCAGGTTGTTGCTGGGTAAGCGATCAAGCGACGACAAAAGCCAGCGGCACAATTGTTGATCAATGGAATGGTGCCGGTTGCACACCGCCGTCTGCGCCATCTGGGTAATCAGCGACTGCGTATAGCGCAACATCAGCATCATCATTTCGCCGTGGCGATTGAACTCTTCCTTCAGCAATTGGCTCTTCAGCCGCCATGCGTAGCCCGCGCTCTGCACGACGGCACGACTTGGTGTGCTTCCTCCGCCCATGAAAAGCGAGATGCCGACCATGCCTTCGTTGCCCACCACCGAGATTTCGGCAGAAGCACCGTTCTCCATCACGTACAGCAGGGAAACGATACTGTCGGTCGGGAAATATACGTATCGCATTGTGCCGCCTGGCTCATACAGGACCTCTCCCAGAGGCAGCGGGACGAGGGTGACGGCGTTGAACAAACGCTGCTGCGCCTCGGTGGGCATCGCCGCAAGAAGTGTGTTCTGTTGCGGGAAGTACTCGGAAGACATGGAACGATCCTTGAAATCGAAGTCAGGCAGTGAAGCAAGCTAGTCATTTGTTCACAGCGCTTCTGTTCGCAACGGCACTTAGCCCACGCATAGCTTCACAAATTGGTGGCTCCTGCGGGCTGCTATTTCTGGGCTGCCGGCGCTGCGCTTAATCGGCGACAAAGTACACCTCTATTCTCCATTTCACGGCAGGGGCTACCTCGCGACTCGCGTATGCTCGGATGCGCGAAATTCCGGTTGCCGTGAGTGGGAGATAGACCATGCGAATTCGATTAACGCTTGCGCTTCTGCTTGGACTGAGTACGGCGATACAAGCACCCGCGAAACCGGTCAACAGCAGCAGCTACGATGCGCTGCTGACGCTGTTTGCTGACTGGCGCGCGTTCGAACAACCGCCGCAGCGCGAAGGTGCGCCGGACTACACGGCAGCGCGCTTCGAAGCCGCGCACGCCCAGCTGCCGTCATATCAAGCGCGTCTGCAAGCAATTGATCGCAGTGACTGGTCTGCCGCTGAGCAAGTGGACTGGGCGCTGATCGAGGCGGAAATGCACGGCTTCGATTTCAATCATCGCGTGCTCAAACCGTGGGTGCGCGACCCGGCGTTCTATCAAACACTTTTCATGGAAGAAAGTGATGTGCCGGCGCACGAGGGGCCGACCAATCACGCCACTCTGGAGGTCTGGCAGTACGCGTTTCCGCTCGATGCAGCGGGTCAGGCCAGAGTGGCGAAGGAGTTGGCAGTAATTCCGCCGCTACTGGCACAGGCGCGCGAAAACCTGACGGGCAACGCACGCGACCTGTGGATCGCTGGCATTCGCAACATCGAGCAGCAGCGGCGTGATCTTGACAGCTTGGAGACCATGATCGGTGCCTCCGGCACGCCAACGATTACAGCCAATCTCGCCGCAGCGCGTGAGGCAACCGATGCGATGGCGGATTGGCTGAAGCAGCAAGCCGAGAGCAAAACCGGGCCGTCTGGTATCGGCAAAGACAACTACAGCTGGTACCAGCAGCACGTTCATCGCGTACCGCTGACGTGGCAACAGGAAGTCGATTTGCTGCAGCGTGAGCTGGATCGCGCCTGGTCCAGCCTGAAGTTGGAGGAGCAACGCAATCGCGATCTGCCGCCGCTGGTCGCAGCGAACACGCCAGAAGACTTTGCCGCGCTTACCGACAAGGCAGTGGACCGAATGATGGCGTTTCTTGAGAGCAAGGCGATCATGCCCATCAAGCCCAATATGGAGCCCGCTTTGCGAGCGCAGATGGGCGCGTTTGTGCCCGAGGCCGAGCGCAACTTCTTTGCCATTGGCCTGCATTACGACCCGCTGCCGCTCTACAGCCATTTCTACCACTGGTTTGAGCTGGCGCAGATACGCGACGAGCCGCACGCCAGCCCCATTCGTCGCGGACCGCTGCTCTACAACATCTGGGACAGTCGGATGGAGGGCATGGCCACCGGCGTCGAAGAAATGTTCATGCATGCTGGCTTATATGCAGACAGCCCGCGCTCTCGCGAAATCGTGTGGATCATGCTGGCTCAACGCGCGGCGCGCGGATTAGGCTCCCTGTATGCGCACGCCAACGAAATGACCATGGCGCAGGCCAGTCAGGTGCACGTGCGCTGGACGCCGCGAAAGTGGATGCAGCGCGAGCCGGAGCTGTTGAAGTTTGAGCAGCACCTCTATCTACGCCAGCCGGGATATGGCAGCAGCTACGTGGTGGGCAAATACCTGCTGGAACGCTTGCTCGCTCGTGCCACAGAGCAAAAAGAGGCCGCCAATCAGCCGTTTGTTCTGCGTGATTTCTTTCAGCAGGTGAACGCGATTGGCTGCATCCCAGTGACGCTGGTTGAGCAGGAAATGCTGAGTACCGCAGCAGTTGCGCCGTAGCAGCCTGTGCGTGGTTTCGATGTCGGCCACGTTGGCGCCGATACGTCCCGACGATCGGCGAGGGATTTCCTGCCTCACTCGCAGCCTCCCGCGAATACGCTGGCAGAGCGGATTTCGATTACCTCGCCTTCCGAGGCCCGCTCGCCGTGACCAACGCCCATACCGCAGGCTCCAGCACCGGCGCGTTCGCCGACCTCTAGCTTGCGAGCAAGCGACTGCGCGGTTTTGAGGGTCTGATGATGAGAACCATCATCAGTAGCCCGCTCAGATCCGCCAGTAGTTGTACCCGCCATATCGCCTCGTTGCAGTCAACGAAGACGGCCAGAAATTGTTCACGCGTGAAGGCAACATGGCGGCACCCCCAGTTCAGCGAGCCGGTAAAACGAGCAACTCGTCGCGATGAGACGCCACGAAATGTGCAAACTCGACAGGCGTTCGACCGGTCAACTCGGCCACCGTCTGTGTCACGGGTGGTGTGCGCGTGAATCTCGGCAGCATGTGCAGCAGTAGCATTACGAGGACCAAGCCGGGTTCGCGGCCGTCGCGCCGCAGCGTACGGTAGAAGCGCCATGGGCCTGGCGACTCGTAAGTGATGGGCGTGCCCAAACCCGTCGTCAACTGCGCGGCCATTTGCTGAAAGTTCAGCGGCGTTTGCGAGGTCAACGTGTAGGCCTGCCCGTGGTGCCGCGTGTCGGGTTGCGCAATGACTCGGGCTGCAACTCGGGCGATATCTCCGACATCTACAAGTGTGAACCGGGCGTTCCCCGCCGGCAGGAAGATGCGGTGCCGGCGGACCAACTCGTCATGCAGCGTGCTGGTGAAGTTCTGCATAAAGTAGGCCGGCCGCAGCAGCGTGAAGGGAACGCCGCTGGACATCAGACGCCGTTCGATCTTGTGGTGCGGGATGAACCTGTTGCTCTCTGCCCCCTGCACCGACAGAAATACGATATGGGTGACGCCATGCTGGCGCGCCCGCGCGATCAAATCACCGAAATCGCCGTTAAGTTGCGGCGGACGCATGAGGAACAGACTGTCGCAGTCAGCCAGCGCTGCGTCTTGACTGGTGGGATCGAGAAAGTCGAAGGCGACCGGCCGCACTCTCGCATCGCCTCGCCATGTCGCGGCAGCGCTTGCAACGTCGCGCACCGCCGCGCGCACGGCGATGCCGTCAATGGCACCCAGCGCCGCAATCAAGGCTGCGCCAACTTGACCCGTGGCACCGGTCACAAGGATGCGTTTCATTGCGCCGCACTCGTCAGACGGATCACGGCCGGTCCGATGGCAAGGGCAGCGGATCGATGGCGGCAAGCACCTATCCGTCGAGGCCGTCGGCGCGAGTAATCGCATCGCTGGAACAGTTCACCCGATTTTGCGGCAGGCCCAACGCCATTCGCTGCGACAGCGGCCCGAAGCACATCGGCTGTACCTCGCAACGCTGGGCGGAGGTCAACGCCATCCGGCTTCATTGCATCCAGCCCGACTCAACAATCGGCCACATGATCTTATTGGACGATGGGACAGAGCAGGCAGATGCGCAGCTTGGCCGGGCTAAGTCCGCCCGGCTGCTAAAGCGCGCCCACGAATCCGATCTTGGCAACGCCAACATTCTTGGCAACAGCAAGTACCTCGGCCAAGACGTGATACTCGGCATCTGGGCTGGCGTCGATTTTCAGCATTGGTTGATCAGCAACCGACTTGCCGAGCGTCTCGATCTGCAGTGATGCCTCCAAGGCAGTACGCGGTAACGGCAGGTTGTCCCAGAACAGGGCTCCGCTGGCATCGATTCGCAAATTGATCGGCGCGGGAGGCTCGACCTGCGGCTTCACGCGATCAACGTCTTGCGGAAGATCGATGGGGATTTCAAACGAGAGCAGTGGCGAAGTCACCATGAAGATGATCAACAGCACCAGCAACACGTCGATCAGCGGCACGATATTCATGTCGCTCTTGCTTGAAGCATGGGCAACCGCACTAAAAGCCATGGTGAGCTCCTCAGATTAGTCCGCGTAGGGGTCGGCCAAGCCAAGTTCAACGTTAACTTCTACGACGAGCTCGCCGCTCAGCACCGCCGCCTTGGAGATTACGCCTTTCCGCGGTGCGGGCAAGCGCTCCGCACGCCCCGGTCCAGGTAAGTCACGGCAAGCTGGAGATACCTGCAAAGCTGTCTCGTGGCCACGGGGAAATCGTCATGGCATGGGCTTGCAGGACGGCAGGACGGCTGCACGGCAAATGCCAGCGTGGTGGCGGAATCAGCTTGCATACTCTCGATGATCACTTCCTGATCGAACAGGTGCCGCCCTGCAAGGCGCTTGGTGATGAGTTGAAGATTCGTTACGTCGCGGCCGTGGACATTTTCACAGACGCTCAAGGCGGACTGGCGAGCGCAAGTTGGGCCTGCGAAGCAGGGCTTGCGATCACACTGGGGCTCCTGGATCACTCGAAAGTGCAGCTTGCTTGCAACTCGGAAGTGCAGGCCCGCTTGCCGGCAGACGACTCGGCGGTTCGGCTGTCCTCAGCGCACATTGCTCGAATCCTGCAATCCTAACCGCCCCACGGCAGCAGCCTGAATCACGTCAATCACCTTCAGCAGCGCCGCGAGGGGGGGCCGGATAACGCAGGTCTGATGACCGACAGTAAACGGTCGGCTGCTGCCAGTCTTGTGCGGGCTTTTCCTGGGCACAGTCGTTGGCGACGCGGGTCTGGACAAGTCCTACACACCTGCTTGCGAGGCGAGCCCGCTTGGTTCAGCTGGCAAAGCGGGACACCCGTGCTGGCAAATCATGGTCACCTCGCTGGCAATGCGCAGCGGCCAACTCTGCGTCCGATTGGGTGCGAACTCCTTCTCTCTCGCGACACCTCAGCTCTAGGTGGGGATCAACAGCGCGGCACAGTTGATCGCCACGACACCGATTTCGAGTGGCCAAAAGGGGAGGGGACCAATGTCGTCACGAACGCTGTGGTCGGCGATGACCAAGAGCATCGCCAGCTTGCCAAGGGCTGGATCAATCGACCTGATCGAATGGCCTGTGCCGAGCGAGATGTTGCTCGTCGCGAGCACCGAGGCGGTTGGGCTTCTTGCGGCTTCCAGCAACATTCTCAGCGCTTGATCTGCAGCTCTGCGAAAGCGAAGCGCTGCTAGGTCGCGCCCACGCTTGGCAAGCATCGTGGGGGAGGAGGTGCGAATTTCGGACCGCTCGCGAC
>Ga0163147_10002733_pt1 | contig 24509 bp, 30 predicted proteins | sample OliLakLV19MP6G1_FD_148597 | JGI IMG/M metagenome (GOLD analysis project Ga0163147, IMG submission 148597) | Freshwater microbial mat bacterial communities from Lake Vanda, McMurdo Dry Valleys, Antarctica- Oligotrophic Lake LV.19.MP6.G1 | ecosystem: Environmental > Aquatic > Freshwater > Lake >...
ACCCACGACTGAGGTTCTCCCGATGTACGACACCGAAATGCTCCTCGCCGACCTGGCCGCGCTCGATCCCATCGACGCCTACCGTGCCTCTGTCGCACTCCACTGGCGTATACGGGACATCGGGGCCACAAAGGGTGCGGAAGTTCTACAGTCGATCCTGCCAAACGTTGCCGAGTTTGCAGTGGACGTAGATCACGAGTACGACGACAACGGCGGAACGTATCGCGTCTTCAACAGTGCCTCTCTGTCGCTTCTCGACGGCCGAACACTTGAACTGCCTGACGAATCGCGCATCGCCGAGGGCAGTTGGGTGGATGGCTGCTGCTGTCCGCACCTTGATGATGCAGCAGAGTCGCGCGTCGACGCCCGCATGGAAGCAGACCCGACCCTCGACCGTTCGGATGCCATGCTCATCGAGCTTGGCGCTGACTTTGGTCTTGACCTCGATGCGATGCATCTACTGGTCGATGTCGCCAGCTTTCTTGCACGCGAGGGCGACGAAGGCGGCATTTCGTTCCGGCCCTGCATCCCCCTTGCGACGGACGCCCCTGCAGGACTGACCACTGCAACCAATGAGGAGGCCGCCACGGTATGAACCTCCTTCTCGAAACGTCACTCGTGGGACTGTCTTACGGCGACCAGATCACCGCCATTTACCGTCTCCGTGACCAGATACCGGCGCGTCTGCAGGCTCTTGCAGTCGAGCAGATCCGCGCACTGGTTCCCGTGGCTGCGCGCGTAACGTGGAGGGGCGACATCGCGCATCACGATGACGGGTCGAGCGCAGCGTACGTCGTCAGGCATGCCCTTGTTATGCGCGACGGATCCAGCGTGAGCCTACCGCTGGAATGCGACCTCGGCTGCGGGGTCGACTGGTGGGAATCGATTCACTTCGGCGCGTTTGCCGATGGCGATGCCGAAGAAGCGTTCCTCAAGAGCCTAGAGACCGCCAAGTTTGATGCCGAGTGCGACGTTGACGCCGCCGAGAACATCGCCTTGGCAAGGCTGGGGTCTGTCGTGGGCAGTCTCGACGTGCGTGCCCTTATCGGGGCGATCACCACACTGGCTGAAGCCGATCCGTTCGGTGAAGTTTACGAACTCGCTGAGGCCATCGAACCCACGCCCATCCCACTAGGATCATCACCATGTTTGACATGAATGCCATCGGCGAACAATTGGAGACTCTTTCACCCGGCGAAGCCTTCGTGGCAGCGTTCAATTGGCATCACGAGGCCAGCGCGCGCTCCGAGGCGAGGTCCGGCGTACCGACAAGCGCGACCTCACCGATGATGCCTATTTTGATGAAGCCGAGCAGGAGATGGATGGTAACTTCGACCGCGGCCGTTCGGTTGGCGTCGAAATCCGCCCATCCAACACATTCTCAGGCGTGCCGGAGATCATTGATCTTGATCCGAAATGGTTTGACGCACGCAACGACGAAGACTGAGCTTGGGCCTCCGCCCTAGCGTTTAGCTGCTTAGTCTTAGAACGCGCAGCACATTCACCCGCAACTTCCAGGCATTGATAGACCCCCACAGACTTAGCTCATCCATGAGCGCTGTGAGTCAATCAATGAATGCTAATCAGTTCGACATTTGGGTGGCGATAAACCCGGCAGAGTGCATTGCTCCGCGCAGCGCGCTCGTCTCAAGCGCTGATCAATCTGGCGATTCGCGCCTTTGCTACTTTGAGGGCAATCTCTACGATGCTGACAACATGAGGCGCTTCACTGATCGCGTGATGCATGCGGCTGGCCGCGCTGTGACGCGTTACCCGACGGTGGCCAAATCGCGCATTCCGGTTACCGATCTGCGCCATGTGGGGACCTACGACGCGCGCTCACGTCGGATCTGTTCGATTACCGACCATGACGCGCTCCTAAGCTACCTGTCACCTGAGCCACTGCCGGTTGTCCTGACTGCCGAAGAGGCCCGCAGACGCGCCAGCGCCGCACTATCCGGGTTCATGGCGGTGCCGCACCACAGCAGCGGCGGTCATGACGTTTGGGGCAGGCTGCACACGTGGACAGGCGCGACGCGACGCAATGCCGGCGTTGCGTTGTTTGAGTGCGTCACGCTCGACGGCGAAGCGACGGAATGGCTGCCTGCAATGGGGTTCCCATTTCCAAGTGTCGACTCGGGTCTTCGCTGGCTACTGGACCAGTAATGAACAGTGGCAAGCAAGCGATCGCGTCAGATCGGAGCGGGAACGCTCCTCGTGTCTTAAATCACGAAGGTCGCCCGCAGGATGGGCTCGGCATCAGCGGGGGAGACGTATTTGCTACCAGTAGCGGCAGATCAACAACGCCATACCCTAAGCAACGACGCCCACGATACGAATCATCGTGGCTGATTGACAACGCATGCGCTGAAGCAAAGAGCCGTGGTGATGACTTCAATCTCACCAGCTTTCAGTCGGAGCGAGTGAGCAAGGCGGGATGCATACCGGACTGTAGCCGGATGGCAATGACCGAGTATCTCTTTGGGCAGCAGCCTGTCGTTCTGCCATCCATCTTCTGCAGATGGCTTGAAACCTAATCAGGCCTGTTTGGCAAATTCCGCGAACACCATCCAGAGCGAAAGCCCCGTTGCCAAAAAGAGCAGCGGGATGATGACGGGCGGCATGGGAAAGGGCAGAAAAATGGCGATGAAGTACCCCACCGCCATCAGCTGCAGCAGATACAGGCTAAGACGATGTCTCAGCGGGCTCGCAAACCCGAAGTTGGTCCGCTTGATTCGCCGCCGCACCCAGCCATCGACCACCCACGGCAGGATGAAGAAGACCGCATAGGGCCACCACAGCAGCAGGTGGGCCACGCGCACAAGAGCGAGATGGACGACGGTCCACCAGGTGCGCAAGCGCCCTTCCCACCAGGTGAATAGTGAGCCGGCATAGTTGGTCATCCCGACCTTCTGGCGATCCTCAGGCGTTGGAATCCATGCGTTGTAAAGCGTGTTCAGAACACCGGTGTCGACAAACGCTCGCGTGAACCAGTCGGTTGCTCGCGCCTCGGCGGCCACGGACACGTCGTTGGTAAAGAAGCGCTGATTCATTGCTCGCTCTTTAGCAAAACCGTCCTGGAGCCATTGATCACCAACGAAGCCCACATAAAGGATCACGTGGAGCAACACGATCAGCGAGATGAACGTCCAGCTGCGTCCAACGGCCATCAGTAAGGGGGGTCGATGATGGACGTGAGTTGGTGAGTAAGCGCACCCATCAGTGACGGATGAACGACCCGCTGCATGATCGCAAGGCGCAACGCCGGCGGCGAAAACGCGAGGGCTGCCGGCTGAATTTCGCCCGTCAGCATGATTTGTGCCGGGCGATGGCGGCTCAGCCACTCACCCAGCGGCGGGCTGGCCAAGGCATCCCAGCTGCTGCCGCGAGAGCCTTGAACCATCACCTCAGGAAGTGCGGCGACAGGCTCGAAAAGCCCTGCGTAGTAGGCCACCAAGACATCCTGTCCAAGTTTGTCTTTGTCCGGCAGGCTCACCTGCGTGGCAGCCATCACCTCAAACGCATTCATGACGCACGCGCCAAACAACGAGCCACCGCTTGTGTCGGGCAGGTAGTCGGTGAGATGCCACGCCAGTGCCTCTGTAATTTTATGCGCGGCAGGCCACTGCAGAAACATCAAACGGCCAACCGAGGCAATACGGTGACGCCTGAGCACCACGCGCAGCACGCTATCGCCGGACGTTGGGAGCCGGTCATGGTTCCCGATCATGACGGGAGGTAGCCCAAAGAAAGCAGCGGCGTCGTTCATCATGCGTTGTTGAGAAGAATGGGGATGCGAACCTTCACGACACGCCCTCCTGAAAACCGACCAAAAAACTCCAGGTTGGGGATCGAACCCATCATCGCCGGCGGCACCAAAGGATACGCGGTCTCCTTCAGACTTTCCGACGTTGTGCCGCTAAATACGAGCGGGTCATCGGCTTCAGCTTTTGTCGATTGGCCATATTCAACATGCCGAACAACCGTCTCGCCCATCGTGTTCGTGATGAACTCTTGGGTCTCCGTCTCGATGACGCGCAAACTGAAAACGTTGTTCAGATTGCCGAGCATCATCGTCGCCTTGTCCTTCGAGCCCAGTCTGGCCGCAAAGTCACCGACGGTCTGCGTCGCCACACACACGCGCACGCCACTTCCAGCGCTCTTGTTTAGCATGCTGATAAAGGGCTGGTTCGCTAGCTCGCTCCCTTCGTCTACGAAGAGATTCACCGGCTTGTGATCGCGCGAGTAGTTGTACCGATCCCCCGCCACAGCCGTCAGGTCGCTTAGGAAAAGCGATCCGATCGCGCTCCCTACTAGGGCATCTGAGAGCGAATCGAGGCCGACGTAGCAGACCTTGTTCATCCGAATGATGCGCGAGAAGTCCGTGATCGGACGCGGGTCACGCAGATCCAGACTATCGGGCGAGAGAAGCCCGCCGATCGAGCCCGCCGTGAGCATATTCAACACGGGCATCAAGGATGTGACCATTTTGCCGAAGTGCGTCGCGTCATGCGTAAAGCTCGACATCAGGCCTTCAAGCGCAGAGCTTGGTTTCTGCTTGGCCACGTACTCCTGATAGAAGCGAACATAGCGCCGCGCGCGCTCTTTATCGTCCGCCTTGCATCCCTCCAGTTGTCTTTTTAAGTGCTGGCGCCACTCATCCCCATCGAATGTTTTCTCGCAATAGGCGTCGGTTGCCACGCACACAAGACCTGCAGGTCCCGCCTCAAGGTAGCGCCTCAAAAGCATCAATGAGGGCTTCTCCTCGATCAACAGAAGCCCGCCGATGATGTTTGACATCGCCATCTGTCCGAAGGCGGTGAACGGATCGGAGCCTGTTTCGGACGGGATTAGAGCGGCAACGCGGCTGGCGAGCTCGGTGGGTCGATTCCAGTTTTTCAGAGGATCGATTCGAGCGCTCTTGTCCGGGAAGGCGGGGTGGAAGTAGACGAAGTCATTCTCACGGCCCGCGTCGATGCAGGCCTGGCGCGCGCACTCGGTCAAATCAAAGTCAGATTTCGGGTCCAAAATAATGACGGTTTCGCCCCGGTAAACTGCCTGGGCGATGAGCGAGTCCATGAAGCGCGTCTTGCCCGATCGCGTGGTCCCGGCAAGCAGTGTCTGACCCTTCAGATGGTCGGTGGGAATGAACAGCGCCTCCTCTTTCTCACCGACGCCATGAATCCAGCGTTGACCAACCCCATCAGGATCACGTGCGGCGATGCGCTCTGGGTCGTGCCGCGTGATGGTGTAGGCGAGCTGGGCTTCTGCTTGTGACCAGTTAAACCCATAGCCGATAAATACCTTGCCAGGGTTGGCGTCGCAAATCCCCTTTAGCGTTTCGCGCGTCATGAAGGCGAGCGGATGCCCCAGCAGACGCTTCTGCTTGCGCCAGATCGCCGCGGCCTGTGAGCCGCGCAAAGCGGCCATCCCGACGCACACGCCGCCGAACAGCACAAACGGGGTGCTGGGATACGGGGCAAGACTCACCGAAAAGACCATCATCAACGCTGCGGAAACCCACGCAGCGACAGCGTATAGCTCGGAGATCTCCCGGTAAGGGTTATCGTATGAAAAGGTCGGCGTCATCCGTCGTTGGACTCGGGATCGAAGTCAGGACTCAGGCGATAGGCTTTCTTATCATTGCCTACCGTCAAGACCGGATTCGGGGTCAGCGAGAGGAGCTCGAACGCCATCCCTTTGTGGATGTCTCGCATGACGCACGCTGACGTGACGAACTCAGAAAGGGCGAGGGAGGTTGAATTGGGCGTGATTCGTGCCGACCGCATACCCGCGTACATCTGGCGCTTAAAGCCCATCCGAATGTGTTTCGGAATTTTATGGGGGAGCTTCTCAGTCAAGTGAGCCTTCGTAATCACCGTGGGCACCGCTTCATCATCAGCAACGGCCTGCACGAGGGGCTTGCTGGCCACAGTGAGCGAGGGAGTGGACTTCAGGAGCTCATACATCAAGCGGCTTAGATCCTCATTCCCGAAACAGCCACTTATTTTTATCCCGTTCTTCTCGATCTCAACAACCATTTTCTGCGAGGCCGGATCAACCACGATCCAGCCCGAGTCATTTAGGTCGTTGCGCTGTTCGAGAGGCCCCATCCCGTGCCCGACAAACATGTCCGGGTACGCGAAGATGACGCGGCCGTCGAAAAAGTCAGCGTCCTTGCCCCACACGCGCCGCCCATTGAGTAGATCCTGAATCATGGCCACCACCACCATCCCGGCTTTCGGACGCAGCTGACCGATCTGGGAAAGCAGCGCTGTTGTGGTGCTGTCGGTATTCGGTGCGCCACCGGCACTTGGTGTGTCGGCGCCGGTGCCAGCGGGTTCATCAGATGGCTGGCTCGCGATGACGTCCGCAGCGTCCTGACTCGAACGGCTCGCCACCGTGGGACTGACCGGCAACGTGTCAGCAATCTCCGTGGGTGCTAGGGCGCGAATTCGAACGTTGGCCGGCGCGGTGCGCGAATCCCCCATGACGACGTCAGGTAACGCCAATTGAATTGCGGTGACCCCCACGGTCGCGCTTTCACTCGCGATATCGATCATCCAAAAGGGCTGCCCTTCTGGAGTCAGGGTAATGAACCGATGATGCGTCAGAAGGTCAATGATCTGGCCCGTGTTGCGCGGCACCCCCTTGAGCTTGCCTTCTTTGCTTAGGCGGTCAATGGGCCCCTTCAGAATATCGGGCATCAGCCCGAATAACCCCGACGTGGTCAGCCACAGTGGGTGGCCTACTGTGTTGAGCTTCCACTCGCCTTCATTGACCAGGCGCCCCATTGCGCGAACGATCAGCATGCCGTTCGATCGATCGGGGCTGCCGCCTGCGGCAATGGCGCGCTTGGCCTGATCTTCGAGATCAAATTCAACGCTACTTTGCTCAGCGTCCGATGCCAGTGAGGCGATGATGTTGGTGCTGCGTGCCTCGGGCTGGGTAAACGCCAAGACCATCTTGTCCATGACATCGCGCGCGCCATCACAACTCAGGTGTTCGAGCATGTCGGCCCCCAGGATCTCCCGAACCAGCACGGCACCGAAGCTCGCATGCCGGTTCCCCCGCCGGCCGCTGTTCCAGCGGACGTAGTACCCAGTGAGCCCATGCCGTTGCGTCCATTCCCACAACGACGGTCCATGCCCATTCCAGACGTGGGTGCCGTCTTCCGACACCGCATTGACGTCGATAACGACTTTTCCGAGATCGTGCATCAAGGCGGCAAAGACGGTGGCGAGCCGCCATTTAGGGTCAATGGTTTTACGATATTCCGGCTCAACATTGAGGGCGAACAAGCGCCCCTCTGCTAAGCGCGCCGCGAAGCATGCGGCCTCAATGCCATGGCGCAGGAGGCCTCCACGCCCGCAATGATGATCAGACTCTGACGCAGGCAACAAATGCACGCGTTCGACGTAACGAAGTACCACCGGAACGACAAGCCTGTTGAACTCATCAAGCTCTAACCCTAACGATTGCTGCAGGCGCTCCATCAGCGCCGATTGCCCTTTCAGCAACACCTCTGGCGGCAGTGCCGGCACCATTTGCGTGGGTTCGGGGTACTGCGGGATAGGGGTTGTTCCAAACGTCGGCTGCGGGGCCGTTACCTGAATGGTGGCCGGTGCCGCAGTGGGGGCAGGAAATGCCTGCTCATCTGGGCGCGGGGCGAAAAGGGTTCGTAAGCGATTTAGCATGGGGACAGTGTGCCGATAACGGTGAGCGCGTGACCAACGAAAAGACACTCATTTCGGCCATGTTTCGCCGTATTGGTTACATGAAAATGCCGGCCTGCTCGATGAACTCAGACGCCTTGCTCTCGTTCTCCCGGCAATACGACAAGACCAAGCGCTCGCGGGCGCGGGTCATGCCCACGTACATCAAGCGGCGCTCCTCTTCCAGGTCCGCTTTGTTGGACGGCAGAACCCCTTGCTCGCACCCCACGATCCACACGTAGTCAAACTCAAGGCCCTTGCTTGAATGCAGGGTCATCAGACGTGCGCCAGGCGTGTCGGCATCATCCGTATTGAGAAGCTGCCGAAGGATGTCCACGAGGGACCCTTCATACGTTGCGATGCGCTTTGAGCAAAGCTCAAGCCGTGCACGCTCTTGGTTGAGGCGTTCCTCTGAAACGGTTTTCCCGCGACCCCAGCGAACGTACTTAACGATGAACGCAGAGATGACGTAAAGCGCGTGCTCCAACTGCCGTGTCTCGATCTTATCGAGCCACTCCGGCAGAAGCGTCCTAAGATCCCCGATCTGTCCGACGCAGGAGGCGCTCATATCCTGGTCACGAAGCCCCGTGAATCGGAGAAGCGACCCGCGGTAGCGTGGTGCGACGATGTCGCGCAGCTCTTCCATCGCGGAGGACGACGCGCCGCAGCGCAAAAGCAGCGTATCAATGCCGGAAAACGTTCTGTGGGCCACCGCGTTTAGAACGCCCAGCAAGATTTGCGGACCCACCATGTCCCACAGCGACTCAGCGCCCACGCGAACATAGGGGAACGCTTTCGCTATTTCACCTTCAAGTACTTCGAGAAGCGAATTGGTACGCGCCAGTATTCCCCAGCGCGCGGGCTCGCCGCTGGCCAACACCGCCCGCACTGTCGACTGCATCTCGCTGGTGCGTAGCTGGTGGCCCTGCATGCTGACGCTTCCCTCGATGGTTGAGGTGGTGCGCAGGTGCTTGGCGATTCGCTCCGTATTGCGTCCGATCAGGCGCGCAGCCGCGCCCAGTATTTCCGGGGCACACCGATAGGTAGTGTCCAACACCACCTCCTGTGCCCGCGCAAGTTTGACGAAGCGCCGCATACCGTCAACGCCGAGCGAAAAACGCCAGCTGTAGATGGACTGGTCGTCGTCGCCCACGCAGGTCACGATGACACCGGCGGCAACATGCGCGCGTATCCACTCAAACTGCAGAGGGTCCGAATCCTGAAACTCATCCACAAGGAGGTGGGTGACCTTCAGCGTGGCTACGTCGCCATTTCGCATGCCGTAGATCACTCGCAAAAGCATGTCCGCGAAGTCAACTTCCCCTGCCGCATCGAGGGCGGCTTGGTACGCATTGAAGGCAAGCACACGCACATCTTGGTCAGGCGAGGGCAGGGGGTAATCCGGCTGACTCTTGTAGAGCTCAACGGCCTCCTTTGTTTCGGCGAGGGTGAACGATTTGCCCACGTGCTTCATGTGGGCGGACCGAATCAACTCGGCCACCTTGAATTTGGAGGCGACCTTGAACTGAACACCGGTGGTGCGCAGTTGCCTCATCGCGTGTTGGTGGAAGTTGCCAGAGATGATTCTGCGGCCTGCCCCTGGAGACAGCTTTCGGATCCGCTCTTCAAGCTCGGTCGCGGCATCGTTGGTAAACGTCACCGCGCCAACGATCGCCGATGCAGAGCCTTTGAGAAGGTGCGCCGCCCTGTGCGCCAATACGGTCGTCTTCCCGCTCCCAGGGCATGAGCTGACCAGCAGGTGCCCGTTTGTAAAAACGGCGGCCTTCTGCTGGTCGCTCAATTCGCGGCGAGGGGAGGGGGCTGCTGCTGCAGGTGCTTGGTGTTCACCTGCAGGAGCTTCAGCGACGGCGGAGAGCATGACGCCTCCTGAGTTAAGCGGCGGCGGCCAGAGCTTCAACGTCCGCCGTCGAATCATCGACATCTGCGTTCTGCACCGTTTCGCCCTCAACATCGCTAACGGATGCAGTAATCGCGGCGAGTTCCTTTTCATTGATCCTCGCCTCGTAGCGCGCCTGCGCGGCTTTCGCCTCACGATTGGCGGCGGCCTTGGCGCGAATCCAAATACGAGCAATATCGCGCGACAGGGCATTCAGCTTGCCGCGGATGTTCGCGCGCTCGGCGACCTTTTCGTGATTGGGAACCTCACGCAGGATCTGCATGGCTTCGAGGTACCACAGGATCTCGTCATAGATCCGGATCAGGTGCAGAAAGTCCATTGAGACCGGGGTGTAGGCCGGCACCACCAGCTTCTTGGGGTTGGTGAACTTACGCTTCTGCCTAAACCCGACCGCATCGGCCAACATTTTGAGCCGCTCCAGTGTGCCCTCAAGGTCCTTCCTGACCGGGGCGATCATCTCGTCGACGATGACCAGTGCCTGCTGGTGGTTGTCCCGGGTTGTCATGGTTTCCAGGACCTCTTGCAGCATGAAGGTCGAGGACTGGGCCGTCGAGTACCAGAGGGAGAAGTTCTTCTGAACGATGGCCGCGTGAAGTTCAATCTCCACATCAATCACCGCGGTGCTCAACCGCGGCACAAAATCAATCTTCGTTTGCCGCCTCGCGTTTCTATGCGCCTCTCGCTCTTTACGAACGCGCAACGCAATCTCAGGGTCATACCCTGGCTTTGCGATGGCATCCGGGTGCGCGGTCATGGTGTCGCTGCTGTCAGTGGTGCTTTCGGTCAAGCTCATGGTGTCGATCCTTGTCGACGGTGGGTGTGACATTAGTCTCCACATCTAGGCGTGTCGTGATCACGCGAAAGCCCCCCCAAAAGGCCACTGTTTCTTTGAGGTGCTGTCAACCTATTGACGACGGCGCATTGCCGTTCTAGCCTTCGCTCACCTCGAGTCTTCTGACTCAGTGGTCCTAGCAGGAAGTGACCTGCTCGCATTTGCGGCTCCGACCTAATGGAGCATTTGAAAGTCCCGATGCCACACGCATCGAGGCCACCTGCAACGCAGGTGTGTGAATCGGTCGGCACCCGTTGCTTGGGCTGTCTGCTGCGGTGTCATGAAGTGGGGCGAGCGCCGGTAGTTTCGGCGACAGAGTCAGACGATCTTGTCTGCTCAACCACCTCATCAACACCACAAGACCCGGTAGTTTCTACCGAGGCCATCTGCAAGGCAGATGCGATTGACAGTGACGCCTCTTCACGAGGTTGCTCGCTGCGGTGCCATGTAACGGAATGAGCGCTTCTCTCTTAGGAGGTTGCGACAGTAGTTGGTGCGTCTTCCCAACTCATCCTGCACATGAACACCCCTTGGGGTCCGTCAACTAGCGCGTTAGCGCTTGCGGATCAAGATGCGCGGATTGCATTCGCGTACACCTCACTGATCTCTCCCTACGGGAGGCGTATGCCTTCCTTTACGGGAGGGCTACGTCTCCCGGCGGGAACAACCCGCCAATCGTGCCATGGCAGGGGTTTATTACTTGCCGGCGGCACGGCCGAGGAGTCGTTATGAAAAACCAAGCGATCAAGAGAACCGCTTCACAGGTGGAGAAACTCCAGCAGTTGCGTGCAAACGCAGCTGCTCGTACGGCGATGCGGTATGGCTTGTGGGAAGCGTTTTTGGCCGTTGCCACAGCAGTATTGCTGTTGGCTGTGTTTTTCCTGGCGTCCTCGTACACCGAGAACGCCTATCCAGCTCCTGATCCTGCTTCGTCAACTGACGCAGTAGAGTCCATTAAGAGCTACCAGGAGCGCCTATCGGTAGCGATAGGCGACTAAGTGCCTGCTCAACCCTGGTGATTATTCCGGGGTTGGGCGTGTCTCAAGCGGATGGTTGTCGTCCGTTTCAGACACGCCCGATCCCGAGCGTGATACCCAGGAGAACGAACATGGCAGCCATTCTTTTTGACAACGGACAACCCACGATCATCTGTGACGACGGTCGTGTGGAAGTGGTACCTGCTGAGGTGGTAGCGCAAGCAGACGAGCAGCTCGACATCATCGAGATCTGCCGTCGTTACGCCATCAAAGCGGGCCTCGTCCGAGTCCGTGCACAGCCCGCGCTTCACGCAGCTGCGTGAGTGCGAGATGTCCGGATAAGCGCGGTGTGGTCTCCACACCGCGCGCTTTTGAAGGGGTGGCGCCTAGCCGCTCCCTCTTCAAAAGCGCGCAAGACGCGAATGAGTTTTGTAGCAACGCTAGGAGGGCGTTCAATCCTCCCCATGGCCACGCGTTATTTGCGTGGTTGATTAAGCCATACGACGCATAAGGAGAAAGATGTGTCGCGATCGTATCGAAACTTAGTGTTACTTCAGGGCGGGCTGACGGCGGACGCCAAATTTCATCGGTTCGATGATGGGACTGGTTCGCTCCGCATGCGGGTCGCGACCACCAAACGCTGGGCTGATAAGGCCGGCGGAGTCCAAGAGAGGACTGAATACCACAATGTGGTCAAGAAGCTCTTCTCAGAAGCCCAGATCAACTTCTTCACCGAGCGGTTGGTGAAGGGTGCGGAAGTGGATGTCGAGGGCGAGCTCACGCATCGCGAATACACCCGCGAGGACGGTGAGAAAGCGGTAATCACTGAGGTGGTGGCCGATCGGATTCAGCCGATTGGTTCCACCCCGATCGCATCCACCAAGCCGGCAGCGCCTGAAGCGCCTGAGCCGCCTGCAGCAAGCCAAGAACCCGGCGACGTCGTGTTTTAACCACGTAATTTCATAGTTCCTTTCCCCTATCCCAGGGGCCAACAAATGGCCCCGGAAGGGACGGTCTTAAAAAGACCGGGGCCAAGGAGCAGCAGATGAACAAAGTAATCAAGCAGGGCCCGTTTGCGGGCACTGAGATTCCCGTCGATGCCACGCGTGCCGCGGTTGAGGGAAGCGGTGTGTGGTGGTCACCTCGTGACCGTACGCCGAGCGTCCTTGACCGTTTCCCTCCCGAGGCTGGATGGGGTATCACGGTAACTCGCCAACCCAGCGACTTGCTCATGCCGGCCATGTGCCAGCAGACGAACAAGTACTACACGGACCCCACGGGGAGCACGATGCGATTCCCCACCGTGTACGTCGACGCTGCCCTTGTGCGTGAAGACGGTAAGGTGGTTGCGCAAGCCGGAACGCTCGTGATTCTCGATGGCCCTCGTGCGTTCGAGCAGGGTGAAAACAATGCTCGAAATCGACTGTACGAAGCCCTTGGGCTGTGCGGTGCCCACGACATAGATGAGTTTGCAGAAGACCCTGCTGCAAAACCGCCTGTCATCAAGGACTCGCCATCAAGCACAGCGAACGTGTCCAGCATCAATCCGATGTCAGGCGTCCGCGCTGTCCCCAGCACGAACCGCCATCATCAGGATGCACCCGTCGCTGCCGTTCTATTGCCCGCCAAAGAGCCAGCCCCCCAGGCTGCGGTCAAAGCAGAAGCACCGCCTGTGCAAAAGGGCAATCTGTCACCGGGTCTCATCAATGTCGCTAATCAGCGGGCAGCGATGAAAGGTGTTCCGATCCCGGCGTTCAAGGACGACGCAGAGGTCGAGCAGTTCATCGATCAACTCGCAAGCTAGGAGGCGGGCCATGGCACTGCAAAAAGTGTATGTCTCTCCGAGCAAGCTTGCCGATCTCGAAACCTGCGGCTTCATGTACGCCAAGAAGCACATCGAGCGATGGAAGGAAGAGACGGTTTCCCACGCGCTTGTCTTTGGCAGCGCGTTCGACGACACAATCGACTGCTATCTCAGGAACAAGCTCATCGGCGTCGAGATCGACATCGTTGGAACGTTTGAGATGCTCTGGGATGAGCGAACCTCGAAAGAGGCCGTTGCCTACTCATCAACGACCAGCTCAACTGAGATGCGTCAGATGGGCGGCATGATGGCAAGCCGCTTCCCGGAAGCATGGGATGCAACCGGTTACAGCATTGCGCTTGACCCGGAAGGCGAGCCCATCATGCAGCGAAACCTTGAGATCGAGCTGCCGCACAACATTGTGCTGCGTACCAAGCTCGACCTGGTGGTGAAGACGCGTGAAGACAAAATCCTGCTGATGGATCTGAAGACGGCAGCCGCCATCTACCCTGAGTTCTTGACGCCACTCTCTGAGCAACTCACTGCCTATCAGATTGCCGTTGAAGCCCACGGGCCGTCATTGGGGATCGAGAAGCTAGATGGTCTCGGCTTCATTGAAGCGATCAAGCGGAAGGTGCCAAAACGTGATGGCCAAGGCCCCACGGTCGAAGCCCCCGTCGTTGCCCCGCGGCGGACCGATGTGCAGGTCGCGGAGTACTTGCAGAAGGTTCAGTGGGCGGTCGAAGACATCCGTCGAGGACGTTTTCCACGCCGTCCACGCGCTGGGTACAACACGCCGTGTGCTCTTTGCTTTATGCAAAATTACTGCGCTTTTGGAGAGACCGAGGGCATCGTCATGCCCGAGTTGAAAAATCATACGTTCGCGTTTGCGGCGTAATTTCAGTGCCGAGTCCCGCAAAGGGGCTCGGCACGTTTCACCCCTGAATCCGAGGGGTATTTCTCAAGCACATCTGCTTGCGAAATGCTCTTCCGCGGCGCGTCTGACAGGCACGCGCTGGCGCAAGATCGTATCCGAATTGACCTGCATCCGCAGGCAACTCGCCACCGGCGCGATCAATGCCGGGCATGACCCCCTAACCGGGCGCAATTAAGCGACATCCACACGTGCGTTTTGCACACCCCATGCCCGCTGGCATCACACCAGCCGGTGTGATGGATGGCGCGGCTATTCCCATCCCACTCAGGCGACCCCTCGCCAGGGAGTCAATACACATGAAAGCAGAAACAGAGATGGCGTCTACCAAAGGCGCGGATCGGTTGAAGTTGTTCCGCGTGACGCTTAACTGGGCGGATTCCGAAGGCACGTTCTGCGAGAACTGCTGGGCGCCGAGCGAACACGAGGCGCTCCTGCAAACGGCCAATGTCATGGCCGAAGGGGAGTCGTTCGACAATGATGAAAGTCGCGCCAAGTGGATCGAATCGCGATTGGACGACGCAGGTCCATATGCAGCGGAGGAAGTCGAAACGCTGGTGCTCAGCGGACTGAGGGAGCTGTTTGCTGGCCCTGTTGCCACTGATGGCTCATTGCCAAGTTACACCGACGTGGGGGACATATCCATTGCATCGATCCGCGATGCGTTGGTGGCCAAGTCTGCCGCTCAGGTTGCACCTTCCGATGAGGACGCCGATGGCGTGCCGCAGGTACGCATCATCGTCGGGGCCGAAGCAGCATACGTTGCGATAAACGAACCGCACTACTCCCTGGATGTGCGTTTGCACGGCGCAATGTCTGCCCAGACTTCATTGGCCCGGCATGGCGATGAGCTGCGGGCGCAGGCAGCAAAGCTGCTCCAACGAGCACGTCGAATAGAGCGAGCCGCCATGGTGTTGCCCAATAAGGACTCGGGTGCACTGGAGAATGCGGCGGCGGCGCCTGACGGCGATGGCCCATCACCCGGAGGCTGTCACTGAGCTGGCTCGCCGGAAGCAAACTTCGAGTCAGCCCGTACTGGATTCGTAAAAGGAAACTGCGCCAGTGACCGGCTGATTTGCCGGCCTAGCGCCATCAATCACCCCGCGCGGGAGCAGCTCCTGCAAAGGGCGCTCTCTCCGTGGATTTCAACGCTCGCAACGTGCCGATTCAGTGGCGGATGCGAGCATCAATCAAAGGAGAGGAAACAACGATGCACATACACGAACAGCCGCAACGACCGGATGATCCTCGGTACACGGAGAGTGTCGGCGAGCGAGTCGGCGATATCGTCGAGACTGAGCATGGCCGCGGTCGCATTGTTGGGAAAGACCTTACGCACAGCCGCGTTTGGCGCTGGATCGTGGAGGTGATTGAGCCCACGGCCGCAGCGGCAGGGATGGTCGCCCGCCTCGGCGGCAGACTGTGTTACTTCCCGTGGGAACAAAAGAAGCACCACTGAGGAAACTGCGCCAGTCCCGGCTTCGCCGGGCTGGCGCCATCAATCACCCTGCGCGCGGGTATTCCCGCAAGGGAATTCTCTCGTGCAACAACAACAACGGTCGCAACATGCCGCCTACCAGCGCGTGCGACGACCTTTGCATCAGGAGATGCGACATGACAATCGGCTCGATTCCAAAACCGCCCGATAGGATCTATTTCCGAGTCGATGGCACGGCGTGGGTCGGAGAGCAGTGGGTTGGCCGCTACCCCGAGGGGATAACGCACTTTTCGGAGCTTCCGACCACTGATGATCCACGCTGGATTCCCGGCAAGCCTTCGGTTCAAGACGAGCAAGTGGTGACGCTCTGCCCGTTCAATCCCTCAGGGCGCTTGGGCATTTGCATCGAAATGGATGCGTCGAGACCACTGCTCCGGGGGATAGCAAGGCACCCCCCATTCGCAGGAGCGAAGTGGTGGATGCCACTGAACCTAGTTCGAGACCACGCGGTGGCTGTCCCTGCGCGTTAGATCGAAGCAAGCGGATGGGCCCGCTTCATCGCGGCACAGCGAGACAGAACCAGGCCCCGGGTCGCTCAATACGAGCCCCGGGGCCTTTTTGGTGCAATCAGCAGTCAACCATTGTCAGTAGGCCGATTGCCGGCGACACTTGACGCGTTTAGCAAGGTCACCGGTGCCTTCAATGCCGGCCATTTGGCGGTTCCCGCCAACACCATAACCCCGCAGGGAGGCTCCCGCTGGGATGCTCCTTCGCGTGGTTTCACGCTGCAGCGGCGCACGGCGCCGAAATGTGCGAGCCGGGCTTCAACGCCGGCATGCACTAACGGGGGAAGTCATGATTACTGAAGAAGCACGAACACGGCTGCTGCACGACAAGATCGAACAATCGAAAGCGGAGATCCTCGAAGACATCGAATCGGGGCGTGTTCCCGCTATGGTTCGGTCGTTCGGTGACCTCCATTCCTACGTAGACGCCAACTGCTACGGCGGGATGGCCGAGGACGATGAAGCCGACCGACTGCTCGCGCTGTGGGGAGGTCCTGTCAAGATCGGATGCATGATGGACGCAACACCGGCGGACCTGCAGGCGTTCTCCTCCGAAGTGCAAGATGCGGTAAATGCATGGCTGCTCGCTGGACGTCAAGGTGCAGAACGGAATGGCCGCGCGAAGGTTGAGAACCGTTGAGCGGCTGTACCGTTAAACACCGCCAGATCACAACACGAGCTGAGAGATCGTCTCCATCGGAGTGATTCCGGATCAAGCGGCGCAGTTCGCCGAGAAGCTCGGCGTGTCCAAGCGCACGCTGCAGGAGTGGGAGCAGGGGCGTCGCCAGCCTTCGGGCGCAGCACGTGCCTTGCTGAAGATTGCGACTGTGCGGCCGGATGTCGTGCAAGAAGCGTTCGGCTGAAGCCAAGCGCATTCGCCAAGCCAAAGCCCGTCGCCTCAGGCGGCGGGCTTTTTTCATGCCTGCGTGCCGGCGATCGCGCGCCCTAGTTTCCGAGGTTGGTAGGCGTTTGGCCGTGGTAGCCTCGAAAAAGAGGCTCGCGGTTTCTCTCTCTGAACAAGCACGCTTCCTGCATCGTTCAGAGGATCACCACCATGACCGCCATCCGCCGTGCTGCCGTTCTGTCGCCTGGACAGCTTCGCCACCTTCTCCGTGTGACGGAGGCCTGCAGCCGACACCCTGAGCGGGATGCGGTGATCCTGCTTCTGGGGTTCGCCGCGGGGCTGCGGATCAGCGAGGTTGCTCAAATCACGCTCGGCGATGTGATGTTCCCAAGCGGAAAACTCAGGACCGAAGTAAGCCTACGCGCCGCGATCACGAAAGGCTGCCGGCAACGCGTCGCGTACATCACAGCGCCTAAGCTCATTGCTGCCATCGTGCGCTACCTGACGCATCGGATTGACAGGCGAATCGGCACATCGCTGCAGCCAGGCTTTCGCGGTCTGTATCCTGACATCCCGCTGATCATTTCCCGCCGCGGGGCGCCCTTCAGTATGAACGTCAAGCGGCGCACGCTTGAGCGTGGACGAGGTGAGCGTCGCGACTATCAGGCATGCGACGCACTTCAGGCGTACGTAACGAAGCTCTACAGGGATGCAGGATTAAGCGGTAGCAGTCATAGCGGCCGCCGCACCTTCGCAGGGCGAATCCTCGCGCGATCAGGCTCGATGGAACGCGTGCAGCAGCTTCTAGGGCACGCCGACTTGGACTGCGCGCAGAGGTATGTCGATGTGAGCCCGGATATCCTTCGGAGAGCGTTTGCCGAAGTGATTTGAGCCAATGTACGACCGTGCAAGCCACCTTGCGAAAACAGTCACCTCACCCGTTGCTCTGGGGGTCCTTCCCGCACTCAGCGCGCTGCTGCTTGCAGGCCTCATCCTGCTGGGTGGCCTAGACGTGGGCGGCGGCGAGAAGGACGCCTACCTTGGAATTGGTGCGCTGTGTTGGGCCCCGATCTTCATCAGTGTCTATTGCGTCGGGCTGTGGCGGCGCTGGCGGCCGACGCGCGCGGCCCTGGTCGGAGCGCTGGTTGCTGGCGTCCTGCTGATCCCGGCCGTGCTGATTCTGCTGCAGGTGGTGAGCCTGCTGAAATGAGCATTCCCGAGCTGCTCGGAAAAGGGAGGGTCAGGATGTGGCCGCGTAGCACCGGGCTGATGTCAAAGGCTCCGCCTTTACCGGTTGCGCTTCCGTAAAGACGTGAGTATCTTTGCGCTACGCCTCATAGTAAAGATTGCGTCCATGCCCGTTCTGAGCCCGAAGCGCCAAGTCACACTCCCAAAGGATCTCTGTGATCGGCTCCAAGTCATGCCGGGCGACGACCTGCAGATCCTGGAGCATGAGGGTCGAATCACGATCCTCAAGCGAGTGAAGGGGGCGAGCAAGGGCGTACTGAGTCACGTCAAGATCAACCGGCACGTCAGCGACGCCGAGTCCCGCGACGACGCGATGGCCAAGGCCGGTCGGGGTGCTGCCAAACAGAGCCAGCGGCACGCGGCGGCATGATTGCGGTTGACACGAACATCGTCCTTCGCAGGCTACTTCAGGATGACGAGGCGCAGAACGCGAAAGCCAATGCACTGTTCGACGGCGAGGACGAGATCCTGATTACCGACGTCGTTCTCGCTGAGACGGCGTGGGTGCTGAGCGGCAAGCGGTACGAACTGACGCGTGAGCGAGTGGTCTCAACGATGACCGCGCTATTCCAGGAGTCTGCTGCACGATTCGAGTCCGTCGATGCGGCGTGGAAAGCACTTCGTGACTATGCAGAGGCCAAGGCGATCAAGCGTGGCGGCAAAACGCACGTGGCTGACTTCTCGGACGCACTGATCGTGCGCAAAGCGACCGAGGTCATGGTGAACGCCGGGGAGGGTGAGCCGGCGACGTTCACTTTCGACCTTGGTGCCCAACAACTGCCTGGCGCACACGCGCCCTGATGCACAAGGAAGGTATGGAAAGCGAACCGATGAATAAGAGCAATGAAAGCTGGAAGATGGGTGCGGTGAGCATGGGCTTGCTCATCGTTCTCGGAATCGTGCTTCTCTGGCCGCATATCTGATCGAGGAAGCACCGATGCGAGCCGACAATGGCCCTGACACCGTGCACGGCTCAGCGGAGCGCGAGCGAATGCTGGAGCAGATGGTGGCAGCGAACGATGCGTTCTACGCGGCCGCGCGGCGCATTGGCAATCATCCGTTCATTGAATTTTCCGGTTTGCTGCATGAGTACATCGAAGCATGCCGGTCAGCTCATTCGGCCGGGATCGACTTCACTCAGTGCAACACCCACTCGGGCGTCAATTTGCCGCTGCATGATCACCAGGTCGACTACATCAACGAAAAGCTGTCGTGCATCTTCACGGGGCGCTCCGTGATGGGCTCTGCAGGTTGAGGAAACCAATCGCAAATTTGCCAAGCTGGGTCAACGTGCTTTCATTGACGCAGCAAGTCACAAAGGAAACCAATGATGCCTGCACTCAGCTTCAAGGTTTCGACAACCGGCTTTGTTGCGGAGGTCGATGGCTATCTCTGCTTCGTCAGCGCAGAGCCAACAAGCCGACTAGCTAGGAAACCACGATGCACGGTTGGACGCTCTTTTAGCTCGTACCAAGCGCGTGTTTGAGGATTGCCCTTCGGACACTGTCAACCTTGCGCGCGCCGCATCGGCGTTGCAAGCTAACGCATCGTACCCGCCTGGGTAAGTTAGCCAACGGCGCTGCAAAGCCGTCCACGAAGCGCTCCGGCGCGAATAGCCGCTCCAATGGGCTTTGTTGCATAGCCGCTCATGCGGCACGGCTGTAGTCCGCCCAGCGATCCTGCGGCGTCACTGCACGCATTTCTATTCTCAATTTCCCTCACTACCACCACCCACTGCGGGAACCCCGCTGGGGCTTCCTGCGTTCAAAAGGAGGCTTCAATGCCAATGGCACATGCACCCGTCAGCTACAAGATTCGCGCTCAACTTGAGCGACGACTCCACAACATTCATCGGATTGCAAAGCGCGACGGTTGGGATACCCACGACGTTCAATTTCAGCAAGAACAAGGCCAGCAGAATTTTGAGCTGGCTATGTGGTGTTACTGGCTTTCAAGACGTCGAAAGTCGTTCACCGTAAGTGATCGCGCGCGGCTGGTTCTGGCCGTTCTATCGAGTGGGAAAACCTCAATCGAGAACGAGTTTCTCATCGTGTTTAATTTTTCCGAACGTTCATTCGATGCGATTTTTGAGATGGGCGACGGCGACGAAGTTGTCGAAGCCATCTCGCACCTGGTGCACGCATCAAACGATCCCGTCGCCCTCAAGGGCCTGCGATCAAATGGGTGGGATCGCGCGACGGCCAGCACGGCGTTTCAGCTCACCACAAGTTAGTAAACCCACGTCGCCTCGTGCGAACCATAAGGAACACAACCATGAGTAATTCAGTGACGGACATTCGTGTCCTTTCAAGCGATCACCGCGCCCTGCTAATCGACGCGATCATCCACTATCACTCGGCGGCTGAGGGATGTGATGAATCCGAGAGAGACGCGGCCCTGGAAGCGTTGAACAAGCCCGCGGAATTCAGTGATCTCGTCCTGCTTTGTGGGGAGTCATCGTCAGAATCCCATGAGGTCGCCCGTGCGCGGGTAATCGCTCAGGATATCGATGAGGCTGAGGTGGATGAGACGGCGTATGTCAGCCGTTGCGATGACGGCAGTTCGTTTGTGATGGCGTGGGTACACGTGCCTGCCGAAACAACATCTGAGCTTCTCGAACACCTGCTGGCCGCGGCCAAGACGCAGTTAGACATGCTCCGGGCGAGCGGTCCGTTCTCGGACAACTATGCCAACTTCCCAGGCGGCACGCTGTCCGAGCTGGATACCTACATCGAATGGCTCGACAGCACCCTTGAGGACCTCTCGGACCACATCGATCGTGCGTATGTGGACGATCCTGACGGGCCGAGATTCAAGATTCGTCGAGCGTCAGGCAATGCGTTTCTTCAGTTCTATCCGAGTGACGCGCTTCGCTCACTCGTGGAGCTGGCAACGCCCCTCATGACTGCCGACAAGTCGCTTCCTCTGGTGCAAATCACGGAAGCGATCGCTAAGGCAGGCGCGCGGTTAGATTCAACCGACCACGAGGCCGTCGAAGCAGCACTCAACGGTCTCCCGGAGTCAGTTCAATGAGCGCGGTATGTGAGGCAGCGATAGTCCCAGATGGCTGGGAAGCAGAAGCACTGATTCCAGCCTACGGAACAGGCGAAGGTGGGATCTCACCCCGCTTCGCGCACGTCAGGTTCACGCACGCTCTCGTTGAGCGCTTGCGGGAGCTTGATGGTCTCGTGAAGACGCACACTCTCGATGAGGTATCGACGGTTGGCTGGCCGGAAAAGTGGGAGCTTGATGAGGCCGAAGAACAGTCGCTGATGAGCCCGCAGATGGTGGTCACCTCGGCATGGTTCTACTTCCGCGACGAGTCGAAACACGAAGAAGCTCACATCGAGACACGCGGCATTGATATTGAGACCGCGTTGGCAACATTGATGGCGGCCAAGAAGGGTCAAATCACTCTTTTGGGCTTCGAGGGTGATGAGGGCGCAGAGCTGTTGGAAGCGTTCAACAGCATGCAGGACGAACCAGAATCGTCATGCGCCTGAGGTAAATGGTCACCCACCCAGCAATTGTGCTGGGTGGGGCAGGTATGAAAGCCGGAGTGAATCGGGCGTTATCTGCAAGCCAGCCGGGTTTGCAGATGTCTCTCGTCAATCTGCTGTCAACCTTGCGTAGCGCTCACACAAGAATCAGTCTTGCGAAGTGCCCTTGCGCACTGTCAACTTTGCGTTGTGATGATTCTTGTCGCACCCAATTGAATCCTACCCACCTGGGTAAGTCAGCAAACGGCGCTGTAAAGCCGTCCACTCGCGCTCCGGCGCACTAAGCCGCCGCCTGAAACACATTTGAAAGCCCAGCCACATTCGAATCGTGTGCCGACCGAAGGCGCGCAACGAGTGCCTCGACTGGACGATCACAGTAACGATTGTCGTCGATGTAGCCAACGTCGTCTGATCCGAAATCGGGCGGAATGCTATCCCGGAACTTCCAAAGAAATACTCCGCCGATCGAAGCTGTGGTGCCGTTCAAGAATTCGACATCCAAACGGTCCACCAGGTGCGATCGCGTCGGCCATTGGCGGCGATGCGCATCCGTAGATTAAGTCGTGGGTCTGTTTGTAGCGGCCTAGCGAGTCTTGCCCGCAAAGGCCTCCCATCGACTCACCCGGAACACAATAAGGCCCATCACGGCAATCCAAAGCGCATTCATCACCGCAAATGGAATGAGATCGAGTTCTCCGGCAACAAGGGCTACGAAGATCGCAGAGAGCTTAGTGCTGGCCAGAAACTTGGTGCCCCAGCATTGGCTGGGGGCCCGGGTTTCGCCTTGTAGAATTTGGTTGGTCATTGCTGGTTTCCTCAGTCTGCTGTAACGCGCTTGAGCGCGGCAATGGCAGCAAGATCGGCCGCCATTCGGATGGCGTCGTCCCCGTAGATCGGCGTTGTGCGCGCTGTCAGCGTCCTTCAGACCGGCGGAACGTAAATGTGCTTTACCGTGTCCTCAGCAGCACACTTCTCGTACGCCACTAACCAGCTGGCGCCCGCTCTAAACTCTCGCTTCACGCACCAATCCCACGCAGTGATACGAACCATTTCGAGGTTCACCGCCCGCACATTGTTTAGATATGGCAGGCGCGCTGAGAATGGCTCAAGCCCAGCGGCTGCCTGCCGCAACCGTGAAACGCTCTCGAAATACTCGGCGTCACTTATGCAGCCGAACTCGTTGAGCTGCGACACAAGCGATTTCTTCAGGACGGCGTCGAGCACGGTCACATCTTTCGTCGCGTCCACTGCGCGCTCCCCAGCGTCGCACGCAACCTGCTCGGCTCCCGCGTGCGGTTGCACAATCGCCGCTTGCGCCACAATGAACGCTCCAACCCCCCCTGTCTCTACCAACGTCGCGTTGGCCCAGAATCCAACAGCAAAGATCACCGTTGCTCCGAAGATCGCCATCGACCCACCGAAGGCTGCATTACGCAGGTTGTAACGATGTGCTATTCCGCCCCGCGCCCACGCGTAAATACCGCAGCCAATGAGCGACGTTCCGAACCAGAACAGCACGAACGCAAAGGGCCCAAACGGCGCAATACTGTCGGGCGTCACCATGCCGTAGTTTGCCCACTCACTTCGCGTAACTGCCGCGAGCGCAGCCGACCCAATCATCAGAGCTGCGCCCGCCTCGAGCACGCGGCGAACCAGCCACGACGGCATCGCATCTGCCCGCACCATTGCCGGGTCGCTGTGAGCGTCCAACCTCCCCCTCTTCATTGCGGCTCCTCGATGTATCGTGTTTTCCATCACATTCCTCATGGTGCGAACTGCGTGAGCGTCGGTTGAGCCCAGCTTAGCCAATTGGCGGAACGCGTCAACACCTTTGAGACCGCCTATGTCAGTCGATCTGATGACGGCAGTTCGTTTGTGATGGCGTGGGTACACGTGCCCGCAGAAACGACATCAGAGCTGCTCGAACATCTACTGAAAGCAGCCAAAACGCAGCTAGATATGCTGCGAGCGATTGGGCCTTTCCCTGACAACGATGCCAACTTCCCAGGCGGCACCCTGTCCGAGTTGGACACGTACATCGAATGGATCGAGAGTACCCTTGAGGATCTCTCGGATCAGATAGATCTTGCGTATGTCGACGATCCTGACGGGCCGAGATTCAAGATTCGTCGAGCGTCAGGCAATGCGTTTCTTCAGTTCTATCCGAGTGACGCGCTTCGCTCACTCGTGGAGCTGGCAACGCCCCTCATGACTGCCGACAAGTCGCTTCCTCTGGTGCAAATCACGGAAGCGATCGCTAAGGCAGGCGCGCGGTTAGATTCAACCGACCACGAGGCCGTCGAAGCAGCACTCAACGGTCTCCCGGAGTCAGTTCAATGAGCGCGGTATGTGAGGCAGCGATAGTCCCAGATGGCTGGGAAGCAGAAGCACTGATTCCAGCCTACGGAACAGGCGAAGGTGGGATCTCACCCCGCTTCGCGCACGTCAGGTTCACGCACGCTCTCGTTGAGCGCTTGCGGGAGCTTGATGGTCTCGTGAAGACGCACACTCTCGATGAGGTATCGACGGTTGGCTGGCCGGAAAAGTGGGAGCTTGATGAGGCCGAAGAACAGTCGCTGATGAGCCCGCAGATGGTGGTCACCTCGGCATGGTTCTACTTCCGCGACGAGTCGAAACACGAAGAAGCTCACATCGAGACACGCGGCATTGATATTGAGACCGCGTTGGCAACATTGATGGCGGCCAAGAAGGGTCAAATCACTCTTTTGGGCT
>Ga0163147_10002735_pt1 | contig 24504 bp, 13 predicted proteins | sample OliLakLV19MP6G1_FD_148597 | JGI IMG/M metagenome (GOLD analysis project Ga0163147, IMG submission 148597) | Freshwater microbial mat bacterial communities from Lake Vanda, McMurdo Dry Valleys, Antarctica- Oligotrophic Lake LV.19.MP6.G1 | ecosystem: Environmental > Aquatic > Freshwater > Lake >...
GGAGGCAGACCACAAGGGAGAAGTGGAGTGGGATATCCACTTCATTGACAGCACCATCGTGCGTGCCCACCAACATGCTGCGGGAGCAAAAAAAGCACCGCCGCAAGCGAGGGATTAGGGCGGAGTCGGGGTGGGTTGACTACCAAAGTTCATGTGCGGGTGGATGGCAAGGGGCGTCCGTTCACGTTTGGTCTCACTCCCGGTCAGCAGCATGATGCGACAATGGCAGAAACCTTGCTAAAGCAAGGGGCAGTGCATTCAGGCAAACGGGGTCGTCCACGCCTGCGACCCAAGCGTTTGGTGGCAGACAAAGCTTATAGTTCTCGCAAGTTCAAGTGTTTTCTGCGACGACGGGGTATCCAACCCATCATCCCGCGTAAACGCAACCAGAAACGGGGTCGCCCACACAACACCACTTTGTACCGAGAACGAAACATTGTAGAACGGTTTTTCTGTAGGCTGAAGCACTTTCGAGCAGTGGCTACCCGTTATGACAAGCGGGCAACGACTTATTTATCAACCGTTTTGCTTGCCTCTATCGTCTTATGTTTATAGTTTGCAGACAGACCCTAGACTGCACAATTCTCGATTGAAGTCAATCATGCCCACACCTTCTGGGGCTTATGTACCTGTCTGCTCACCAAGTTGACCGCACATACACTCTCCATTTATCTCAACCGTTTGTTGGGAAACCCTGAGCCGCTGCAAATCAAGGCTCTCGCTTTCCCGATCTAGCATAAGACCCTATTAGTTTGCTTGACCCATCGCGGCATTCCTGCTTTGCTGCGCTGTGGTTCGTTATAGGCACGGAGTTCAGGTTCAAGTGCATTTAATAGGCTAATCAGCGCTGGACGATAGGTGTGTTCCGTCGCAATGCTCGCCTCGTAATTTTACGAATCTCGCTGCTGTACAGGCGGAGTGGACTCATGATCGGAGTATTCATTGAATACGGGTCTCAATATGTCATTATTATTAAACATGGATCATGAGGTTTCATTTAGGATAGTTTCGATGTGCATGCTTGATCTGATTGAAACGCACTCGAAAGGAATCCCAAGCGGCATCATCATCGAACTGAGAGAGTATCTCATCGACGAGCAGTATAACCATCAGCGGACAGGTCTCATTACGGAGACACGTCTCGACAATTTGGAGGTGATTATTGCGGTTCGGCTCTCCCGCTATCCATTGAAAGATGGTGCGCAGGAGTAACACGCTCGGCTCTACATAGTTCAACCGCGCCGTCAAAAGCGCAATATTCAAGGTTTGGGCAAGCGAAGTATCTGCTTGCGCCGCCAGATCAACGAGTTGCGTCAGATGGAAAGCCTTTATGTAGCGACGTCGGCGTTCTAGCTGTGCGCGTCCTTGGGTACGGAATTGTCGATTTTCCTGTTCGATTAGTTGCTCTAATTTCTCTTTCAAACGACGCGGAGAGATCCCGGAAGCAGAAGCGGAGCCTACTTTCTGCACAGCAGACAGTCGCTCAATCAAATTGAGCGACACTTCCAGACTATCCATTCCTTGCTCGAGCGTCTTAAGCTTTTCGGAGATCGGCACGGAGAGGTCTTCATCAACCAGCGCCCCCATCAACCAAATATTTTCCAGTTGATTATCGAGTTTGCTCTCCCACAAATCCAATTCGTTGCGGATTTCTGTCAGCAACTGATCGATATCCTTGGTCATCATGACGACTCTCCATTCGCTTCCTGTCCAGCCGCTGCCCGACAGTTTACGACTTGTCTTTATCCGGTTTCAGCGGGTTGCTACCAACATTGATGACCGTGCGGCTTTTATCCATTGTTGTGCCTGCATTATCGCCCATAACGATATTGCCCTGTCCAGAATGTGTAACCTTCACACCACTGTTTGCGAAAGTATCGCCTTGAGCGCCAGATACTTTGCTCAACACCGTCATGAGTTTTTCGGCAGCAGTCACAACCTCTGTATCTTGTCCCGCCTTCACTTCATCGAGAGCAGTTTGCAGGGTGGGCGACCATTTCTGTGGATCGTTTTCTGCTTTATCAAGGGCAGTCGATACCATCGGTTCAGTAGTAAACTTCCGCTTGATAATTGCTTTCAGAGCATCATAGGCATCTTTCACTGCCGGTTCGGATAGCTTAGCGACAGCGGCAACTATCGCGGTGACGATTATCGAGACTGGTTCCATTCAGACTACCTTTCTACTCGTTCTCCTGCTGGTCATTTTGTCAAAGCATCAATGTATGGGCGACTAATCGTCACCGTCGGCATTCACACCCCACTCCGCCGGGGGATCGGGTTTCTTGGTCACCATTTGGCTAACATCATGCTGAGCGCTGCCTTTCTCTGCATCAACCACCTCGGACTCGGTAGCGATACGGTGGACAGGCTGTCCGCCGGGCAGCTTATCGCGCTCATCGGCATTTGCGTTCGTTCCCGCCAACAGATAGCTGGTCAACGCATGTTGGGTATTTTTGTCCATAAGTTCAGGATCAATTACTCCAACCTTGATCGCTCGATTCAATTTTTCGAACACCCGATCTTCATCTGCAACCTGTGTCAGACGTACACTGGACACAAAGGCTTCCAGTCGCTCCTTGAATTCCGGGCGTGCTGCCATACGAGCAAAAACGGCGGGCCAACCTTGTCTCAACAGGTCTCTCAGTTCCACTTCAAAGCGCTGCGCCTGCATATCGGCACGCTCCGTAGCGGAGGTGCGAATCTGAACATCGGCGTAGGCGACAACCACACCAAAATCGAGGCGCATGTTTTTGAGTTCCTGAACAGCCGTTTCTTCAGCATCATTGAGGTCGCTGGTTTTGTGATTACGCAGCACCTGCCGTATGAGAGGTTCAGCACGTTTACGTACCTGTTCTTGTGGAGAGGTGATCGCACGGCGCACTAGTTTAGCCCGCGCTTCCGGGTCTCTTTCATCCAACTCCACCCCGATGCTTACCATGACATTATACGGGTGTGTCTGTCCGTAGAACTCGATCGGCATTTCAAATGTAATATCTGCCGAGGTGAATTTCTCAATCGTTTTGACATCGCGTTGGGTATCTTGCATCATCGCGCTTTGCAGGGCTTTCGGCAAAGAAACCGTCATCAGGGCATCGGTGATGCGCATCCCAAAATCGAATTCCATGTTCTCGACAGTGTGCTGCACCCGTTTCTGCATCTCTACAATGTCGCCGGGCATGTATTCGATACAAATTTGGCGTACTTTGCGCTCAATTCGCCGTTTGACCTCTAGTTCAATCTCGCCAATATTGGCGGTGAACAATTCCTCCGCGCTCTCTACGCGGCAGGTCACATCGCTCTCGACATCGACATTAATACTTGGATCGGCGCTGCGAATATCTTTTAAGGTGAAGTGCGGCAAGGTACGCTGGCGTACATCGATGCAGTATACGACATAGTTCCCGGTCAGTACCTGGATCGTCGAAAGCGAGATGCTTTGATTGAACCGTCCTTGAACGCGACCATCCAGTACCAGCAGATACTCGACACCCTGAACCGGCACCGTGCGTAAGAATGACACAAGCTGACCAGCATTGACCTTGTGTGCTTCCACTACCCACGATGGCAACTCATCGTTGACGATTTTTTGCGGTTTGCGCCCGCGAAACAACCCCATAAGTATCCCCTCCTAATGTTCTATCTACTGCTGCTATCGATCTTATGAACTGCGCGGACGTCCGAACTCATCAGTATTGTTCTCGATGAAGTCCTTCATTTTCGTTGCGACATCGCTGATTGTTTGCCTACGCCCACCAAACTTGATTAGTTGATTGAGCAGACGCTGCCGCGTCTTTTCGCTGGGCAGCCATGCCAGCACGCCAGCAAAAATCCGTTCAAGGTGATTATAATATGCTTCCATGTCTTTAACTGCACGAATCTCAGGTTTCCCTCCACCCTTGCGTCCAACATTGTAAAGCATCCAGTATTCCAGCACAGCGTACCCGTGATCTCGAATCGTCCACCCGTCTAATTCGCGCATCTGCTCTCGAATGAGCGCCCTCCTCGTCAGATCGTCAAGCTGATAACGCATATAAGCTTCCCAGTTCACATTGGTGATCCATGGTTGGTTGCGACTGATGAGATAGCGCAAAATTCGTGTAACAACCTCTTCTGTAGCATCAGAGTACAGAGAGAGATACATCAACAAGGGCCAATCAGTATACGGGCGCGTGAGAAGAATGCGATCTTCAACCTGCCTCGTATCCTCAACCTGACTCAGCGGTTCAGTGACCTCGGTGGCGAGGTCCATAAAGGTGTCCAGCCCAAGGCGCAAGAGTTCATGTTCGAGGATGGTTTCTCCGTTGGGTGGCTTCGTATCGTACTTGAGACCATCCTGTATCCACTTACCAACAATCCCCATCAACTTTTCGATCTGTGGGCGGGGATCTCCAGGTAAATTCAACCGTTTGTTGATCGTCCCGCGAATGGTGTTACGAAGCATGGGGGCAATCTCACGGATGTAACGCAGATTATTTTTCTGTGTCAACCGATGAATATCCTGACATACCCGATCCACAATGTGTCCACCCGCATAGAAATGCGCTGAAATCCCGACGACCTGTTGATACACGATCAGATGGGTTTCGATCTGCTCAGTGAACATTCGACCGAGCAGCGCTCCATCAGCCCTTAACAGATGATTGACATTATCGGCAAAATGCTTATCAAGTTGTTTGCCCAGTTGATGGATGAATTCATTCAGAATCTTGTCACCATGCCGTTCGATCAATCCGGCGGGGCGTTCGGCATTCGTCAGCACACCGATCAAGTCCAAGACTTCGGTACGAAACCTCTCATTTCCGCTTTCAATCCCATAAGCCATGATGTTGCCAATAACTTCGACGAAGTGCCGCGATGCCCATTGACTTCCCTGCACATCCTGATCTATGCTGCCCATCAGGAAGTTCAATTGCCGCAGCAGCACTGTCATGTTAAGTGCCTCTTCAGTCACAGCATTTTCGAGTTGTGCCATCAAGAAAAGCTGAAGTAGAACAAGCATAGGTTGAAAACTGCCCGTCGAGTATTTGACAGCCCCTTCCTGAATCAGAGGGTTGATGATCTTATCTTCAATCGTTTTGAAGTCTTCATTCGCCAACGTGCCAATAGCGCGTGCCGCGAGATTGCGGACACGTTCCCGGTCACTAATCGCCAGCAACATCAGCCACTTGGTGAGTTGCTCTAAGCGCGAATTATGCTCGCGGTACAGTTCATCCCAGATGTGAAACAGGATTAACCCGTACAACCCCTGCGTTTCGAACCCATTTACTTTAATGCGCCGCCAGCCAGCGCGGGTTTGCTCGTAGGTTCCACGCTGCGAAGCCAGCATTTCGGCGAGTACCGGGCGTTTGGCTGGCACTTCTAAACCCCACAATTCCAGAAGTTGACGGTATGCGCTATCAATTTCCTCTGGCAAGGCGCCGTCTAGCACCGCCAGAGACAGCATATAAGCGCGTATTTCCCATTCGGGATGCTGCTCAAACCACTCGTTGATCTGCTCAGTTTGATGCTGGGCAAAATAGTAATCGATCACGCTCTCGGTGCTAAGCTGGCGGCGCAAACTGCATAAGCGCTCTGCCAGCATATAGATATCTTTAAGCTGCTGCTGCCGCGCCAACAGCGACTTAAAGCGATCTTGCTGCTGTGAAGCGGTGATGTCTTGGAGCAGTGACTCCCGTTCCGTATTGGAAAGGCTTTCACTGCGTACATAGGCGGCGATCACGTCGATGGTGTGTGCGCGGTTTTTGACCTGCCAATAACTGCGACCAAGCGCGAGTCGGGGTACAGAAGTATCCATTTGTACAGAGATAATCAGGCAGCTTTTGGCAAACTCTAGATTGTGCTTGATTTGTTCCAATCCCTGCGAAGTTAGCGAAGCAAACAAGCGCTCCGGCGCATTGTTGACCAAATACCAGATACCCTGTAATTCTTCGTTGTTCGGATAGTGATCGATGAAGTCGTTTAAGCCATGACGCATGTTGACGTGGTACGCTGACAGCGTTTTGTTGTTTAATTCGGAACTCAACCCTTCCCACGCCAACCACAAGCTGATCTGCCAGCATAAGAGGTCATCTTGCCCTTGCAGGACGATGATTCGTTCCTCCCGCAGCCGCTGGCGAATCGCACGACACTCGTCGAATTCCACAAATCGCCTGACAGCGTCCTTCAGCCAGTCCGATTGAATCTCACGAAGCACTGGTCCTCGTTCAAAGCTGCGGATTCGCCCTATCCCTGATGCGCTCAAATCAAAATTGAGTGTATCAGACTGCATCGTGACTTGTTCTGTATTCGCTAGCGCCCGCAGCACCTGTGCCTGCTGGAAATTACGCAAATCATCTAGATTACGCCCACGCATCGCCTTATCATCCTGAACGAACTGGATGTTGTAGACATCGCGCATTGTGGTCGTGTTGGTGCTTTTGTCCAGAGTTGCACCCGCGTTATCTCCCATAACGAGCGCGCCCGTTCCCTGATGCGTCACCTCAGTATTCGTTGAGGGCATCGGGGGTGCTGGTATTTCAGGAGCTTGTATCGGCGCGTTGGCACTTTCGGAACTTACTTCTGGTTGATCCTGAGAGCCTGCTCCCGATGAGACATCTGGGGGTAGTGAAGGTACAGCTTGATCATCTGAAGTTGCGTCGTTCATCATGTCACAGTTTCACATTGGTCACATGCGGATAGTCGATTTTGCTTTTGCTGAGTATACTCTCTCAGTAATCAGTTCAGTAAATAGTTTGAATAATGTTACGTTATACTCAAACTATTCGAGATAACCGTACAATTTGATAAACGTGTGGTAAATATAGTATACATGGTCTAATGGGGCAATGAATCAAGCGGTTCTTCTTGAATACCCCTTTACCTACCATATGGGGAGTCTGTGCAGATGACATTGGAGACCAAACAAGACGTTCAGGCGCTCTTACAACAAGCACGCGAACTCACAGAACAAGAACGCCCTTGGAACGAAGTGAAATCCAAACTACTGGAAGCCGAGCAGCGCTCTCAAGGAAATTCCGAGCTTTTGGGACAAGCGCGTGCTTTAAGCCCTCAGCTAATTGCACGGCGCACGGCGGTTGTCGATGCCATCTTCAAAGCGGCTCAGGAAATGACCGATCAAACGCCATTAGATGCGGGGAGTATCCGCGACAAGCTACGACGCGCCCGCACTTTAGCGATTGATGTTCAGGATGCTGAAGCAAACGCGAAGGTGATTGAGAACAAACTGAAGATCGTCGAAGATCAAGCCTTGGCGCGAACTGAACTCGACACCTTGGACAAAGAGCTTAAAGAGCTATGGCAAAAAGGCAACGCCGAGTTTCGGACGAACAGTTCGCAGCAGGAAATTGTTGCCGAATATTTTCAAGTCGCGCATAAACGTGCCGAACATGCGGCAGCCAGCCACCAGCCTCCACTTCCCCTTGCCGAAGAGTTCCAAAATCTGCTCAAACTGGCAAAGATAGAATATGACCGCGCCCGCGACCATGCCCTGATGCAAACGACGTACATGGCGGTTGGGCGCTTCGATGAAATGTTGAGCGGTCTCGAAGCGATTAAGCGCGAAGACCCGGATCGCCGCGTCGAAATTGAGGATGAACGCGGGCAAGTGCGGAATATTCTGGTCGATGATGCGATTCGTATCACGCGCCTGCGCATCGGCGAGGCGTCACAAAAGCGTGTGATGGATCCAGAAACGGGGTATTTAGCAGAAGCTCGCCGCTATCTGAACGAACACGATCCGAGCGCTGCCGATAACAAACTGCGCGAAGCCGAAGGTTTCCCTCACCTTCCTGATGACGCAAAAAGCGCCATCAACGCGCTCAAAAACAAGGAAGTGCAGCCAGCCTTACGCCTATATCAACGCGCACAGCAAAGCGCACTGAATGCACTGTCAGAGACAAACTTAGCTAGCGCCTGGCAGCATCTGAAAACGGCGGAAAAAGAGTACGAGTGGGCGTCCAATATTCGACGGGCGCGTGACGAAGTCCGCAAGCGGGCACGCCATGAATTTGATGAGCGCGTAAACCGAATTAAAGACCTGATCGAAGATGGGAAGCTTGATCAGGGGGAAATCGCGCTGGAGGAACTGCGCCGCACAGATGGCTACGAAGAGATTCTGGGCAACACCGCAACCAATCTGCGCGAACTAGAGGAACGCATCCGCAAAATCCGCGAAGAAGCGCTGCACATCGACTCTGTGCGGACGGCGGTACAGCAAGCGGTCACTGCTGGCGACTATCGACCCGCAAACGACCTTCTCACCACCTTCCTTGAGAACTTTCCGAACGCCGAACGCCGCGATAAAGTGCTGGGCAACCTATACCGTACCGTTCAGCTTCAATTGGACATGGCAAGGAGGCCTGTCCTACTGCAAGAATCCTACGAATCCAATGATCGTGAACGCACTTTCGACGCCCTAGAGCAAGCCCGGCAAGCCCTCAGTGTGCAGCCTGATCTCGCACGCACACACGAGATCGACAAGATCAAAAATAAACTTGAGGGGCGCTGGACGCTGCTAGACGCCGAATTCGATTGGTATCAGAACGATGACCGTCAAACAGCGCTCCAGAAGCTGCATAAGGTCAAAACCAGTGGCATTTTCGAGGCAAAAGATCGCCAGCGTGCGGAAGAACTGATCGACCAGATTCAGCGTACCGACATTCTGGAACACAATCTTATCCGGTTGATGCCAGAAGTCGAAACCCGGTTAAATGATGAAGACTACCTAGAAGCCTACGAACTGCTCTCGCCGCTGATCGAAGGATCATTGGTCAGTCGGGAAGTGCGTAAAAGCCGGGATATTGCATGGGGGCGCATCACCGATGGTTTGATCCGCCAGACAATAGACGACCTTAAGCGATTTATCGACAACCAATTGAAAGACCTCGATCAGTTGGTGCGCTTACGAGATCAGCTTAGCAAACTTGGGGCGCAAAACATTGAAGAATTGCAGAACCGGGTCGAGGAACGCATCGCCGTACTACGTGCTGAACGCAGCGAAACCGTCAAGGAATGGGAGAACGCTCAACGAAGTTGGGAACGCGCACTACACTTCAATGATGCCAGCGTTGAGCATCGTCAACGGTTTCAGGAAGCCCGCCGAAACAATGTTCGCAGCCAGATCAACCGTCTAACTGTCCAAGTAGACACGTTTGCTGATGCCCTGCAAGTAGCATCGAATTACATGCAAACGATGCCCGACTACATTGAACCCCGGTTGTGGTATCTGGACGTATTGATTCTGAGAGCCAATGCCGCCGAAACTCCCGAACAGTTCGACAATGCTTGGCGTCAGGCACAGAGTCACTGTGACTTGAGCCTGTTTCTCGCTGCGCGCCAACCTGAACAAACCAAGGAAGAGAAAGTCGAAGTTGCAGCCCAGCAAGAATTGGACAAACTAGCAAAAAGCATTGTCACGGACTTGGGTCATGCTCAAACTGTGCTGCGTTTCGAACGATTGCTCAAACCGAAGCAAGACCTCGCTACCCTCCGCGCTGCTGCTACGGAACTCGATACGTTTGTTGCAACCCATACCAAATATCAAGGGATTAGTCGCTGGTGGACACGCATTTGCCGCCCTTCCCTAGTCGAGTCCCTGATGAAATCGGCAAACGAAAAAGGCGAGGAATTCTGGGAAGCGTTTATCGATTGGGGACGTATTCGTGCCGTCGTTCCCGATCACGATGAAGCACGACGATATTTGGAACAAGCTCCCGGTCATATGGCAACCTTGTTCAGTTTCGTCCAATCCGAAATAGCCAACCACAGCGGACCGAACACAGTCCCCACCGTGCCTGAGGACACAGTTAATGCACAGCTCGAACAGGTGCGGAGGATTAGTTCGTATATCAACAGTGTGCAAACATGCCAGTCGTTCTTTCCTGACCTGCTTGAGCAGACGAACAGCCAGAAGTTGAAAACTGCTGCCAAACAAATCTCAACAAAAATGAGCGAACTGCGCATCCTCGATCAGGAATTTCGGACGGCGCTCGGACTGGCTGAATCGCGTGGCGTCGCCGATTTCTGGAAAGAATTTGACGCCAAAATCGACGACATTAAGAAACTTGAGAATGGGAAATACAGCAACCATCAGGTGCTGGCAATCCTAGATCAGCGTCGGCAAAGACTGTCTGCTCGGCGCACGGAACTGAACCAATTAATCACCACCGATATTATCACCAGCTATGCTCAGCAGAATATCACGCTGCTCAAGCAGCAGTTAGCACGTATTGAGCGCGATGATCCCTATGACCGCTACAAACTTCAGGATAGTATCGAATTCAAAGATCCTCTGACGGGTAATGCGTTTCGCGGCATCGAAGATTTGATCGCTTGGATGGAAAATTTTGACGAAGAATTTGAAGCACTACGGGCTTGGCTGCGCCCGTTGCTAACCGACGAGGCATTTAACCGTCTCATGGGACTTGACCTTAACACGTTAAAGCAATGGGATGTGGATGGGGTCTTAAAGCAGTTGAACCGCAATAACGACTGCCGTTTCGTCAACTGGGTGGACTATCGAGAAAATACGTCGGAACTCCTGCGCAAGCGTGCCAATTTTCGTGACGCATATCGCGCTGTGCATAAAATCATCGATGGGAAGGCACACCCTTTGCGCGATCCCCAACCGCAAGAAGGCTATACTCTCCAGCAAACACTCACCTATCTGACGGAACACCCGCAGAGTAAACACCGCAACCCGAAAACATGGCATGGACGAATTCTCAACAAGCTGGAAGATGAGATCGAACGAAAACTGAGAACCGAGTTAAGCGAAGCCCGTGCCTATGAGCAAATGCTGCTCGATCAATCTCAGGAATTTATGCGCTATATCAAGAAGTTTGACGAGTTGTTGCGCGACATCAGCAGCAACCGCAACAAGAGAGATATTGAAGCGGCACAGAAGTTGCACGCTGACATCACGCATATGGTTCCCCAATATACGGGTATCTATGCTTTAAGCGAATACAGTCAGCTCAATGATCGTGGCTAATGAGAAAAATACCATGACAAGGATTGCGCTCATCAGTGATATACACGCCAACGACTTGGCGCTCAAAGCTGTTCAAAACAGCATGAAATCCTTTAACATTGATCGGTACTGGATGCTCGGCGACGCCATCGGTTATGGACAGAATCCAATCGGCGTGATGGAAACTCTCTGTACGTTGAATATCGAGCCGGGGATGTGGTTAGCGGGCAATCATGATCTAGGGTTGGTGTCGCTAGAATATCCGGGGTATGGCTTACCTATCACCTCTCGTTGGGGGGATGCAGTCAAAGCGCTTGAACTTCATCACCGCCAACTCAGGTCACTGGAAAGGGATCAACGATTTATTGATCGCTTGCGAAACTTGCCTTATCGCGCCCGCCCACGTAACAATGTTTTTGCCGCGCATGGTTCGTACCGCGATAATTCGTTCGAAGGCACGTTTAAGTTCTACGGCAAAGATTTGTTGACGCTTGAAGAAGATTTTGCCGTCAATGAAAGCCTCTGGCGTCCCCTGCTTGACGCGGGACAACCTGTCATTGTGATCTATGGGCATACTCACCTTCCGTGTTTATGGCGGCGTGATCCAAAGCCAGCGCCAAACCCAGACAAGATCGAAGATTTCTGGCAAGTTCTTCCCATCCCGTTTGATCAGCCATTCGACTTGACGGAACCGGGGCTTTATTACCTCAATCCCGGCAGTGTGGGCTTCCCCCGTGACGATCATTATCGCTACCCGAATTATGCTGTCCTGACTGAAGAAGGAGCGAACTTCAGTGTGCAGTTTTTCATGGCGCGGCGGGGCTACAATTCGGAAGCTGCTAGAGAAGCAATGATGCGTGCGGGGATTCCTGAAGAGATTTACCGTAAGCGTTTGCTCAACTGCTCAACGTCCACGACATCGAACCGTGAGTAAGGAGGAAGGTAGATGCTGAAACCGTTACGCTACCGCAAATTGATCATGCTGGGGATCAATTTAATCCTAGTGGTGCTGCTCGCAACACGTTTCGTGATGCCGCCAGTCGTCGTGGCACAAGAAGGCGGCGATTCCACCGAAGAAAATATTGAGATCGAAAGCGGGCTAGATGTCGTTGTACTGATCGATGAGGCGGTACTTCAACTGTATCTACCCAACATTCAGGAAACCGTCGCCGCCATGTATCGTGCCGTCGGCACGATGGGGCAATATCTGAGCGAACGCACCGAACTGCAAAGCAGCGCCGAACAACACACCCTCAGCGTCATTAGCTTCAGAGACTCCACAGCGACGGTGAGGATGAGTGCACAGAGTCTACCGGTTAGAACGGTTGAGGGCGCTGTGATACCGCCGACGGAACTGATTGGCGACCCCGACACCTGCATCAACAACTGTTACAGCAATTTCCTCGTCGGGTTCGAGACGGCACAAGCGCAGTTTGCCCGGATGAATGCGAGTGGAGATCGCCGACAAGTGCTTTTCATCTTGACCGATGATGTCTTCGGCAACACGAGCGGCGAAGACTTCACTGCCGGGAACATGCGTACTATGACCCGTGCGATTGCGGATACGGTCCGCAGCAGCATGAGCCGTGCTGAAATCCATTTTTATGGTTTCTATAATGAACCGGAGCGCTGGCGCGACCTGACTAGTCAATACTGGTCCGCAGTTTTTAACGAAGCCGCAACTGGCGACTATCAACTGAGTTCAGCAGCAACCATTGAGCGCGATTTGCTGGACAAAGTGAGGGAAATGCTTCCCGCCGTTGGCGAAAGCGTCGCTCCCGGCATCATCGACGTTGAGCCATACCTCAGTACCATGACTTTGTTCTATTTTCGCAACCGACCCAATAACCGTGCTGAACTCATCTACGAAGGGGATGTCAGCGATGATTACGGTTTCGAGGTTTCACAGTCGAATGGCAGTCTGCTCCAATCGCTGACGGTTCGAAATCCGCCGCCGGGACGCTGGAGGATTCGCTTGAACGGTGGAACGGGTTTAACGACAGGTTTACCGCCCAGAACGCTGGAACTGGTGACGCAGCAAGCCAGTTTCCGTCAAGAGGTACGGGTCGGCAACAGTGTTGTGACCGTCATCCCGGTCGATAAGCCCGTACAGATCGTGTGGCAACCCGTTGGTTTTGGCGATACCGTGATCAATTACGGCAGCAACGCCTACAACCTCAACGTTCGTTCGATGGTGCAGGCGGGGAATAACCGTTATAGTGTCCCGCTGACATTGCAAGATCGCGGTTCGCTGGAGGGCAGTTACGTAGGCGAATTCTACGGCGCCTATCCCGGCAGCTATGTGATCAGCACAAGCGCAGCAATTCAGGGTGAACCAGTGCTGTCGAGCGCCCCCGATGTGCGTTTGAGCGTCACTGACATTGAATTCGTCGTGACACAAGTGGAACCGGCTCGCCAGTTCGAAGATTGGTCGTTTTCTGGCGAACTGAGTCTGCGAGGCAGCGAAGAGGCGTTGCTGCCCGCATTCGGCGATCAGCCGCGCCTAACGGCGACGATCACTCTCGAAAATGGTGTTGTCATGGATGTGCCGATCCGTGACTTCGACGCGCAAACCGGGCTGTATACCAGCGAACCGCTGAACATTGTCGATGATGTGCCATTCAGCCTGTCAGTATCGGCAGTCATCAGCGATATGAATAACGCAGAAATTGAACTGCCCACCCGTGATCCGAATGGTCAGCGAACTGTCACTGTTGCCGCCGATAATGGGACGATCCGTTTCGAGACCACCAGTCCCCGTCTGCTAGATACGACACGCATCCTGTATCAACCGAGGAATATCAGCGCGACGGAACTCGCTAATCTAGCCAGCACTACAGTCTATGCGCGCATTGCAGAAACACCTCAGTCGGGCGAAGGTACTGTTTGGCGTATCCCCATGATCCTAGAAACGCTCGCCGATGGCAGCAGCATTTACGCCGCGCCATTCTATGCAACCCGTGATGTTGTCCACACTTTGAGCGTCAACATCACGATGCTTTACCGGGATGTGCAGACCGAGATCGTCAGCCTAGAATCGCGCACGACGCTCGATCCACGTCCTGTGGTCGTCAGTCTAGAATCACAACCGGAGGCGCTTCAATTCGCTAACTGGGACATCATTTTCAGCGTGTTGGACGGCGACTCGCCCCTTACCGTGCCGTTCACATCTAACGTCGCCTTAGAACCACAACTTCGAATTCGTCAGGACAGCGATGTGGTCGGTTCTGTGCCGCTTTCGTCTACCGATGCTCTAGATCGCTATGTCGGCACCTACACGTTTATTCGTTCCGGCTCGTATGATCTCGATGTCACTTTCAACGTTCCGCAGAACCCCTATACCGCGAGTGGCGAACCGGAGTTTGCCGCCCTGCCGACGACAAACACATCACGGGCTGTCAACGTTCGCGCAACTGGGTCACTATTTCAAGTGCTTAGCGGAAGCCAGACCTCAGTTGATGCTATTGCAGCCTTAACACCGATCAGTTTTGCGCTGGCGAATCCAGACATAACAACGGCTGAACTGCATGATGTGTATGATGCTACCGCCCAACTTACCCTCCGCTACCTCGGCAGTGACGAAACTTACGAACCTTGGGTAATCGAAATGGAATACGTCGAGGAACGTAATCGTTTTGAAACCCGCTTTGTGCCGGTATCAGCAGGCAACTATTCGGCGGAAGCAATAGTTCGGGGTGGCGGACGCTTTGGCAATACGCCGCTGCTGACAACGGGGGATATTGGTACACGCATGATCACTGTGCGACCCGTAGTCATCGAACCAATACCCCTGTCCCGAAGGGAAATCCGCCAAACTGATACCCTGACCCTTAATTTCACCCTGCGCGACGGAGATCAGCGTTTTGACGGCACGACAATGGGAACACAACCTCGTGTAACAGTCACCATCCTGAATGCGCGACAGACACCGGTCTTTCAAGAGGCGCTCATTTACTCAGCAGAGCGCAACGGATACACCGTTACGGTTGGTCCTTTTGCCGAAATCGGCGATCACACTGCTCTGATCAGCGCAGAAGCAAACGACAGTTTGGGTCGCACCTTCGCCCTGCCCACAGCAACGGATCAAGCCCCAGTCACGTTTAATATCGTTGAAGCGCTCAATATGATCGTCAGTTTGGTTGTGGAATCCACGCAGTACAGTGCTGGTGCGCTGCCCTTCAGCGAGCGCCAGCCAATGATTGTGGATGTCCAACTCTATTCACAGCCGAATTCTTCGTTCATCGCCAATGGCTTCGACCTTGCGCTGGCTGAGCTAGTTGATCCGTCACGTGTCCTCGATAACCCACCTGAAGACTGGTACACGATCAGCGTTTTTCGGGGAGAGGACGAGCTTCCCCGCACGAGCTACCAAGTCAGCCAGCCAGAAATTCTGGATGGGAAAGTTCGCTACAAAATCAGTGGGTTGCCCAATGGGAGCGATTATATCGTTAAAGCTGCGCTAGCTGACGGTCTGAGTGCCAACTTCCCATACATCATCCCGATCAGCACGGCTACTGCCAGCGTGCCTATTAATTACAGTGACAATCCAGTGATGTGGATCGTCCTCATCGTCGGGAGCTTAACCATTGTGGCTGTAGCAGCATCGGGAATCTACTCGTGGCGCAAACGCACGAGCGAAAATCCGCCGATTGGCTGGCTCTACCTGACAGATGACGCTGATCGCGTCGTCTGGGCATACGACTTGACCAACATCAAGAAGAACAGCGATACGATCAAGCGCCCGCATGGATGGGAACGCGCCCGCATTGATAGTATTCAAGTGATCAGCAATTACCAGCTTAAGCGTCAAGAAACACCGGAACAAGCACGCTTCAAAGTAGTAATGCAAAACGGTTCCGCCTACGAACCGATTCTCATGGACTTGGAAAGCCCACCACGCAGTTTTGGCGATGGGCGATTCAAACTGAGTCGCAGTGCCACACAAAAGACGCCGCATACCGCCGAAGAAGAACTGAGAAGGGTAATGGAGAATGAATAAGACCGGGGCGACGATCCAGGCACGAGTTAACAACTACCTCGTCGGCGGTCATATTGCAAGCGGCGCTCTCGCCGATGTTTATGCTGTGACCACGGTTGATGGCGAAGTGGGTGCACAGTGGGTGTTAAAAATCCTCAAGGATGAGAGCGGCGCAAGTGATGACGAATATCTCAACTCTGAGTACAAGGTAATCACCCAATTGCAAAGCAGCCTGCTGTCAACTGAGGCACGTGTCCTCCCGCGTGCTGAACTCGTGTCTGTTGGTTCGCAGAAAGCGCTTTTGCTAGAGCGTGTACAAGGTTCGATGTCCCAATATGTGCGCGACTATGGACGCAACCACGAACCCATCGAAGTGGAAGCTGAAATTTGGCGTATCGCATACCGCTACGCTGAGTTTATCACCAAAATGCAACTGCAAGGCTATACCTGCAATGATCGCAAACTGGACGACTTCTATTATTATCGGGATGAACGGATTGGCGACTATCGCCTCGTCGTGCTTGACTGGAATGTCATCGAAGAAATAGACCAGTCGAAAAACGGTGTCTGGCAGGATGCGCGTCTGCTAGCACGCGCTTGGTTTGGGCTGCTAGGAGGCAGTGACGAAGCGTTATTCGACATGAACACACGCTTGCAAGGCGATTTCAGTGTAGCAGGGCGCGGTTTCCTCTGGAAGACGCTCAGCGCCGATCTCATCAAGGAGACGTACACTGATCCCCGTCAATTGGGCAAAGATTTGATGAAGTACATTCAGGAAATTATTGACCTATTTGAGGGGGATAAAGATCAACTGCGGCGAAAACTTGATGCGCTGTGGCGAGAGCTGCCACGCGACCTTGAAAATCAGGCTGAGGATTCGGCGGCACTCGATCTCGCCCTGCTGAAGTATTGGCGGGTTGCGGACATGCTCGCCCGCCGATCTGGGGTCGAGCCACAAGAGTTGAAAGAGATCACTGCGATCCGGGAACGCTTCCGCCGCAGCGAACACGAAGAAATCGCGGACAGCCTCAAGGTAAAGTCGCTGGCGTTAGAAGGTTTGGCTGATCTCAAAATGAAGGGCAGCGAACGGCGCAAAACGCTCATCAGCGCGTGGAAGCGCATTATAACTGATGTGTTCGATCCAGCGACAAACGAGGGGATAAGTCTAGAACCACTGCGCAAGATCGCTGAGAAATATGGTGAAACGTTCTCCCGGTTCATCACTGGCAGTTACTCCATCGAGCAGGAAACCGAGGCATTCAATCAACTACGCGACCTCTTTCAGCACCTTCTAACATCACCGCACATCATTGAATCGAAAGCTGTTAAAGCAACTTTGCAGGCGCGATTTTCACAGGTCGACATCTGTCTACTCTATCTGAAAGGGGAAAAAGCCTTGCAAAGAGGAGATGCGCCTTTGGCACTGACTGCTTTCAAGGAAGTGATCAACCGGACTAACCAACTGCCCGGTGATCTCGCCCAAATCACACACAACCTGCTGCCGATAAATTTAGACGCTATGATTAAAAGAATCGCGGCAGTCATCCCCTCAAATGCCACGAATGATTACCGTGCCAATATTCTTGAGCTGCTTCAAGAAGGAAAATTTGAAGGCGCGATCCAGCAATATGAAGCCGCAAAAAACAGCTCTTATATTTCACTTATTGACTTGTGGATGGTACAAGATTGGCTGGAACCCGCCTACCGCCTCCGCGCACTGCAAGGCAACTCTGGCGATTGGTCGCAACTGCTGGACTCTGCCCAAGCGGTAGCGGTCTATGCACAGGAATATCCGGCGCTGCATCCTCTGCTAAATCAGGTTTTGGCGAAAGCGACCAGTTATTTCATGAAGATTAGCGATAAACAGTCTATGCCGAAACCAAGCATGGATGAACAAGCGTTAGAACTGGGTACGAAGATACGCGATCTGATGACCAAGCTAGAAGCGCCCAACAAGGAAGCAAGGAAGAGCAAGCGATGAGCGAAATTAATCTCAAAGACATCGAACACCGCCTCGACGAGATACGCCTGCGGGCTGAAGCGCGTACCAAACTGCTCCAAAGCCTGCCAACCAATTTTGACGAGCTTGAAAGCACCCTCAGCCAAAGCACCGAGCAGTTGTTCGATTTTGATAATAAGCACCTTGTCGAGTGGCTGAAGGATGTTCGCAGTCTACAAACGCTCACCCGTCAGCTTGATGTCCCTGTACAATATGCCAATCTGCGCCTGAAAACGACGGTTGCAAACCTCCAGATGCTCGTGAACGAGCTGCATCAGAACCAAGCAGTGATCGATCAGTTCATTAATGTGGTCAATGATGTTCCGCGCATGGAGCGGCAGATATCCACGGTGGACTTGGAAAATTTGCGTGAGAATCTGTTATCGCTGCAAACGGCATTGAGCAAAGTCCCTGTTCAAGCGCCATCCGAGAATCGCTTGGACGCCGTCCATGTCAACCTGCAAAAAGCGTTGATTGAAGGTAATGTCGCCGAGATACGTCGAATTTTACAGGGTGATATTGAGCCGTTGTTGACGTCTTCACAGCTTGCCCAATTGATGTTCGACACTTGGCAAACAAAAAGTGATGCGCTTGAGCGATTGCAGAATCTTCTCCCGTTAGGTAACCAGCCAAAACCAAGCCCTAACGCCGCCAACCACCCCGATCTACAACATCAGATCGACGAATTGTGGTCTGCCGCCGCTGACGCACCCATTGATGTGTTGAGGGTCGTACAAAAATCTTGGGAACAAAACTTTGAGGTTGTTACCAAAGCTGCGACGGCAGCATTTAACGTTGATTCAGCTAAATTTAAAGTCTATACCGCTTATATTCGCAGCCGCACGGTGCCACAAGACGCCCTGCGGAGTAAAAGACCAGCGAATTCCCCTTCAACGCTATTAAATCGGACTGGCGCGGTCAGTTCGCGAGGTGGGCAGAGGGGAAACACTATCGGTTTGGCGGTTGCGCTGCTTGCCCTTGTTCTCGCGGGGGCTGCGCTGGCGCTGGCGTTCGGTGTTGGGCAAGAAAGCGAAGACGCACGTATGCAAACCCAAGTCATGTTGGTGCTAACCGCGCTTCCGCCCACCGTAAATGTGGCTGAGGGGACGGCTAACCCGGCGGTTGTGTTGCTGCCAACTGAAGAGATCACGCCAGAATCAACTGAGGCGGTGACGCCAGAAGTTACCCCCGTAGAATCAGAATCGATTGAACCGACACAAATGCAAGCAGAAGCCAGCCCGGAAGTTACGACAACCGATTTGCCCCCAACCGAAACCCATACCCCGACGCCCGAAGCGACTCCCCTGCTTGATGTGCGCGCCGACTTAGAGGTTGAAGCACGCCAAACGGTCAGAATTCCACTAACTGCCAGTCTGAGTCCAGCAAGCAACCTTGTAGTAGAAACAGGGGATGAAGTCACCTTCGAGTTGCAAACCAATGCGTCAAGCGCGGCTGAAATTGAGTGGGTGTTTGACGGTGACCAAGTGGATGCCAGCCTTAGCAATGAACGACGGATGCCGCATACCTATGATGAACCGGGCAGTTATTTTGTCCGCGTCACAGTACGCGATGCGGGCAGGTCGATCATAATGGCGCGGCAAATCACTGTTGAAGCGCCCCCGCCGCGATTAGTCTGGACACCGCTGGAGGGCGAGTCGCGGGATTGGCGTGTGCTGAATGTGCGTCTCCCGGCAGATAACGCAATCGATGAACCGATCACCTTTACCGTGATCGGCTGCCCCGATGAAAACGAATGCGAACCGATTCCGGTGATGAGCTACATCGTCAATGGCGAAATGGTAGACCCTGAGCCGCTAGAGGAGGGGGGATCGAACGTCTTTACGCTCGACACGGAGAACAGGTGGATTGAGTTCACACCGTTACCCGGCGAACAAACATATACGTTGGAAAATATATACACCAATACTAGGTATGTATTTGAGCTTAGCCAACCGACTGAACTCAATGCACATTTCGCCATCCCTAGCGTGGATACGGTTTATGGTATAGGCACGGACGGTACAGCGTGCATGGGAGATGCACCGTGTCAGGCTTATGCTGTACGGCACGACATCAGCGTAGGCACTCCACTAGAAATTGTCTATCGACTTCGGCTTGGGGATCAGCCTCTCGCTCATGCTCCGATTAACGTCACCTTGAACCTCCACCCACTGCAAGCGGGGAGCATCTCGATTGCGGGTGAGACGGCGATTTTGTTTGCTGACTGGCGCAGCACAGGAAACCCTGTGGAAGCTGTTACCGACGCGAATGGCGAAGTCCATCTCAGCCTAACGTTTCTGACCGAACCGGAAGCACAGTTGGGCGAAGCTTTGCTGACTGTCGAAGCGCCAGACTATCCACAGACACGCCACTGGTTGCGTATTCAACCTGTGGGTGCTGCTACTAATGTAGCGATCAATGAAACACAAAGAACATTCCGCTTTGCGTTCCCAGCAGAGCCGAGTTCGAATTTAAATTCGGTGATGTCGATTCAACCGGATCAAGTCGTGTATTTACTTGATAGCGCCGCATCATCAGGTATGGACCACATCGCCGCAACCACGATCTGGTTAAGCGCAGATGCGGTGATAACGAACAGCGATACCGAAACCCGGATAAATGTGCCGGAAGGCGGCGGCGTGTGGTATTGTTTCGCCTTGAGTTGTTTACCGTATCCACTGAATGCGGATGGGACGCTCGGTGAACCCTTCCAATATGTTGGTACGGCGGCACCCCCGCCGAATACAATCAACTCCCGCCTAGAAAATGAGGACAATCGAGACGCGCTGGGAAGTTACAGTGTGACGATTTTGGGTGAGATGGAATATGGCGGGCAACGTTTTGTGCTTGTCGAACTTCCGGGACGAGTCAATAGTTTCACCGGACAGTAGTAAGTGATCGGTTGCTATGATGTCACGTAACACTACACATCGGCGGCGGATTCCGCGTATATTCATCTCGTATCGCATCGAAGATACACGGGAAGTCGCATTCATCATTTACGAACATCTCGTCAGAGCTTTCAATGAAGATAATGTTTTCTTCGATAAGAAAGGTATTGCCTCCGGTGAAGATTGGCACGAGACAATCCGCCGGAATTTACGGCGCAGCAACATCGTACTCGCGTTGATCGGCAAAGATTGGCTGAAAACGGATGAGTCGGGGCGACGACGCATCGACGACGAAAAAGATGTTCTGCGCGAAGAGATCGAAACGGCTTTGAAAGATGAGAACATCAAGACTTTCCCGGTCTTGATCAACAATACGCCAGCACCTAAACCAGACCTATTACCCGAAAGCATTCGCCCCCTGCTGAATACACAGGGGCTTTCTGTGCGCTATGGGCAGGACTTTGACCATGATATCGAAGTGCTTGTGCAAACCATCCGCAAGATCAGTTTGCATGAGCCTGTTGGCTCAGTCAGCGCACCGGAGAAAACGACCAATAGTATTGTTGCTCAACTCTTGGATACGTTTCCGGGTTTGCTTCGGGTGGGTGGCACGGTTTACTTGGCGCTGGAAATCGGTTTTGATCGGCTGGCAGCACAGATTTACCAAGTCGAAAGCGATCTTCCCCACCTGATCGATCACTATGACGACCAGACGTGGGCATACGATTATTATGAATTGGTCGCCGGTGTTGACGATCCCCTCATACACCACCTGCTGCTGGAATTTGGCGTTTTCTGGAGTCCCGTGCGTGAAATCACATTCCGTAATGTCGTTGATCGGCTCGCGCCACACATCGACAATTTAATGGAGCGTATCCGGCAAAAACATAAGCTCAGCCATGTGACTATTTTGGGCAAACTGTGCAGCAGTACGCAGATACGGGAGCTGGTTTATCAGTCCATTGTCGGAGATTTCACCGAGAGCAAGTTTACCCAGAATCAGCTTGAATGGCATCTCCCGTTAAGAGAGGTTGTTCAGACATACTATGAGGAATTGGACACTGTCGCACTGCACGATTACTATGATCTGATTGAATTAGCCCATCAAGGCAACAGCCTCGTCTGGTCGCGGCATCCATTATTTGGTCCACGTACCTCTCGCAAGATAGATGAGCAGCGCTTAATGGTGACGCCAAACACCAAGCAGTGTTTCTTTTTCGTAGTACGCTATTCAGACCCCGGCGATGATGTAGACATTCTCAGCTTACCTGCAAATCGCATCGTGTATGCCGCCGAGATCAATAATTCGCGTGAGCGACAGACCCTGAATTACTCTGTCACGATTGATGAAAACCTAAAATTGACGCTGGTGATGCCAGGGGTAGAAATAATTGATCGTCAGGAGCAAGCGCGGAAGATTCTGACCGATTGGAATCAACTGGTACGTGTCCAGTCAGCATCGATGCAAACCGTATTTGCTATCGACGGCACACTCAACAAAAGTCTGTTCCGGCGATGTGTTCAGCTTATCGAGCAGTTTGCTGAAGCAAAGCCGCCAGAATTTTTCTGGCTCACTTATCAGTATGATCACGGACGGGCGTACTCAGCTATTGGCGAGGAGTTTGTCGACACTCGTGTTTTCCAAGAGCGAATGCGCGAATTTCAGCGTACCTATGAGCAGCAGTATCACCCATCTGGAGAACCAATTCGCGTAAATCGAATGTTAGAACACCTAGATAAATTGGATTGGGCAAGTTCTGGAGCAAAATATTTCGTGTTCTTCTGCAACCGCGCTCCAAGTCATGATATTCAGTCAGAAGTTGAAATACTACGTAGCCGCGGGCTGCATGGCTGTGTCATCTGGTTACAAGACGGCGGAACTGTCTCGGTCAATCATGCGGATGTTAAACCTTATTCTCAATTAGGCAATATTGTGATCAGCGATCTGACCCTCGGAGAAAGTAATCAATTTGGGCGGGCGCTCAGCTTCCTCAACGAACACCTTATCCCCTCAACATTCGAAGAAATTCGCCTAGATGGGATTCCTTGGCCTCTGCGGAATTCCCTACACCGCTAAATAAGTTCCGTAAGCCGGAGAAAATTCTATGACTAGTGACAATCGCCCATCCGACCTGATCGAAACGATCATCCGATCAAAAAACGACGAGCAAGAACTACAACAAGCGATTGACGAGATGCTGAACTTGGTAACGGAGCAGCACAACAAACAGGCGCTGATGTATCTTGGCAGTCTGCTTCGTCAAACCACATCAACGCACCAAAAGGCGAAGGATATTGCTACCAAAAAGTTCATTGAACAAAATGAAAAGATTCGCTCGATGTACGAAAAGTCCCTCGAAGAGGATGCAAAGCTTGATAACGAACTCCAGTGGCAAAAAGCCCGGTTAGAACATTTACAGGTGGCGGAAAAAGTTTTCGTGCTGTCTCTTGAACTGAGCGAAAGTAAAGGTATTTCTGATTCGGATGAGGTACACGAACTTGTGCCGCTTTACGAAAACATCAACGCCCTGAAAACGCATATCGTGAGCGTCTGGTCTGAAATTGCACCGCACGGACGCAACGAGTCGCAGGCGGAGCGATACGACAATGACTGAATCCATGATCTCGGAAGATGCGCTTCGCCAGTTCTTTCATGCCAGCTTAGAAATAGACCACTTCCGTGCCGCTGGAAGCGAGAAAAAACGCCAGCTTTATCAACTGCGTGAAGTGATCAAAGAGCTGGAAAACACTGTGCCATCGGACAGCGCCAACTCGCCGCCAGAACATATTGAAGTACTTTTGCGATTGCAGCTTGAGCAGCAGCAATCATTGCAGGAAACGGCTCGTCAGCGCGAGCTTGAGAAACGAGCCTTACATGTACAGTTTGAACGCCTTCAGGGACTTCTAGACCGGATTCGCGCTTATCAACAATTGCAAGCAAAATATGATGAACTGCGCCGTCGTTATACATCGCTTATGAATCGACGTGCCTTGCTGCCAGATTCTGTACAAAATATCGATGAATCGCGCATTAAAGATATGGAACAGAATCAGAGCTTGATGCAGGAACTCATGAAGATTGGCACCGAATTGAATCACCTACAAGTGCTGCGACAGTACTTTTCACACGAGACGGTGCAATCCTATGCGAGTTTACGTCGCGCTACGCCAGCGGGTATGTTGCCGATTAATGAGCAAGACCTCGATGAATATCTCAGCGATCTGGAAAAATATGTGCAGACTTTTTTAAGCAAGCTGACTGGTCAAACCTGATTTTTCTCAAGCTACTCGATGGGGATAAGTCATAATTGTGTCTATCCATGAGATCCACTACTCTCTAAATCAACCTTCAAAATCTGCCAGACTCGTGTCCAATGTAAACCAACTTGCTGTGCGATTTCGCGCAAGCTGAAGCCTTCGTCACGCAGTTGCAGGATGCGGTTTTTCAGTTCGCGTTTGTGCTTGTGCCTTGAGGTTGAGACAACATACTCTGATGGTAGAACGATGAACCCCCGTTTCTGACTAGGATACGGAACGACGCCCCTCGGGTCCACAAAGACGACGCCAGTCGCCCTGACTGGCGTTTTTGTTTAGTTCCCAAAGCACGACTGCTATACGTTATACTGACACGAAAATATAATGTGGAACAAAAATGCATATACCTAAA
>Ga0163147_10002745_pt1 | contig 24461 bp, 23 predicted proteins | sample OliLakLV19MP6G1_FD_148597 | JGI IMG/M metagenome (GOLD analysis project Ga0163147, IMG submission 148597) | Freshwater microbial mat bacterial communities from Lake Vanda, McMurdo Dry Valleys, Antarctica- Oligotrophic Lake LV.19.MP6.G1 | ecosystem: Environmental > Aquatic > Freshwater > Lake >...
AATTCCATTGACGGTTACTTTGCTGGTTTGAAAAAGAAGGTCGCCCAACATCATGGCTTGCGTCGAGATAGGAGGTATAAAGTTATTTCTGAGTTACTGAATAGGTCCTAGAAAGTTTCTATACTCCGAAAGTTTCAAGAATTAATCGCAACACCTCGATACAAATATGCCGCACCTGTGTTAGGTGCGGACTGGCGATCCCTCTTTTACTATTCCTCCCGTCGCCCTAGGGCAACGAGGCATTTCTGAAGGGCAAACCTACGTTGCTCGGCTTGATGAATTTCGCATTTAGAGGCCCTCGGCATAGACATTAGCGCTCCTTGGAGCAATATTACCGCCTGGCAGTATTGATAGACGTAATCCTGAGCCAGTGGCGGTAGTCGACACACTAGATGTCTTCTTTCCTCCGTTGTACGAATCGGATTAGTCAGAAAGTCTAAAAAAGGCATGAACATTTCAATACGCCCCTTCTCATCTCCGACCACTGTTAGCGCCCCCTTGATTGTTTCCAAGCAGAAAGACGATATATTCTGGGGTAAATCTGACATGCAAATCTCCAAAGCAAAAGACAAAAGAAGGTCGAACGAGGTCACAAAAAGAGCTACCAGCGGGCATCTAAACATATTAAATTTACGGGGCCAAATAATAACTATTATTCGCAGTACTGAACTTAATTATTGACCATGATATAATAAAAATTATTATCATAATAGCGCTATTATGGAAGGAATAAAACCGTCTATCGAAAAAGAAGAAAATATTTCTTGGGAACAACTCAAGACCCAATCTAGTGCTGAAGCAGAAAGAATGATTGGTAGTATTTTGGATTATGAAGCAATGAGTTTTGCTGAAAAACGTTCCGCCTTACATTTTTTGCTGCATGAGTTAATTGAGGACAACGCAAACCGGTTTGTGGCTGAGGCTGTCTCTGTCAGGTTATCAAGATTAGAGGAGAATGAAAGACATGGGACCAGAATGGCAGAGTTGGATGAAGCCGTTTAGTTTATTTAGTTAATAGTCCCTTTGTTCTTTTATGGCATCTTTTGATTTTGACGTGGAAATTACAGCTCACCTTAATGTTCTTCGTGCCCTCCAGAAACCTTCTGGTGTCTTTACAGCTTCCGCTCATGATGTCGGTACTGGCTACGATAAAGCCTGGCTTCGTGATATTTATTTTATGACCCTGGCCTTTATCGAGACTGGTGATTTGCCGGTGGCACAAAAAGCGGCAAAAGCCTTACTCTCTGTTTTTGTGAAGCATCAAGACAAGATCAATTGGGCGATTGAGAACAAGCCAAAAGAAGCCTGGCAATATATTCATGCTCGCTTTCACCCAGAAACTTTTGAAGAATATTGGGAGGAATGGGGTAATAGTCAAAATGACGCTGTCGGTGAAGTGTTAAACCTCTTAGTTGAGCTAGAGCTAAGAGATTTCAGTGTGATAGAAACTGATGAAGAACGTGACATGGTCCAAAAAATTATTGATTATTTGGTAGCCATCGAGTATTGGCATGATGGAGATAATGGTATTTGGGAAGAGAATATGGAAGTGCACGCTTCATCCATTGGTTCTTGCGTGGCAGCACTTAAGAAGGCAAAAAAATTAGATTGGCTTAAAGTACCTGATGAAGTCATTGCGCTAGGAGAAAAGGCCCTTCGTGAACTTTTGCCGCGCGAGTCCCTGTCGAAATTTGCTGATTTAGCTTTACTCTCACTCATTTATCCATTTGCGGTAACAACCGAGGAGGAGACAGTCAAAATTCTCCAAAACGTCGAGTACCACCTTACTCGAGACAGGGGAGTGATTCGTTATAAGCTAGACCGTTACTACAATCAAAACCCAGACGGATATAGTGAGGAGGCCGAATGGTGTTTTGGTTTATCTTGGTTAGCTATTATTTATGCTGAGCGGGGTGATCGCGAGAAAGCCTACTACTACTTGCGGCGCGCGGAGAAGACCGTGACTCCAACAGGACTTATTCCAGAGCTCTATTATTCCCACACTGACAAAGCCAATGAAAACACCCCACTAGGCTGGGCTGAAAGTATGTATGTGGTGGCATTGAAGAAAGTAAAGGATTTGGGTTAGTTTTTTATTTTAGTTTTAATTATCTGAAGAACATGGTATTACTAAAGCCATGAATATTACTGATCCTAAAAATATAATTTGTTTTTATCATAATAAATGTGTTGATGGCACCACTGCCGCGGCGGTAGTTTTAAAAAAGTTTCCCGAGGCTCAGACTTTCCCTGTGGCTTATGAAAGCTATGAGGTCGACTTTGCTGTTGCACTGCCTTCAATAAACTCAAATACCACGGTCATTTTTGTCGACACTACTTCTGGATTAGAAAAAATCGTACCGTTGGCTAAAAACCTCTTAGTCATTGATCATCATATTTCAGAAAAAGTCCACGTTGAGACGCTGGTTAGTGAAAACCAAAATATGGAATATGTTTTTGATAATGAAGAGTCCGGCGCCTCACTAGCCTACCGCTACTTTTTCCCGAGCGAGACAGTGCCCACTATCATTAAGTATGTAAAAGACATCGATTTATGGAATAACGAATACTTGCCAGAATCAGTGGAGTCACATATTTATTTATCTACTTTACGCAACCGTCCAGAACTAATCAAAGAGTGTTTTGCTGAAGAAAAACTACCTGGATACTTGGAGCATGGACGCATCTTAAAAAATTATGCCGATGTTGATATTGAGATCATGTCGCAGATTCCCTTTGTGGAAGTAGAGATAGCTGGCGGACCAGTTATTTTAACTAATGTAACTAACCATCAAGCAAAGGTGGGTAATATTTTGTCTCTAAAGCACGGTAAAACAACAGTGATGTATACCATCAAAGGAAGCATTACACGTTTCAGTATTCGTTCTGTTGACGGCTGTGTACCAAATGCCGTCGAAGTAGCTACTTCGTACCCAGAAGGTGGCGGACATGCCCACGCGGCCGGAGCGACCCTAAAAACCGCCGATTTTCTCGCCTTGCTTCAGACTGGTCTTAAATAGAAATCAATACCCACAGGCCAGTATAAATTTCTGTAGATTTGGTATAATGGAAGTATTGATTAAAAGATAAGTCAAAAGCATTATGGCCAAAGGTCAAGACATGCGCAAAGAAAAAAAGAAGCCAAAAAAAGATAAGGGCGAGAAGAAATAAAAATAGCGGTCATTTGTGACTGCTATTTTTTTAAAATTTATTAATTCTAGCCAGTCAATATGTGAAAATCATTAGAGATTACAAAGCTTATCTGCAGAACAATCCGCACGGGTATTGGTTTAAAAGAAAGCTGTATGGGTGGGGTTGGACACCAGCTACCTATCAAGGCTGGGTGACTATCTTAGCTTATGTTATCGGGTTGGCTTTTTTTATTAGTAAGTTGGAAGAGGGGATGCCTTGGAGTGAGGCCAAGACTGAAGTAGTGGCCCCGATTGTGATTATTACTATTTTATTGATCTTCATTTCTTACTGGAAAGGGGAAAAACCAAAGTGGCAGTGGGGTAAACAACTAGAAGATTAATTTATCGCTTTTTAATAAAAGACTTACATCCTACCTAAAAATAGTGTATGGTACTGGCTTATGTCACGCGGCGATGGAATTATCGTATTTAAAAATGTGTCATATGAATATGACGCCACCCGTCCTATCTTAAAAGAGGCTAATTTTGTAGTGCGTCGTGGCGCCAAGCTAACTTTAATGGGACAAAACGGTGCCGGTAAAAGTACCATTTTTTCACTTATCAATCGAGAACTGCATCCAGACGAAGGCGATATCAATATTGAGCCTCGGACCAGTATTGCGATTTCTAGACAAATAATTCCACGAGACGAACTAACTCTTACAGTCACGCAGTTTTTTGAGCAGTGTTTTCCCGAGAAGGTTTACGATATTGATCCAAAAATTGCAGCAGTTTTGGAAGTAGTTAATCTGACACCAACCGAAAAACAGCGAGACACTTTTAAAGACAGAATTGTCGGTAGCTTTTCTGGAGGTCAACAGGCACGACTACTGTTAGCTCAAGCGCTGATTCAAAATCCCGATGTGTTACTACTTGATGAGCCGACTAACAACCTTGATACGGCTGGAATAGAACACCTGACTCAATTCCTGAAAGATTATAATAAAACCGTTTTGGTTATTTCCCACGAGGCTGACTTTTTGAATTCCTTTACTCAAGGAGTATTGTATTTAAATATACAACGACGACAGGTAGAGCAGTACAATGGTAACTATCATACTGTAATCAAGGATATCGCCGCTCAGGTAGATAAAGAGCAACGTGAAAATGCCCGTCTAGCTAAAGAGATTCAAGCCAATAAAGATAAGATTAACTATTTCTCCAACAAGGGAGGGAAGATGCGTTTGGTCGCTAAGCGCATGCGCGACGAAGTGGAAGAGGCGGAAGAAAATAAGGTGGAAGTGCGTAAAGAAGACAAGACCATTCGTCCCTTTACTATCGAGCCCCATGCTGACATTCCGCTCGAAGTAGTGAAACTGACTTCATACCAAGTAATTAAAAATCACGAACCAAAAGAAGTGGAATGCGACTTAGTTTTAAAGCGTGGTATGCACCTGCAGATCATAGGTCCAAATGGTATTGGTAAAACTACCCTTCTTGAAAGACTAGCTTCCGGCCACGCCAAGGGAGAGCATACTGCTCCTGGAGTAAAGATTGGCTATTACCGACAAGACTTTTCAAATCTCGATTTTGATAAAACAGTTTTCGAAACTTTGATGGATTCGATGCAACGCAAAGTAGAAGAAGAAATGCGTAGTATCGCTGCGGGCTTCCTCCTCTTTGGCGAGATGATGAAGACTAAAGTCGGTAATCTTTCTGAAGGACAAAAAGGTTTGGTTGCTTTCACGAAACTAACGATGGAAAAACCCGGACTTTTGATTTTAGACGAACCAACCAACCACATAAACTTCCGTCACATTCCGGTCATTGCCGCTGCCCTAAATGAATACAAGGGTGCGATGATTCTAGTTTCCCACGTTCCAGAGTTTGTGGAACAGATCCGCATTGATGAGGTGTTGGACTTGGCTAAGAAGCGATAAGCAGTAAATCTAAATAAAAAATAGTACGGTTAATCGTACTATTTTGCTCGATGCAAAGTGAGTGATGAAAAAGAAATATAAAAAGGCCCGGATGCTTGCGCTTCCGGGCCTCGGTGTTCCTCAGAACTAGCGTCCGAATAGGGTGTTCCAAACCACCCAAAGTACCCAGCTGGCATAACTCATCGCGGGGAAAACGGACGTACAAAAGAGAAACACCTTAAGTCTCTCCAGAAACCTCTTCCTTAAGGAACCTTGCTGGGTTCCAAAGCAGTTAAGAATAACACCCGCAGTTCCCCCGACCAAGAGGAGTATCGGCATGGTGTTCATGATTTCATCATTTGACATCGTATCGAAACCTGCTCCTGCTCCTAAACCCATGAGGCATACTGTAAGGCTTATTAGGATTATGGGTAAGAAGATGCTGGTCGGAATGTCGCGTTCAATCTTCATTTCGTTTCCTTTTAGTGATTGGTGGAAAGAACGTTCTTTTTAAGAATACAACAAAGCTACTTAAAAGTCAAGCCTCAGAGGCTCGAGCTGATGTCTGTTTAAATAAACCTACTACTTCTGCTTTACCGCCGCCCGAGCTTCCTTTAGCTGACGTAATGATATTTGCTTAAAAAGCATGGAGAAAATAATCGTCATGAAAAGTGCCGATATTAGTATCGATAGGTAAATATTGGCAGTCGCAGAAAAACTTTGCCAAAGCGATAGCACTCCAAAACCCCCAATAACTGAAAGTTCTAGATATTTTCCAAAAAGATTGTAGCGACTAAGCGATATAGGATTTTTGAATTCTTTTTTTCTAAGGAAAAATGCCAAGAACAAAGCTAGCTCAGCTATCAGGGCAACAACGGCCCCGGCCACTAGAAATGAAAGCAAGACTTCAGTATTACTCCAGCCGCCAACACTGGCTTGAGCCGCTTTGGCTGGGCCGCTCCACAGAGCGTCCCAAGAGACGACCAGAACAGTAATGAAAGTTCGTGAATTTTTTTCTTTGAGATTAAACAAACCACTAATCCATGTCGATATACCAAACTTTGGTTTAAGACCAGCCGACTCACAAACTACTTCATATAAAAATAAAGAAACCAAAACGAAACCAATAATTCCTAAAGCAATCTTAGCGACCGGCAAGCTGTTCGAGAGAGACCAAAATAAAAAGTAACCAAAGGCCGGAAATGTGATATGCGTAATCACTACTGGTATAGTCCATGATTTCCAAGAGAGAGTGCGGTCGCGGTACTTGACGATGGTGGCAATAAAAACATCGATCCCAACACCAACACCCATAAAAATACTGGGTAAAAGAAAACCAGACAGGTTATTTGAGCCTTCAGTGCCTAGAGTGCTAGCAATAATTCCTAGAAGAGCAAGATATAAAAGTCGAAGAGAATTCACAATAAAATACTTTCTTATATTTTAGCATTGCTCCCGAGTCATTATTAAAAATTGTTGTATAAAGTTCAGGCAAGAAAAAAGCCCCCGGAATTCCGAGGGCCCGCCGTTCGGCGTGGTGGGTAAAAACTAGACTCAGTGGGTGCCGTCACTGCCCCCTTGGATGTTTTCTAAGGCAGTCTCGAGCTCCTTTTCCATGATCTCATCCTTGAGGACATAGAAGGTGGCTGCGACGATTGCTCCGGCAATCAAGATCGACAGCCAGATGTTTTCGGTCAGACTCCAGCCGCCTAGAAGTGACAAGACACCGAAGCCACCGATGACGGAGAGTTCAATAATCTTGCCTCGGAAATTCCAGCTGGCAAGCTTGTCCACGTCGTTGAACTTTCTTTCCCGGAGCTTCAGCGCGCAGACGAGAGCGACTTGGGCGACCATCGCCACGACGATGCCGGCAATGGCAAACGAACCGGCAACTTCCCAATTGTCCCAATGACCGGCGTTAGCCTGCTCCGCCTTAGCGGGACCGCTCCAAAGAGCGTCCCAGGACACTGCGAGAATGGCGATGATCCGCCGCGTGTCGTTCTCGTCAAGTCCTATTACACCGCTTAGCCAAGCGGAGATGCCAAAGATTGGCTTCTTGCCTGCCGAAGTCCAGATCACTTCGTAAACAAACAAGGCGACCAGGACGAACCCGACGCTGCCGAGAATCGGATGCAGCCAAGGGTAAGCCTGACTTAGTCCAAAGACGACTCCATAGCCGAAGGCCGGAAAGCCGATGTGGGTGGCGCAGATGGGTAGGGTCCAATTGCGGAAGCTGAGCTCCCGATCTTGGAACTTACAGATCGTCGCCAGGAAGACATCGATGGCGATGCCGATTCCCATTAATCCCGATGCCATATGGAAGCTAAAGACATCTGACTCCCAGAAGACACTAGTCATGAAGCACAGCGCCACCGCCAGTAGGGTAAAAGTAAGTTTTGCCTCTTTCATGCCACTTCTCCTCAAAAAAGTTCCTTTACTCAGGTTTCAAGGAACAAGGGAACAAATTACAAAAAAGATGGTAGCATCTTTTTAAGCTAAAGTCAAGCTCAAAGTTTGAAACTTAACATGCAATATTGTATTGTTTATTTTAACAGGCAACGTGCTTGCTGTTCTATCACAACATATAAGGAAGGGTCATGTCACAGTCAAACGAATTGCCGGTCAGTGTCGAGAGTGCTGAAATCGTTGAGAGGCAAGATCCACCGATGACGTTCAAGCACAAGCTTCGTCTCTGGGGTACTTTCGTCATCTTGGCTGGGGTGCTTTGGGTGGTCAATTTTGTAGTACCACCTCATTTGTTTCCGCCAGAATACGATCCTCTAAGTCTCAATGAGGCGCAGTTCAATCAAGAAGGATTGTTTTTGGACCGAAAAAAGTCACTGGTAACAATCAGCAAGCTTAACGGTAATCTAGTCTATCTTTGGAATAATCAGGAATGGAGTCATTCTCGGCCTGATTGGCTTGATGAGGGTCATTTGCCAATTTTGAACCAATATGAGCAGATGAAGATTGCTGAATTAGCTACTCTGCCGGAATCAGTCTCGACCCGGCATGGATGCTGCTAGGCGCCCCAGTCAGCTATAAGGATTACAACCATCTAATCTCTGGTACCAAATTTTTTCTTTGGGTGGGTTTGGGCTATGCTTTTTTAGTGTACACAGCGATCTTTAATCTTCAGCGGACAGAAAAGAATGACAAAGCAGATTGGATTGATTCAACTTGCTTCCTTTTACCGACCATGACGATGGTTTTGCTGTTGTTGTACATGCATTCAGATGGTCCTTCTTGGTCGAACTTGTATGCCTTCAGCGTTTCGTTCCTTGGCATGTTTCTACTTTGGGCGCTGACGCGAGCACCAAAGCCACTGAAGAAGGTGGAGGAGAAACCTGGCGCGGTGGAATAGGTGAGTGACAAACCCTGACGAAAGTTTTATGCAGCGCGGTGTTGCGACAGCAACACCGCGCTATTCTTTTGTCTTGGTAATTAAAGATTTTTAATTTATTTTAATAATCTTTGCTGCTCTCTGGCTCACCACTTTTGATACAATAATAGAAACAATAAAAACTAAGATAGATAGCAGGATGAACTTACCGTCAATAGCCTCGACCGTAATACCATCTTTAGCAAATTCCTCCACACTAATTGAGGTGCCAATCAGAACAAAAGTAGTAATGCCCAAAATAGTTCCAGCGAAGGTGGCTAAGACATAAGGTAGGTAAGGCAGTCTTAACAAACCAGCTCCGTAGTTAATCAAATCAAAAGGTATAAATGTTAGACGCATAATCAGGACGGTTAGGAACGTATTTGTTTTTAGGGGCTTGATCCAACCACTCAAAAGACCGTCAGATTTTTGTTTGGCTTTGGTAAAAAATCGTCCAATTACATAGGCAACGGAAGCCGATAAATTGGCGCCAATTATAGTATAGAGAATCCCCCATAGACCAAAAAAAACTCCTGATAAAATAGTTAGGGCAGTTCCGGGGAAGAAAGTTAGCGGACGGATTGTGTAAGCTAGTATATACAGTAAGGGACCCCAAGCTGTCGTGGTGATGTTTTCAAAAATTTGTAGCGAAATGGCAGTGGCACTCAGGCCAGAGTTTTGTTGGTAAGTGTAAATGGCAAATAGAGCAATAAGCCATAAAGAGAGGACTCCTATTTTTGGCGCCGAACGCTTGATCAAGTTTTTGATATCAGTTTTCAGGTCGGCTATTTGTTGGCCAAAAAAGACATCGCCAGCTTTGCGAATAATCAGCGAGTAAGTTGGATAAGCAAAAATAGTCGAGCGTAGTTTGTATAGTGAAATCTGGTGCTGCATAGCTACTGTGATAGTGCCGATCATTTCACCGGCGTGTGCTCCGATCATGTTGGCACCAAGAATCTTTCCCGATAATCTTTTGGCGACTACAATTAAAAGCCCATTGGTGGCGTCGTCAGTCCTCGCTCGGTCGTTGGCACTATAGGGCACTTCCACCCGCATTATTTTGCCGATACCGTATTCCTCGACGGCCTGGTCGTAGGAAAGCCCGACCTGAGCAATCTCTGGCTGCGTGTAAGTAACTTTCGGCACTTCTTTTTTAGTAACCGACAAAAAGCCTTTACTTAAAATATGGGCCACTACTTGTCTACCGGTGTCGTCGGCGACGTGAGTAAACTTGAGCATGGCCGCCACGTCTCCGAGAGCATAAATATTTTTGTTGGAGGTTCGCCAGTTACTGTTTACAGTCACACCGTACTTAGTACTAGCGACCTTGGCTGACTCTAATCCTGTAGGTAGGTTTGGTACGCGACCAATAGCGATCAAAACTTTGTCAAAATGAACTTGTTCTATCTTGGGCTGCTCACTAGCAGTATTTTGGATATGAATTTCGGCCAGGGAATTTATTACCTGCTTTACATTGGCGTTAGTAAAAATTTTGATCCCCAGGTCAGTAAAGGCCTTGGTAATGATTGGCGTGATAGCTGGATCTTCGAGACGACCAAACCGTGGTCCGTTGTCTACGATAGTAACTTTAGAGCCAAGCATGGCAAGCGCTTGTCCCATTTCCATACCGATTGGTCCACCACCGATGATCAAAATTTTCTCTGGTATACTTTCGAGCTTAAAAATATTTTGGTTGGTGAGGATTTGGTTTTCTGGCAGCCCGTTTACCACAAGAGGTCGTGGCGCTGAACCGGTAGCGATAATTGCTTTTTTGAACAGGTACTCAACTCCACCGACAGATAAGGTTTGTGTCCCAGTGAACTTAGCTTCACCCAAAACTACCGTGATACCCATTTTTTCAAAATGGGCCGGAGTTTCTTCTACTAAGATTTCGTCAATCTTGTCGCGGACATAAGCAAAAGCTTCGCGACGATAGATCTCTGAATCTGCGGTCGTCCCAGCGATGGCAATCGCCTGCTTGTAGGTTTTGGCGTGATGGAGCAGGGCTTTACTCGGGACGCAGCCTGTATTGGTACATTCCCCACCCATGTGCTCTCGCTCTATAAGAAGTACTTTTTTACCGACCTTACTTAAACCAACTGCACTTGTAAGTCCACCAGAACCAGCTCCGATCACCACCACGTCGTAAGTTTTTGGTAACATTAATTTAATAGTAGCAAAAGTAAATTGTTAAGTCTACTTAACATCAGGCTGTGCTCCAGTTTTTGGAAAATTGATTGATATAATGGTTGCCGAATGTGGGTAAATACCGTATAGTATCCGCGTTAAGCCCGACTAGGCTTTTTCTTTTCTCCAAGCTTATTTTTAACAATAAGGCGTCGGTATGAAAGGGAGTATCAAATTATTAATACAGACATAAGTATAATTTTGTAAAATTATGGCCCGAAAATTTGCAGTAAATCGAATGCGTAACTTTGGTATCGTGGCGCACGTCGATGCTGGTAAGACTACTACCTCAGAACGTGTACTTTTCTATACAGGAATGACACACAAACTAGGTGAAGTTCACGATGGAGCAACGGTCACTGACTGGATGGAACAAGAGCGAGAGCGAGGTATTACTATTACCGCCGCCGCTATTTCTTGTAATTGGTCAAAGTCTGAAGTGGTAGATCGTAAAGACGAGTCACAGATGTACACCTTTAACGTGATTGATACTCCGGGGCACATCGACTTTACAGCTGAAGTGAAGCGTTCTATGCGCGTGCTCGATGGTGCAGTGGTCGTTTTTGACTCGGTTGCTGGTGTAGAACCACAATCAGAAACAAACTGGGGCTATGCTGATGAAGCGGGAGTACCGCGTATTTGTTTTATTAACAAAATGGACCGCTTAGGTGCATCGTTTGAGAAGTCATATAAGAGTATCCAAGACCGACTATCAAAGAAAGCTGTCCGGATCCAACTACCTTGGGGAGCAGAAGATCAGCTTAAAGGAGTAGTTGACTTGGTGAAAATGAAAGCCTTCGTCTTTGAGGGCGAGATGGGTACTATTGTTCGTGAGGTGGAAATTCCTGAAGAACTAAAGGCTGATGCTGAAATGTATCGTGCTGAGCTCGTAGAACGAGTAGTAGAACATGATGACGCACTCATGGAAGCTTTCCTTGCGGGACAAGAACCAACCAATGAAGACCTTAAAACGACACTAAGAAAAGCTGTTTTGGCTAACCAAATTTTCCCAGTCATGACTGGTTCAGCTCTAAAAAATATCGGTGTTCAGTTGGTACTGGATGCCGTAGTTGATTACCTGCCGGCACCGTCCGACCTCCCACCAATTAAGGGCATCAATCCTAAGGATGAAAGCGAAATCACCCGTTTGCCTGAAGATAGTCAACCGTTTTGTGCCTTGGCTTTTAAACTTCAAACTGACCCATTCGTGGGACAGCTTACTTTCTTCCGGGTTTATTCTGGTGTCGTCAAATCTGGTAGTTATATTTACAACTCATCAACAGGCGAAAAAGAACGCCTTGGACGTATTGTCCGTTTGCAGGCTGATAAACGAACTGAAATTGAAGAAGTTTACGCTGGTGAAATTGCTGCTGGAGTAGGACTGAAGGAGGTAAAGACGTCACATACACTTTGTGATGAAGCTAACCCAATTATCCTTGAACAAATCAAATTCCCTGAACCAGTAGTGGCCCTGCGAGTAGAGCCTAAAACTAAAGGAGATCAGGAAAGAATGGGTGTGGCACTTAAAAAACTTTCTGATGAAGATCCGACTTTCAAAGTTTCGACCGATTATGAAACTCTCGAAACTATCATTGCTGGGATGGGTGAACTACACTTGGAAATTTTGATTGACCGAATGAAGCGAGAATTTAACGTTGAGGCAAATGTTGGTGCCCCACAAGTAGCCTACCGTGAAACTATTCAACGTGAAGCTGAAGCTGAATACAAATACGTGAAGCAATCAGGCGGACGAGGACAATACGGACACGTTAAGCTTAGAATCCGCCCAATGCAAGCTGTTGATCCGGAGGCCAAGGTTGCTAAGAACACCACTCGTGAAGACCACTTTGAGTTTGTTAACAGCATCAAAGGCGGAGCGATTCCAGGAGAATATATTCCTGCTGTTATGAAGGGCTGTAAGGAGGCGATGGCTCGAGGATTCGTTGCTGGCTTTAAGATGGAGGACGTCACTGTAGAATTATATGATGGAAGTTTCCACGATGTTGACTCTTCAGAAATTGCTTTCAAATTAGCAGCTATTTATGCTTTCAAGGAAGCGGCCGCTAGGGCTGGGGCAGTTTTGCTTGAGCCGATTATGAAAGTTGAAGTGCGCACCCCTGAACAGTTCATGGGTGATGTAAACGGAAATATCTCTAGTAAGCGAGGGCAAGTAGAGGGTATGGATGACATCGGTGACAAGAAGGTCATTACTGCCAAAGTACCGCTATCAGAAATGTTTGGTTACACCAACATGCTCCGGTCAATGACTCAAGGACGAGCTTCGATGATGATGGAGTTCCACCACTATGATACCGTACCACCAAACGTAGCCAACGACATTAAGAAGGCCCGCGGAGTGAAGGATGTAGTAGAAGAGGCTTAATCTTTTATTAAGCCCGCTACATCCTGCAAGACCTTTTGAGTTAGATTTGACCGTAGGGAAAGATCTAACCAAAAGGTGTACTGCTTCTGTAAGAAGAAGGATGTAGTTGAAGAGGCTTAAAGATAAAGCCACCCAAATCAACAAAAAGCCGCTCCAGACTAGGTCATAGCGGCTTTTTGCTTGCAAAACTTTTTGTCTCTGGTACTATTGCCGGACCGCACACAGCTTAGTCTGTGCGTGGAGCGAACATAGTATTGCTCTTTCACACGCCCTCCGTGTTCATTCTAAGCGCGATTGTTCTCGCGCCGCCTAGAATGTACGCTCGGGCACGGCTTTTATTAGCAGCTGTGTGCGGTTTATAACAATAAATTAATCTTTCATTACTATGGCAGATACATTTGATCGTTCAAAGCCGCACATTAACGTAGGTACTATTGGTCACGTTGACCACGGTAAGACTACTTTAACTGCTGCTATCCTTACTACTCTCAATGCTCGTGGCAATGGCTACAAAGCTAACGTCAAGGCGGTTGAGGATATTGATAAGGCGCCGGAAGAAAAGGCTCGAGGAATCACTATTTCTCTCTCACACTCTGAGTACGAAACTCCAACTCGACACTACGCACATATCGATGCGCCTGGTCACGCGGACTATATTAAGAATATGATCACCGGTGCTGCACAAATGGATGGTGCTGTTCTCGTGGTTGCTGCCACAGATGGAGCGATGCCACAAACACGTGAGCACGTTCTTCTGGCTAAGCAGGTAGGTGTACCAAACATCATTGTTTTTCTAAACAAGTGTGACATGGTAGACGATGAGGAAATGATCATGTTGGTTGAAGAAGAACTACGAGAACTTTTGACTAAGAACGGCTTTGACGGCGCTAATGCACCAGTCATTAAAGGTTCAGGTCTAAAGGCGCTTGAAGGAGATGCTGCCTACCAAGAAAAGATTATTGAATTGGTTAATGCGATGGATACTTATTTCCCGACACCAGTGCGTGATCTAGACAAACCATTCCTGATGCCAATTGAGGACATCTTTTCAATTGAAGGACGCGGTACAGTAGTAACTGGTCGCGTCGAACGTGGAGCGGTTAAGGTTGGTGAAGAAGTTGAAATCGTTGGTATCAAGAACACTGCACTGACAACAGTGACAGGAGTAGAAATGTTCAACAAACAGCTTGACCGAGCTCAAGCTGGAGACAACGCTGGTATTCTACTTCGTGGTACTAAGAAGGAAGATGTACATCGAGGACAAGTACTTGCAAAGAAAGGTTCAGTAACACCTCATACAGAATTTGAAGCGGAAGTATATGTTCTCTCTAAGGACGAAGGAGGCCGTCATACACCATTCTTTACTGGTTACAAGCCACAGTTCTACATTCGAACTACTGACGTTACAGGAGACGTATCTCTAGCTGAAGGAGTAGAGATGGTTATGCCTGGCGATACAGCTAAGTTCAAAGTGAAATTAGTAGCCCCAGTAGCTATGGAAGAACAAACTAACTTCGCGATTCGCGAAGGCGGAAAGACTGTTGGTGCTGGTGTGGTAACAAAGATAATCGCCTAACCTCTTATTCGCATTCTACACAGGTAACTTACCTATTTATGGCTACTGATACTACAAAAAAAGAAACTAAGGCAAAAAAAGCTAAAGCACCAAAAGAAGCGAAAAGTGCTTCTGGTGAAATAAACAAACTCCGTATTCGTGTCCGTGCTTATGAGCACAAAATTCTAGACGCGAGTATTAAGCAAATTATTGACACCGCTTTACGCTTTGATGCTAAAGTTGTCGGACCAATACCACTACCAACCGAAATTAAGAAGTACACAGTCAATCGCTCAACTTTCGTCTTTAAAGATGCGCGAGAACAATTCGAAATGCGAATGCATAAGCGAGTAGTTGATATTCTTAACCCAGGGCCAAAGGTAGTCGAGGCGCTGACCAATCTTTCACTTCCTTCGGGAGTAAATATCGATGTCAAAATGATGTAGTATTCATCTGCCATTCACAAAAAGCCGCTAGCGAAGCTAGCGGCTTTTTGTTTTTGTAAATTGGGTTACCTAACCTTGCTTTTTTAGCCAACTACGCTATAGTAGCGACAGTTTCTAAAGACCTACGTACAGGTGAGTAGTAATACTCCCTAGACCAATGGGCACAAACCGCGCTTTTAGTGTGTGGACCTTGTGTCTGCGCAATAAGCGCGGTTTGTTTATTAGAGATTGCACATTCGGGAAATTTCTTCATTGAAACTACATTTTTCTTCTTCGTCGTACAAAAATACGACTCAATTGAAAACTTTATTTCGTCTCGAACTTTCCTCGACTGAGTAATCTCTCTCATGCAGTCTTCGAAACAATATTTATTAGTTAGTTCACATTTAATGAAATTCATTATTGGAACCAAGGCCGGCATGACTCAAGTTTTCGATGAAAACGGAGTTTGCAAGGCAGCTACCATACTTAAGGTAGCGCCAGCTAAAGTTTCCCAAGTAAAAAATGTGGAAACTGACGGCTATGTAGCTGTACAGATCGCTTCTGGAGAACAAAAAGATCATCGCGTGTCTAAGGCACAGAAAGGTCATTTTGGAACTGGAGCCCGATTTGTAAAAGAGTTTAGACCAAAAGTTGGTCAGGAGGCTTCACTTAGTAGTTTAGTCAAAGACTCGACTTTTGATGCTGGTGTTTTTGCCCCAGGAGATATCATTGCCGTCTCGGCCATTTCCAAAGGTAAGGGTTTCCAGGGCGTGGTTAAGCGTCATGGATTTGCTGGTGGAAGACGAAGTCATGGTCAAAAGCACTCAGAGCGTGAACCAGGTTCAATTGGGGCCACCGGTTTTATGCGCGTAATTAAGGGTACAAGAATGGGAGGACGAATGGGCTCAGATACGATCACTGTCAAAAATCTAGAAGTGTTACAAGTAAATCCGGCTGAAAATGTTTTACTTGTATCCGGAGCTATACCAGGTCGAAAAGGGACATTAGTAGAGGTGCGCGGCATCTAAGTAAGCATTATTTATGGACGCAAAAATATATTCACACGACGGAAAAGAAGTGGGAAAAATTTCATTGCCCGAGGCCGTCTTTGGTCTTAAATGGAATGCTGACTTAGTGCACGAAGTAGTAGTTGGAATGCAGGCCAATGCCCGCGAAGCAACCGCTCACACTAAGGGGCGTGGTGAAGTAAGAGGTGGTGGTAAAAAGCCATGGCGTCAGAAGGGTACTGGACGAGCTAGACATGGTTCTATTCGTTCACCAATCTGGGTTGGTGGTGGTATCTCACATGGACCGCGCAACACAACTGATCACTCAGTAAAGATTAACAAGAAGGTTAAAGCCAAGGCTTTAGCTACAGTACTCTCTAAGAAATTTACTGATGCTGAAGTGGTGTTTGTTGATTCGTTCTCACTAACTGAGCCAAAAACTGCTCAAGGTAAAATGGTGTTAAAGTCTTTGGCCTCAGGTACTGGACAGACTGGACTTTCAACTAAAAGAAAGAATACAGCTCTTTTAGTTCTACCAAGTCGAAATGATGTGGTGGAAAAAAGTTTCCGTAACTTTGGTAATATCGAAGTAATGCAAGCTAAAGATGTAAGCCCAGTTGATCTACTCACTTATAAGTATGTGGTCATGACTGAGCCAGATAGTACGCTAGAGATTTTGACTAAGCGTGTTGTTGGAACAGTTGCAGCTACTAAGAAATAAATATTATGGCTTTCTTTAGTCGAAAGAAAAAAGCTGACACCGAAACTAAGGTTCCGGCTGTCGGCAAAGTAGCCGCTAAGGCACTTTCAACTGACCGTAATCTAGCCGCCGTTATCATTGGCCCAAGAATCACCGAAAAATCTGTTTCTATGGGAGAGAAGAATGTTCACACATTCAACGTCCGCAGGGATGCAACCAAATTCTTGGTTCGTGATGCTATCAAGGCGCTTTACGGTCTGACGCCGGTGAAGGTAAACATCGTCAATAAAAAACCAGCCGTTCGTGTTTCTGGTTCTCGCAATCAATCTGTTAAAGTAGCGGGACAAAAGAAGGCGTATGTCTATCTTAAAAAGGGTGACACCATTAATCTCGTCTAAACTATGAAAAAGTATAAACCTACTTCAGCTGGTCGACGTGATGGGTCGGTCATCGAATACAAGAAGAAACTAACATCAACTGCTAGCAATCCTCTCAAGAGTTTGACAAAAGGCAAGCGGAGTACTGGTGGACGAAACAGCTTCGGACGAACTACACGTCTTAACCGTGGTGGTGGTAACAAAAAGACTTACCGTCTGGTTGACTTCCGTTACGACAAAAAGGATATTCCAGCTCGAGTCGAGACCATTGAGTACGATCCAAACCGCACAGGCTTTATTGCATTGTTGGTCTTTAAGGACGGTGAGAGACGTTACGTACTAGCACCACAGGCACTTTCTGAGCATGACGAAGTAGTGACCTCTGAGACAGCAAAAATCAAGGTTGGTAATCGTCTACCACTACGATCGATTCCAATTGGAACTTTTGTTTATAACGTTGAACTCAAGCCAGGAGCGGGCGCTAAAATTGCTCGCTCTGCCGGTAACTTCGTCGAAGTAGTGGCAAATGACGGTGACTATACTCTCATTAAATTACCATCTTCAGAAATCCGAAAAGTAATCTCAACTTGCTGGGCATCGATCGGAGCGGTTTCCAATGAGGAATACCGCTTGGTTGATCTTGGTAAGGCGGGACGTGCACGACATCGAGGTCATCGTCCAAAGACTCGAGGTACGGCTAAGAACGCAGTGGACCACCCTCACGGAGGAGGAGAAGGTCGTTCACCTCGTGGACACCGACGCTCCAGGACTAAACAAGGTCGTCCGACTGGAAAGGGTCAAAAGACTCGTTCCCCAAAGAAATACTCCAACGTCTTTATAGTCGAACGGCGCAAGCCAGGAAGGCTTATGGGCGGGAAGCGGTAACATAAAAACAAACACCCCGAAAGGGGTGTTTGTTTTTATGTTAGCAAAAGCCCTGCGGCTTTTGCGACCGCTTCCCGAAGCGCAGCGATGTTTCGGGCATTTCATATGGCAAGGAGTCTTGATGATGACCGAGTAGGCGATAATCAGACTTCGTCGGGCTTGATTGAGAATATCAGCAAGAAGTGATAATATCTCATCGCGAGTGACCTTGACCTTGTTCCTCCTCTTTTGAGAATTGGAACTTCTTCTCCTTCACCCCACCTTTTGGCGGAGTTTTTAAGCTTCGCCTCTTATCAATATTCTTTTTATGTCAATCGCTACCACCAAAAATACGGGTTTTAATGAAGCTCATGTTTTGCATACTTTGCGCCACTATCTTCCGTCACAAGGTCCACTAAAAGATTTTGTCCACCACAACACGCTTCATGCCTTTCAGGATATGAAGTTTTATGATGCAATTTTTAAGGCTTCGCAAATCTTTGGCTACCAAGTCACTTTCTCTCTGGCTGAATATCGTCAACTGTACTCACAAAAGCGTATTTCGGAAGAGATACTCAATCGTGTTATTCGGGGACGGAAAGGGGATGAGTTGGTAACAGAATGGAAGGAAAAAGCTCTTAATCAAACTTACCATGGGAACATATCTCAACGAGTGGGGAAGCTGCGTCGGGAATGGAAGCGTCTGTATTCGATAGATTTGGATGATTTGGTACAACCGTTACTTTTCCGTATTGTCTGTAGTTATTTGGATCAAGGTATCGCAATTTCACCTTTTCCCTTTGAACAGACAGGACTACTCAATGCTGTTCGTACCTTAGAACAAGGTAGCTTCGTGAGTTTTTTTAAAGGCGAGCGGGCCCGCACACTTCTTCAGGACTCTGCCTGTACCATAGAGCAATTGCTTAATATTGTGGTGGGAGAAAAAAAATACTTCGAAGCCTATCTATATGATCAGCAGTTTTTTCATCGAGGGTGGTCTGGAATTGTGGCTACGATAGAGGAACGCCCGGAAACTCTCTTCTATCCTAAGAATATCTCGCTTTGTGATTTTATTCACCTGGAACTTCTGCTTGAAATTGATGCTCTTGATCACGCTCTCGGGGAACAGTGGCAACCACTTGGTCTAAAAACTAATATTGTGCCAGTTGATATCTTCAGAGACCTGAAGCCAAATGAAGTGCAGGAAGTTTTCAAAATTTGGCAAGATGCTTTTGAATGGAGTTACTACGATATGGTACTCGGTGGTATGCAAGCTGTAGTGGAACGAGGTCCGCTAGTTTCTTCTTCGCGGCAAAAGAGTTTTCAAGCTATCTTTTGTATTGATGAGCGAGAATATTCTTTACGGACATATATCGAAAGTGTCGACCCCGATTGCGAGACGCTGGGCGCTCCGGGATTCTTTGGTGTGGAATTTTATTTCCGTCCCGCTCACGCTAAGTTCCATGAAAAACTCTGTCCGGCTCCCGTCACTCCGCGTTACCTAATTAAGGAGGTGGAAAAAAAGACGAAGCATAAACGAGCTAAAGAAATTATTTATAGTAAACATTCACACACATTTGTGCGCGGCTTCGTTTCTTCTTATTTTCTCGGTCTGGCTTCACTTGGAAAATTGTTTGCTAACTTACTCCGTCCTACTATGAGTCCGGCCATCGCTGACGCTTTTTCTCACATGGACGCCAAGAGTAAACTCACCATCCTCTATAGTGGTGAGCATGATACAACCCATGACTTACAAATTGGCTTCACTGTGGAAGAAATGACCGCGCGCGTTGAAAAAATCCTCCGGGGGATTGGATTGATTAACAATTTCTCTTCATTAGTTTACTTACTTGGTCACGGATCCAGTAGTGCCAACAACCCTCATCATGGAGCGCATGACTGTGGAGCCTGTAGTGGTCGTCCGGGAGCGGTTAATGCTCGCGTGTTTTCTTGGATGGCTAACTACACTCCGGTCCGCAATATTTTAAAAGAACGTGGTATTTCCATACCTCAAGATACTCAATTTTTAGGAGGGCTACATGACACGGCCAGTGATGAGATTGCCTTCTATGATGAAGATACTCTTTCGCCGGAGAATCAACGAGAGCACGAAAAGAATAAAATTCTCTTTGAAAGAGCACTTGACCTTAACGCTAAAGAACGATCAAGGCGGTTTATGTCCATTAATACAAAAAATTCTCTGAAGCGAATACGAAGAGATATTAAGCGTCGCTCTGTCTCTTATTTTGAGCCGCGTCCAGAACTTGGTCATGGAACTAATGCTATCTGTGTGGTCGGTAACAGGGGACTAACTAAAGATCTCTTTCTCGATCGTCGTGCCTTTCTTAACTCCTATGACTACACTAGTGATCCTGATGGAAAGATTTTGGCTGGGGTCATTGCTCCTCTTCCTGTGGTTTGTGGCGGGATCAACCTCGAATACTATTTTTCTCGAATGGACAACTCCAAATTAGGAGCCGGGACGAAGCTTCCGCATAATGTGATGGGATTGATTGGTGTTTCTAATAGTAGTGATGGTGATTTGCGGGCGGGACTTCCACTCCAAATGATTGAAGTCCACGATCCTGTTCGATTACTTATGATTGTGGAGCAGGATCCTCAAGTGGTACTCTCGGTCATTTCGGCCACCCCAGCTCTTTATGAGTGGTTTATCAATGAATGGGTACACCTGGTGGTATATGACCCTCACACCACCACCTTCTTCCGTTTTAAAGACGGCGCCTTTGTGCCATACGTTCCCCTCACTGGAGAAGTCATTTCAGTGGAGGACATTAGCAAGACGATAGAATCAGTCTCGGGAATGGAGTCCAACTACATTTTGGATGCTACTAAAGAGAATATGTCCGTTCACCTTCTTAAGAAATAACATTATGACATTTTCCTTGATCCAGTTTTTTGTACTGATTCCACTTCTTGGTTTTATTGCGTGTCTCCTAATACCAAAGAAGCGAGAGAAGCTTATTGCCACTACCGCTTTCTTTAGTATTCTGGCGGACTTCTTGCTTTTTATCTATTTCTGCGTCAGATGGGGAATGCAGGGGTTTCCCAATATTGCGGAGCACGGGATCACTATTTATGAGAGTTCCAATTACACTTTTGCCCTCGAGTTCTTTTTTGACCTAACGGGAGCGGTATTCTTTGCTATGACGTGTATTACCACCATGCTCGTCATGCGGTTTAGTACCTTTTATATGCATCGTGACCGCGGGTTTAAACGTTTCTTTGCCACCATTCTCCTGTTCTTTTCTGGTTTAGGACTCATCGTGTTTGCTGGTAATTTCGAAACCTTGTTCATTGGTTGGGAATTTATCGGCATTACTTCTTTTCTTCTAATTGCGTTCTACCGTGATCGCTATCTCCCGGTGAAAAATGCTTTAAAGGTTTTCTCGCTCTACCGTATAGCTGATGCGTGTCTTCTTTTAGCCCTCTGGTACGCACACCATGTGTTTGAACACAATATTAATTTTTCAAATCTTACGCAGTTAGTGAGTGAGCACGGTAATGACCTCACGTTTCTTGGGCTCCTTCTTCTGGTGGTGGCTTTAGTGAAATCGGCACAGTTTCCGTTTTCCTATTGGTTGCCACGAGCCATGGAAGGCCCTACTACTTCTAGCGCCATCTTCTACGGAGCTCTTTCGGTACATATGGGGTTGTTTGTGCTCTTGCGTACTTTTCCCTTGTGGGAGGGTAGCTTTACAGTGCGAGGGCTGGTTTTCTTTTTCGGACTACTCACTGCACTTATTTGCACCTCTATTGCTCGGGTTCAGTCTTCCATTAAGACACAAATTGCCTATGCTTCAGTGACACAGATTGGTATCATGTTTATCGAATTAGCTCTCGGTCTACATTGGCTAGTCCTAATACATTTTGCTTGTAATGCATTGCTCCGTACCTATCAATTGCTCATTTCGCCATCTATTCTCAGTTACCTTATTCATGAACAGTTCTATCATTTTGTTCTCCCTCCGCAAAAGATTGGACGCAATTTTCTCGGACGCCTGCGTTCGTCATTGTATATCTTGGCGCTAAAGGAATGGAACATGGACAGATTAATGTCTGACTATCTCTGGAAACCACTAAAGATTATTGGGCACTTAACCCACTCTCTCAGTATTCCGCTACTGTATGCACTCTTCTTCCTCTTCTGGGCAATTTCTATTTTTGTAGTTACTACTATGAATCCTTCTTCATTTAGTGTTGCTCTCTTCGGGGACGTAGCTCTAGGCATGAGTATACTCATGTATCTGCGAGCATTTTCTATACAAGGAAAAATGAAAGCTGCTTGGAATCTTATTTTCCTTGGCCATTTATTTAGCGTCGCTTTTCTTTTCTTGGCGTCTCCTGAAAACCTCGCTCCGCTCCTCATGTATGCAGTCGGCATCGGCATTGCTTTTGTTCTTGGCTATGGCGTACTCTACTATCTGCAGACTAAAGAAAAAGACAACTTTGCTAATTTCCAGGGCCACATCTATGAGTACCATCGTTTGGGTAACTTCTTCTTTATCATCTGCCTCTGTTTTATGGCTTTTCCGATAACTCCTTCCTTCCTTGGACAAGATATTCTCCTTAGTACGATCCATAGTGACCACATGCTTCAGATTGTCCTATTTGGCATGGCGTACGTGGTCTCGGGTATCGCTATCATCCGTCTTTTCGCCAAAGTTTTCTTTGGGCCACACCAGAAAACTTATCATGAGGTAGCTTATAAATCGTCCTAAATCTTAAAGTTGACGATATGTGGAGAATAAAAAAACCGTCGTGCTTAGTTGCGCACGACGGGGTTTTAGTTCAGCTTTGTTTTTTAGGTGTAGGTTACGCGCTGTCACATCAGGCGACTGAGGAGCGGCGCTGTAGTACCGAAGAAAGAATGTGTCCTAAGGCTTCCTTAGCACATTCCTGGACCGAAGTTCCACCGAGGTAAATCGGCAGCTTCTGACCAGTTCCTTCGAAGTACTCTTTGATGTACCCCGCCTGTCTTGAACAGAAGGCGATGACTCTGTCCTCGGTCGGTCGAAGTGGGCTGATGAGATACTGTGGCTTGGGAGTGCCACGAACTACGCGTGCCGGCACTAAGTTCCCGTGCCAGAGTTCAAAGGCCTCCCTTACTGCCTTCTGACAATCAGTTTGCGCTACTGAATCGAGGAAGAGGTCGAGACCGTAACGCAACGTGATGACTGTGTTGCCGTTCTCGATTTCCGGTCGAACTCTCCGGATACCAGCCTCGTTGAACTCGGCAAAAGCAGCAAGCAGTCTCGTGGTTGGGTGAAGTGCGCGGTGTTCCGGGCTCCAGTTAAGTGGAAGTGGCTTTTTCATGACAATGTCGTCCATGAACACCAGCGGTTGGTCGGGATACTGTTCCCGTGCCAGCTGCCTGGTTGCATAGAAGACCTCCTCTTTCCGGTTGGCACGTGTTCCCGAAAACGCAAACAGAAAACCTTCTGACATACAGCTCCCCTTTTTTTTGGGTTTGGGTGGTTGGTTAAAGAACATGTTTCTTACAACTTGCCGCGTCGTCGAAGATTTAGAGAAGTTTAGGCCGAATCACGAGTGGTTCGATACTAAAGGTCTGGAAACCTTTAACTACTAGTTGCGGTTGGATTTGAAAAATCTAACAAGGATGAATACTACTCCTGTGCCATATACTCGTCAAGGACTGTTATACCCCCGGTTTTTTCTCTAGTTTTAAAGTAAGCGACCACCGGCCTTAGGGCCAGTGGTCGCTTACTAGCTTTGAGTGTTTTGACACCTAGTCAAAACTTGTCTATTCTACCAAAATAATGTATTATAACTTAATACTAAATATTAATATCTATCATATGACTACTGTTTCCGTACCCCTTGATGCCCATCTGGCCAATACTCTTGATGAGCTGGTTCTCGCCTATGGATCAAATCGCTCAGCAGTCATGCGGAAGGCCCTTGAACGTCTGGCTGAGGAAGAAGCAGTCAATGCTATTTTACGTGCGTCAGAGGAGCCAACACTCACTGGCGATCTTGATAACTTACTCACCTCAATAAAATAGCTGGGTATGGAAATCAAGTATAAGCCATCATTTTTGCGTAACTTCAAAACTCTATCTATTGATATCCAAGATGAAGCTAAAAGTAAAATTATACTTTTTAGAGACCCTGCCAACCATCAAGCCCTTAAAGTACACAAGTTAAAAGGTAAACTGAAAGACTTCTCTAGCTTTTCTGTCACCTATTTGCATCGGATTATTTTTCAATACGAGTCTAAGAATACTGTAGTCTTTGTTGGGGTTGGCACGCACGATATCTACAAATAACCTTTATTGAAGATTTGTCTTATATTTTTTAACACAGGAAACATCAAATTTATTTAAATAAAACCCACAACCTCAGCAACCGAGCGTTGCTCGCCACTTTCTACCTCAGGTTTTTTAGTTGATTGTTGCTCAAACATAAAATCATTTTATCAGAATATCGGAAAACTGCTTAGTAGAAATAACTTTAAACGGTAATTTTACGGATATCTAAACCCCTGGC
>Ga0163147_10002752_pt1 | contig 24435 bp, 18 predicted proteins | sample OliLakLV19MP6G1_FD_148597 | JGI IMG/M metagenome (GOLD analysis project Ga0163147, IMG submission 148597) | Freshwater microbial mat bacterial communities from Lake Vanda, McMurdo Dry Valleys, Antarctica- Oligotrophic Lake LV.19.MP6.G1 | ecosystem: Environmental > Aquatic > Freshwater > Lake >...
CGCTGATCGGCAATGCGCGATTAGCGCGGGCGCAGGGCGATAGGGAGGCGGCGCGCGCCTACTGCGCCCGCCTGTTCGCGCTGACCGACAGCACGCCAGCGTATCGGGATCATCCGGTTGTCGCGGGGTGGCGGCGGGAGTTTGCCGATCTGATCGGATGAGCGACGGCGCTCCACCGCGTCGGCGGCGACCAGGCTGTACGATTATGGTCTGGCACTGTTTGAAACAGGGGATCGGGAAAGAGGGATACAGGCGCTCGACGAATCGGTCGCTCTGTTTGAAGCAATCGACTTGAGCCGATGGGCGCACATTGCCCGACGCCGATTAGCAGAATTGCAGCAAAGGCATGGAACCTCTTCGTCCGGGGGCGCGCCGTGACGGGCGATCATCCAGTTCACACGGCATAACAGATACCCCCCCCGACCCCCCTTTCAGGGGGGGAGAACCACGCACCGCGCCGCTCATCCCTCTGGTGCGCGCATTTCGCCCCCCTTTCAGGGGGGTTGGGGGGGTGTCCAGAGCGCGTAATCTATTTGATGCGATCAGGCTGACCCGCCGCCTGAAGCGCGTGGCTTTCTCGCGGCGGACGGTTATAATCACCACTGTTGCCCATCACAAGCAGAGCCGACCCCACGCATGACGATGCGCCGTGATTCCGCGCCCTCACCTTACCCGATCGCGTCCGTCCCCCTGACGATCGGCATCGTGATGCTGGCGGCGCTGACCGAGGCAACCCTCGACCTGTTCAGCATCCCGTTTTTGCAGACGGCGACGCTGTACGGACAAGCCGCGCTGCTGTTGGGCGGGGCGGCGGCGGTGGCGTGGGGCGTCTCCGGCTGGCGCCCGCAGGTGCGCGCCTGGCGCCGTCCGCGTCTCGCCCTGACGCCGCTGGAAGCGATCGCGCTGGTCGGCATCATCGTGCTGGCGATCGGGCTGCGTCTGCACGACAGCGAACGGGCGCTGCCGGTGCTGATCGACGAATTCAACTTCCTGTCGGCACTCGGACGTGCCAGCGACGACCGGCTGCTGCGGCTGCTGCAGCCGATGAGCGCGTGGGCGCCGTACACCTGGCTCTACACCGTCGTGCAGGTGGTCTACGCCGACCTGTTCGGACACACGCTGACGGCGGTGCGCGGCGCCAGCCTGCTGCTGGGCGTGGCGCAGGTCGTCGTGCTCTATCCCCTGACGCGCACGCTGTTCAATCGGCGGCTGGCGCTGCTGGCAATCCTGGCGCTGGCGTGCTTTGCCCCGCACCTGCACTACAGCCGCACCGCCTATTCCCCCCATCCGGGCGACACCCTGTTCGGAATGCTGACACTGCTGTTCGCGGCGCGCGCCCTCGGCGGTCGCCGCCCGCTCGATTGGGCGCTGGCGGGGGCGTGTCTGGGACTGACGCAGTACTGGTACGAGGCGGGACGGCTGTTCTTTCCGGCGCTGATCGGCGGCTGGCTGCTGCTGCGTGTCGTGCTGCGCACCGACTCGATCGGTGTCATCGGCGGCGGGGCGGTACGGCTGGTGGGGGCGGCGCTGCTGGTGAGCGCGCCGATCTACGTCGTGCTGACCGCGCGCGACCACACGCTGACCTACCGCTTCGACAGCGAAAACATCCTCGCCGAATTCTGGGGCGCCCGCCTGTCCGACGGTCTCGACGCCGACGACTGGAACGCCATCGGGCAGCGGCTGGCGCTGCCGTTCTTATTCTACGCCGTGCAGCCGGAAACGCCGGGCGTACCGTACTATCAGGGCGACGAACCGCTGATCCTGCGCGCGTTCGTCCCGCTGCTGCTGATCGGGGTCGTCATGCTCGCCGTGCGCCCGCGCGCGCCGGGGGGGGTGGTGCTGCTGTGGATCGTCGGGGTGGCGCTGGCGAATGGGCTGCTGATCCGCAATCCGATGGTCTCGACGCGCTACGGGCTGGTGGCGCCGGCGCTGGCACTGACGATCGCGCTCGGCGCGGTCGGCGTGGGTCAGTGCGTGCGCTGGCTGATGCGCCGCCCGACTCAGCGCGTGGCATCCGGCGTGGCGCTGGCGGTGATCGGCGTGTTCGCGGTCGTCAACGTGGGGTATTATTTCGAGCCGCTGCTGGCGGATCTGCGTGCCGAGGCGCGCGCGTTCGTGCGGCAGCGCGACCTGTTCGATGTCGGCTTGCGCGGGGCGCGGCTGCCCGACGGCGTGCAGGTGGTGGTGCTGGATTACACCGTGCCGGACCTGCCCGATGTCGATGAACTGCTGTCATTCCTCACCTACCGCGCGCACCGCACGCCCTGGTCGATGATCCCGTTCGACCTGCATGTGCGTGACTTTCCAGCCGATCGCGCGTATGCTTTTTTCGTGAACGCGACCGACCGCGACTCGCTGCTCCATCTGTATGACCGTTTTCCCGGCGCCAAGCCGCTTGCCTACTCAACGACCGAGATGCCGCCCGATGAATCCTATGTTCTCGTCTACGTCCCCCGTCCCGGCACCAGCACAGCCCGCGACGCCGACCGCTTCGCCACGACGCCGACGCCGTTCGCCGCGCCTTGATTTTGGCGCGATCGAGCGCAACCTGAGCGACCGCTTCACCGCCAGCATCCCGCCGCATCTGCGTCCGCTGGTGCGCGCCGTGCCGCTGGCGGTCGGGATCGGGCTGATCGTCCTGCTGGGCTTGATCAACGCGCTGCCCGTCAATACGGTATTTTACGACGCCGCCGTGCCGACCGCCTGGCAGATCGTGATCCTGTTCGCGGGGGCGGCGCTGATCGCCTGGGGGATCGCGGGATCGCCGGCATTCTGGCGGCGCATCCGCATCGATCCGGGCGAGCTGGCGCTGGTGCTGGCGCTGCTGGTGATCGCGCTGCTGCTGCGTCTGATCGGGCTGGAGACCACCTTGCGCCTGCTGCCCGACGAGTCCAACTTCGTCAGCTCTGCCAACACCATCCTGAACGATCACGACCTGCTGCTGCTGTTCCCGATGTCGGACGTGTCGCCTTTTCCGTGGTTGTTCGCGTCGATGCAGGCGGAAACGGTGGCGGTGTTTGGGCGCAACCTGACCGGGCTGCGCGCGACCGTCTCGATTTACGGCGCGCTGACGGTGGTGGCGCTGTACCTGCTGACGCGCCACCTGTTCGATCGGCGCACGGCGCTCGTGGCGGCGATCATCCTGCTGACGCTGCCGCCGCACCTGCATTTCAGCCGTATGATCGCCTCGATGACCACCGCCGATGCCTTCATGACCACGCTGCATCTGGCGGCGCTGGTGTATGCGGTCAAGTCGCGGGGGCGACTCGCCTGGGGACTCGCCGGGGTGACGCTCGGACTGACGCAGTATTATTCCGACGCCAGCAAGCTGCTGACGATCCCATTCACGGTGGTGTATCTCGGCTGGCTGATGATCAACGATCCGGTGTCGCGCGCCGCGATCCGCGTCGGCATCGTCCGCATGGTGCTGGCGGCGGCGATCATCGCCTTGCCCGTCTACACCACGCTGATCGTCCACAATCGCGCGCTGTTCGGCAGAGTCCAGGGCAACAGCGCCGCCAGTTTCTGGAACGAGCGTTTTCAGGAGGGTCTGACCATCTTTGAGCTGCAAGAGATGGGCGAACGGCTGGCGACGCCATTCCTGTTCCTGTTCGCACAGCCCGAAGCCGAGGCGATCTATTACGGCGGCACCGAGCCGCTGGTGCTGCGTGTGCTGGCGCCGCTGCTGCTGATCGGGACGATAGCGGCGCTGACGCACTGGCGCCGTCCCGGTATGCTGCCGCTGGCGCTGGTGGTGGCGATCACGCTCGGCAACGCGCTGTTCATCCGCGACAGCGCCTCGTCGCCGCGCTATGCCACTGCCTTTCCGATGCTGGCGCTGCTGCTGGGGTTGGGCGTGGCGGCGGTCTATGCGGGACTGGCACGGCTGCGCGCGGCGCCGCGTGTGCTCACCGCGGCGCTGCTGATCGGCATCTCGCTGGCGCAGGTCGGCTATTATTTCGGCGCGCACCTCGACCACTTCAAGCTGTATCACCGCCGGGGACTGACCTATGCCGATCCCTGGGACGCCACGCTGCGCGTCAACGCGCTGCTGCCGCGCACGACCCAGGGCATCTACATCGGCAGACCCGCCGCGCCCGGTCAGGAATCGAGCCTGTTGCTCGGCTTCCTGCAAAACGGCAATCTGTACCCGTTTCTCGGTTATGAAGTCGGGGAGATCACGCCGACGCTGTTACGCACCTTCACACGCGATCACGGCTACGCCTTCCTGATCGAGACGCATTTCACCGAGACGATCGCGCTGCTCTATCGCTTCTTTCCTGACGCCGAGTCGCTGCGCTATCCCAAGGAAAATATCGAGCCGCGCGAACAGTACGCGCTGGTGTACGTGCCGCCGCTGCGCTGAGCGCGCCCGGTAGCGCGTGGAATTGGGTGGTTTTTTGCCCCACCCTGGTCGGCGCGTTACAATCCGTCTCTTCAACAGGGACTCACAGCCTCAAAGGAACGCGCCATGATCGTCGTCCTCGCCCACCGCGCCCGCATCAGACACGGCGCGCTGCTGGAAACGTTACAATTAGGGCATGTGATGGAAGACAGCGCGCGCCGCGCCGGGGGCTGCATTACCTACAAGATTTATCTCGACCCGACCGACCCGAACACGGTTTTCATTTTCGAGGAATGGGCGACGCAGGAGGCATTCGACGCCTCGCGCAAGCTGAGTATCGCGCTGGCGTTTTATGATCACCTGGGGCGACAGCTCGTCGCCCCGCTGCACAGCCAGCGCTACGAGGTGGATGCGGTGACGCCGGTGTAAATACACATGTCAGGGGATCAGGGCTAATTGCTGCATCGGTGTAGTCGCCTTCGGGCGTGATGCGATCTTAAGCGTGACCTTGTGTTGCACTGACCCTGAAGGCTGCACTGGCGCGCTAATCTGTTCTCTTTCCAATTCACCGATGCGCGTACTCAATCCGCGAGTCATCTGATTCAGGCATTCGCCAAACACCTTTGGATTGACATAGGGCTTGATGAATTTTTTGGCAAAGGCAGTGTTCCACTGCTGGAAGCGACGCAGCACCTGCACATCGTTGGAATGAGCCGCTTCTTCAGACAGGATGCCGTCCGATGCCAAATGCCAGAAAATCTTTTCATCGGGCGCATTTTTGGGTGTCATCGCATTGACTTGCCGTTGCAACACAATGACCTGCTGCTGAAGCTCGATCACCTGTTGTTGCAGCGCGGATTGGCGCAGCAGCATTTTGCTCAATGCCGTTATAGACATGTAGATCATTTGACGCATTTCAGTACCCCTGTCATTTATTTATGGACAACCGATTTAGAATTGGCGCGATCGGCGCAGAGACGCATAACAATGCGTGCGCTGTGATTATCACGTCAGGTATAATTCGTTTCCCCATCGACGATCTTATGAAATATCCTGGTCTCGGTATTCGAGTGCCCAAACGCGCGTGGAATGCGGATAAGCGCCCAGATTGTTCAAAAGTTCACGGAAATCTTGTTCAACATGGATGCGTTCGGCGTCCACTGCGGAATCCACTTTATTCTCAAAGCTCTTGAGCAGTCTGAATACCTTTCTCTCGGCTTGAAACAGCTCTGCCATTTTTGCTTGAGTTAACCAAACGGTATCCGAAGCAAATTGAACTTCAATATTGATTGCACCATCCTCGGATCAATACAAGATAATTGCGTCGTTTTTCATAATTTTCTCACTCCCATACGAATGCGCATTATTTTAGTACAAATTTATCGAATAGCATCAACATTTTCAGGTGCATCGCCTCGACAGGGGCGCGTCAGCGCCCCTGCGCTCAGATAAGCAATCTACCCCTTCACCCCGCTCGACGCCACACCCTCGATGAAATAGCGCTGCGCCAGGATGAAGATCAGGATCGGCGGCAGGATCGCCACCGCCGCCCCGGTCAGCACCAGATTGGGCTGATCCGCGAACACGTTGCGCAGCCGGATCATCGACAGCGTGAGGACGTGATTGGCGGTATTGCCCTCGCCGATGATCAGCAGCGGCCACAGGAAGCTGTTCCAGGCATACAGGAACGAGAAGATCGCCAGCGTGGCGATCGCGGGCTGGCTCAACGGGACGAAGATCGTCCACAGGATGCGTAAACGGCTGGCGCCGTCCATCAGCGCCGCTTCCTCGATCTCTTTCGGGATGGTGATGAAGAACTGGCGGATCAGGAAGGTGCCATAGGCGCTGAAAATCCAGGGCACGATCAGCGAGACGATCCGATTCTCCCAGCCGACGATCACCATCAGCCGATACATCGGGATGATCAGCACCACGAACGGGATCATGATCGATCCCAGGTACACCAGGAACAGCGTATCGCGCCCGCGAAACTGCACCCGCGAAAAGGCATAGCCGCCAAAGATCGAGGTCACGAGCTGACCGATGACCACGCCGATCGTCACGATCGCGGTGTTGACCAGCGCGCGATTGAGGTTCAGCTCGCTGAAGGCGCGATTGTAGTTGTCGAACTGAAACTCGACGAATTCCACCAGCGGCGCGGTGCGCGCCACCGCGTACACAAAGACGGTCTCGTCGTTGGGATCGACGAATTTGTCCAGCGCGCCGCGATATGCCAGCAGCAGCGATTCGGTCGTGCCGTCAGCCAGCGGCACGGTGTACACGTCGAACGAGTCGGACTCGCCCGCCGCATCGGTGACGGTGACGCTCTCCCCAGCCTCGACCGCCTGATCGATCGGCACCTGCACAGCGACCGTGCTTTCGCGCGGCGAGGCGACATTGATGCGATCTTCAGTGGTGAAGAAGCCGAAATTCTGCCGTTCGCCCTCCGCCAGCAGCAGATCGCGCTCGACGCCTTCGATCGTGAAACGGTAGACAGGCAGCAACACCCCGTCGCGCTCTCGCAGCTCCGGCGAATAGGGCAGCAGGCGCGGCGGAAACTGGAATACGTCGTTCGATGTTTTGACCGAGGTCAGCAGCATATACGTAAAAGGAAACAGCATCAGAAAGGCGAACGTCGTCAGCAGAATATAGGCGATCGCGCGCGGCAGATACAGGTTCCACAGGGTCGGGCGTTGTGCGGTCATGGCGTGTGTGTCCCCTTGATCAGCCGGAATAGGCGGTGCTGTTGCGCTGGAGGCGGAATTGGATCAGCGTCACCAGGAAGATCAGTGCAAAGACCACCCAGGCGATCGCGGACGCATAGCCAAAGTTGAAGCGGAAAAAGCCCTGGTTGTACAGGTAATAGACCGACGTGATCGCGTTTTCCGGGATCGGGATCGATGGAAACAGCGCGTAGGGTTCGTTGAATGCCTGCAAGCCAGTGATGATGGTGGTGATCATCACGAAAAATGTCGTCGGCGCCAGCATCGGGATGGTGATGAAGCGCAGCGTACTCCAGCGGTTGGCGCCGTCGATCGACGCCGCTTCGTTGAGCTCGACCGGGATACCCTGCAACCCCGCCAGGAACAGCACGCTGTTGAAGCCGACCACCTGCCACGCCGACAGCAGCACCATCGACAGCAGCACCGTCGCGGGTGCGGTCAGCCAGGCGATCTCCGGGTCGGTGATCTGAAAGCCGAGGCGGTTGAGAAAGTCGATCAGCCCGCTGATGCCGTAATTGATGAAGCCGATCGTCGGGTCATAGAGCCAGCGCCAGATCAGCGCCGTGCCGACCACCGCCGCCACCGACGGCAAAAAGTAGATGGCGCGGAAGATTTTCACGCCCGGCAGTTTGGAGTTGAGGATCAGCGCCAAGCCCAGCGCCGGGATCACACTCAGCGGGATCAGCAGCAGACAGTAGAGGATGGTATTGCGCAGACTGAGCCAGAAGACCGAGTCGCGCGCGCCGACCACGTAGGTCGTCCCGAAAAAGTCGAGCGCGCCGAGCGGGGTGTAGCCGAAGGTCAACGCGCCCTGCATCGCGCTCGGCAACGACTCGATCGTGCCGATCACCGGTTGAATTTCCAGCGCGAATACCTCGGCGTAATTGTCCAGCGCGATGAAGTTGGGCACGCGCCCGACGGTGTTGTCGGTGAAGCTCAGGTAGAACGACAGGATCAACGGCCCGGCAAAGAACAACATGAAGCCGATGATGTTCGGCGACAGCATCAGCCAGCCCTGCCATGCCGCTAACTGATCCTGGGTCTCTCGGAAATAGGTCCCGGTCTTTAGTAAGTTCCACGCCAGCGCGCCAAAGCCGACCAGCAGCAGGGTGGCGATCCATGTCGCAGGATTGGCGTAGGCGCTCAGGATGTTGTTGGCGAAGGTCAGAATGTTGGCGGCGAACAGCACCAGAATCGCCGTGCCGATGGCGATCAGCCCGGCGAGGCTCTCCAGCGTGCGCCCCAACGCGCTGCGTTCCATGCGCCCGCCGACCCAAAAGAGGGCGTAGGCGATCGGAAAGCCGATCAGCATCCAGGGCGCCGCCATGATGCCATCGACGATCAGCTCGAAACTGTTGAAAAAGCCCCACAGATGCAGCAGCGCGATCCCGCAAAAGACGACGCCCAGATATTGCAGCGTCAGCGCCAGATAGCGCCCGCCGATCTGACGGCGCAGCAGCCCAACAGTGCTCCACAGCGCCAGCACCAGCGGCAGCAGCGCCACCACCCCGACCGTAATGATCACCGGACGTCCCAGGCGCGTGAGCTGCTGCACCACCTGGCTGTCTCCGGGGACGGCGGTGTCGATGGCGAAGATCGACAGCGCCAGCAGCACGCTGGCGACCGCGATGGCGATATTGACGACGACGCTGGCGGGGATCACCATCGGCATGGGGCGGGCAGCATCGGTCGCGGAAAGGCGAATCGCCTGGTCAGCCATGTATAAAATCCTATCGTCTGCAAGAACCCAGTTTTTTGACACAGGGACGCATAACAATGTGCCGTGTCTGACAACATAGCGCAGGGACGCTGACAATGCGTCCGTCGTGTCTGTCTAGTGTAACAAAAAAAGCTGAGGGTCGGGCATACCCCGACCCTCAGCCTGGTTTATTTCACACCTGACGAATTTAGCTGCCGAACAGCGGCGCTACTTCGTCGCAAATGGTGTCGGCAAATTCCTGCGCGGTCTGCTCGCCATTGAACACAGCGGCTACACCGGTGCCATACGCCTGATCGACCGCGGGCCAGTCGCCCAGGAACAGTGGTGCTTCGGTGCGGACATCGGAGGCGGTGGTGCCGTCGATGAACGCCTGATTGTTGACACCGCTGTCCGGCAGGGTGCCGACGAACAGATCGAGGGCTTCCTGAGTCGAGCGGCTGGGGATGTTGGCGCCCAGGCTGGCGATCTGACCCTGAATTTCGGCGCTGGTCAGACGAGTCACCAGGTCCCATGCTTCTTCGGGATGCGCGGTATTGGCGTTGACGACATACGCGCCCCAGAACAGCCAATTGGTGCTTTCGCCCGACGGCCCGACGGGCAGCGGCGCGACATTCCATTCAAAGTCGGCATTGGCGATGGTGCCGGGGGTCGCCCAACGACCATTCATGAACATGCCGAGATCACCCGTCAGGAAGGGCGGCTCGCTGTCGGTGCCCCAGGGAATGGCGGCGCCGCTCTCGAACAGGTTGAGGGCGGTCTCCAGACCAGCGACGGTGCCTTCATTGTTCAGACCGCACGCGCTGTAGTCTTCATTGAAGAAGCTGCTGCCAGCGGCGTTGATGAAGTAGCCGTAGTTCGCCCACCACGCATTCATACCGAAACCGTAGACTTCTTCGCCCAGCTCGTTGATCGCTTCAGCCGAGGCGATCAGACGCTCCCAGGTCCAGTCCTCGCCGCCGGGCAGGTCGAGACCCGCCTCTTCAAACAGGTCGGCGTTGTAATAGATGGCAAAGGCGGACACGTCACGGGGCAGACCCCACAGCGCGGTGCCGTCGGCTTCGATCGGGGTGGTCAGGAAGCCCATCGGACCCGCATAGAAGTCTTCCTGGCTATAGTCGGCGTCCATCGCGGCGACATCCGACAGATTGAGGATCAGACCCGATTTGGCAAACCGGGCAACGTCGGTGCCAGGGATCCAGAACACGTCCGGGGCGGTACCAGCCTCGATCTCACTGACCAGCACGTCCTGATAGCCAGCGCCTTCCGAGCCACCTGGTTCGTAGGTCAGCGTCACGCCATCCCACGCTTCGTCGATGGTGCTGCTGGCGCTGGTGTACACGTCGATTTCCGCCTGATTGTCGGGACGGGTGCGCCAACGCAGCTCGATTTCATCCTGCGACTGCGCCGGGATGACGGTGGTCAACACCAGCATCAGCGCCAGAACTGCAAAGACCGTATTACGTTTGGACATAGTGATAAAGCTCCTGTAGAGTAGATTGTGATAGCGGTGCGGTGAAGTGGTCAAGGTGCATCTAAGTGACTAAAATGGGGAATTAGTTTCCCAGTCATGTCGAGACATGGATGCATCGACACGACCATTATACAACGGCGCGTGGGCTTGTCCAATCTTTCCCGCGCGCCAATTTGTACAATCTATCTAAATTTGCGATCGCCAGTGGCGCCGCCTTCCGGTGACTTAGTTACGCTGGTTTGTCGTGTTTGGCTAGTTAACCGATTAGGCGCTCACGACCGCCCATACACCTCGACGCTGGCACCGTGAATGGCGTCGGCGGCATCGGAAGCCAGGAAGATCAGCGTCTCCGCGATTTGTTCTGGCGTCACCCATTTGGCGGGGTCGGCGTTGGGCATATCCTGACGGTTGCGTGGGGTGTCGATGATACTGGGCAGCACGCCGTTGACATTGATTTTGTGATCGCGCAGCTCCAGCGCCATCGACTCGACGAGGCGCTGCGCGGCGGCTTTGCTGGCGGTGTAGGCGCCGGAGTCTTTTTGCCCCTTCAGCGCGGCTTTCGCCAGGACGATGACGATCCTGCCGCCCTGCGCGCGCGTCACCATATGCGCGGCGACCCGTCCCGCCGTCACATAGATCGGGCGCACGTTCAAGGACAACATCTGCTCCAGCACCTCGACATCGGTCTCATGCACGGGCGTGCCGGATGCAAAGCCGCCGACGGTGTGGATCAGCGCGTCGATGCCGCCGAATTTGTCGGTCGCGCGGGCGATGATCGCATCGATCGCCGCTGGATCACCGAGATCGCCCGCGTCGGTGTGGACGGGGACGCCAAACTGTGCCGACATCTTTTCGGCGTCGTCGGCGGTGCGGTCGATCAGCACCAGCCGGGCACCCTGCGCGGCAAAAGCTTTGGCGGTGGCGCTGCCGAGATTACCGCGTGCGCCGGTGATCATGACGACTTTGTTGGTGAGGGACATGGAGCGACTCCTTGAATGGTCGTGCATCAGACGGTGGTCGTGCATCAGACGCATGTTCGTTCCGACGGACGCATTGTTATGTGTCCCTGCAGGTCAGGGCAGCTTGTTTCCGGCAGCGATATAAACCGCGTACCATTCCTCTCGTGTGAGGGTGATGTCGGACGCCTTGCAGATGTCCGCCAGGCGCTCCGCATTGGTCGTACCCAGGATCGGCTGCATACGAGCGGGGTGACGCAGAATCCAGGCGATCGCAATCGCGGTATTGGCGACTCCTTTGTCGGCTGCCAGCGCATCGACGACCGCGTTGAGTTCCGGGAATTTCTCGTTGTCCAGGAACACCCCTTCAAAGAAGCCATACTGGAATGGAGACCAGGGCTGAATGGTAATGTCGTGCAGGCGACAGTAATCCAGGATGCTGCCGTCCCGATCGATCGAGGGATCGATTTCCATATTGACGTTGATCCCGGCGTCGATCATGCCGCTGTTGGTGATGCTCAACTGGAGCTGGTTGAAGACGAGCGGCTGGGTGACGAACTTTTTCAACAGCTCAATCTGCATCGGATTCTGATTGCTGACCCCAAAGTGCCTGACCTTGCCACTGTCGTGCAGGATCGTGAACGCTTCAGCGACCTCCTCCGGCTCGACCAGCGCATCCGGTCGGTGCAGCAGCAGGACATCCAGATAATCGGTGCGCAGCCGTGTCAGGATGCCCTCGACCGCAGTCAGAATATGGTCTTTGGAAAAGTCGAACGACCCTTTGCGGATGCCACACTTGGATTGCAGCATCATCGTGTCGCGCACACGGGGGGACATGTCCAGCGCTTCAGCGAATTTTGCTTCCGATTGTCCACCGCCATAAATGTCGGCATGGTCGAAAAAGGTCACGCCCGCATCCAGGGCTGTCTGGATCAGGCGGGCAATTTCCGCGTTCGTCAGCGCGGAGATGCGCATACAGCCCAGGGATATTTCGGATACGTCGAGGTCGGTGTTGGCGATATGAATGTGCTTCATGACACATGTACTCCCATTGGCGAATTTGCTGGACTATCAGCCGGCATGAACGATCAGAAAAGCGCATTCAGGGTGGATCGTCGGACGACGCTGCGATGCTCTCGATAAGCGCGCGGATCACAACGACTGGAACATTTTCCTGCGTTGTCTTGGCGTAGATCGTCAACAGATAGATGTGATCTGACAGATACACATAATATATCACACGAAAGCCACCACGCTTGCCTTTGCGTGCAGCAGGGTTACGCAGACGCACCTTGTAGACATCGGCACCGACTCAGGAATTTTTTCTCCTGGACGCTGATCCGAGAGAAGCTGTTCGACCAGCAGCTTAATCTGCCCTGACGATCCGCGATACTTCTCTTCGAGTTTTTTGGTCTGCCTGATGAACTCAGGCGTGTAGGTGATTTTTGTTGGCATCACGCGCTGTCATCGGATCAAGACTATCCAGCTCGCTGAACAATTCTTCGACTGGTCTGGTCAGTCCCTGTTCGATCTCCAAAAACGCCTGACGCAGACTGGCAGCAATCACCTCATCCGGCGTATCTTCAAATTCGTCATCTTCATCCACGTACTCGAAATACACGTCGAGCGCATCCCGTAGAATTTCATGCAGTGGGCGTTCCTGTATCTTCACTTCTTCTTGCAGGCGGATCAATGCGTCCGCACTCAGCACAGCGGACAGATCGATCAGCATGGGTTCGGGCATGGCAGCACCTCGCTCGACTTTTTGTTGCACTAATTATACGGTGTTTTGCTGAATCCCCGATCAGCGCACGATCACCACCTGCACCCGTCCGGGTCCATGCACGCCCAGGATCAGCTCCATCTCGATGTCCCCGGTGCGGCTCGGACCCGACACGAAGCAGAAATTGGCGTGCTGGCGCACCGTCTCAGCCAGCCCGCGCGCGCGCATCCCCGCCACCCACGACTCGATGCGCGGGACAATCTGCTCGTGGCGCACGACGGCGATATGTACCGGTGCCAGCACCGTCGGGATGCGCCCCTTGCCCGCCCCGGTGGTGAAGATCAGCGTCCCGGTGGTGGCGGCGGCGGCGTCCGCCCCGGTCAAGCCGACCTGGGCGCCTTCCGCCGCGCGCAGTGTCTCGGCGTGAAACTCGTCGTGGGTGTCCGCCTGGAGAATCTCGATCCCGGCGGCACGTACCATATTTTCCAGTCCGCTGACCGGGATGTGCGCGAAGTCCCACGCCAACAGGCTGCGGGTATCGTGACTCGCCAGCAGCGTCATCACGCACTCGCAGGCGGCAGCATCACCGTCCACGAGAAACGGCTCCGCTTTCAGGGTGACCAATTCCGCCATGAAGCGCTCGGTGAGCGCGGTGGGTGACTCGTCGGGCTGGATGGTCACGGGCAGATAACGTGCCGGACGCGGCGGCGCATCCGGGAACGGACGGCGGGCGGCGCGCAGCTTGTCCAGGATGCGGTCGCGCGAAGAGTCGGTCATGAATCGCTTCCCTTATCGGACGCATCGTGATGTGTCCTTGCGGATTGCGTGGACGAATCGCGCGCGCGCCACCATGATCCGAACGATTGCGCCGCGAACGGGGGGAAGTCGCGGTTCTGCGTCCAGCCGTCGAGCGGATAAGGCATAGGCAGGTTGGATGGCAGCGCGCCGTCTCTGGCGTCAGCCGACTCACCCAGCAGCGCCGATGCCGCACGGCTGGCGATCCCGGCGATCTTACCGCCTGCCTGATACAAAAGCGGATTGCTGAAGGCAATGCCATAGCCCGCCATGCTGACCTTCCAGAAGGGGGTTTGCACCGCCTGCAGATCGCGCCGCAATTTCAGGAGCATATCGGGGATGTCGATGTCCACCGGGCACGCCGTCTTGCACGCCCCGCACAGACTCGACGCGAACGGCAGCGGCGCGGCGTTTTCGATGCCCTTCAACAGCGGCGTGATGATCGCCCCGATCGGACCCGGATAGACCCAACCGTAGGTGTGTCCGCCGACATTCTGATAGACCGGACAGGCATTCAGACAGGCGCCGCAGCGAATGCACGCCAGCGCCTCGGTATACTCGCTGGCATAAATGTCGCTGCGACCGTTGTCGAGCAGGATCAGATAGAAGTGTTCGGGTCCGTCCGGTTCGCCAGGGCGCGCCGCCCCGGTGAAGCCGTTGACGTACACGGTCATGCGCTGCCCGGTGGCGCTGCGCGGCAAAAGCTGGATCAGCGTGGCGAAATCCTCCCAGGTCGGGATGATTTTTTCGATGCCGACGACGGCGATATGCACTTTGGGTAAGCTGGTGGAGAGCCGACCGTTACCCTCGTTGGTGGTGATGACGACCGTCCCGGTCTCCGCGATGAGAAAATTGCCACCGCTCATGCCAAAGTCGGCTTCGATGTACTTGTCGCGCAGCACGCCGCGTATGAAGCGGGTCATCTCGCCCGCGTCATTGGTGTAAGGCATGTCGAGCTTGTCCATGAAGAGCGCGCCGATTTGCTCTTTGGTCATGTGCATCACGGGCATAACGATGTGCGACGGGTGCCCCTCGTCGATCTGGACGATGTATTCGCCCAGATCGGTCTCGACCATCTCGATCCCGGCGGCTGCCAGGGCGGGCAGCAGCGCGATCTCCTCGGTCGCCATGCTCTTGCTCTTGACGCCCTTTTTCAGATTATGGCGCGCACAGATGTCCAGCACATGCCGATTCGCCTCGTCGCCGTCGGCAGCCCACAGCACCGTCCCGCCCGCCGCCGTGACGTTGCGTTCGAGCTGTTCGAGCAAATCGGGCAGGTCGTGCAGCGCCCGCAGTTTGGCGCCGCGTCCCTGCTGACGCAGCGCCGGGGCGAGCGGCAGCTCCCCCATGACGGTGCGGCGGCGTCCGTCGGCGTTGCCTGTGCCGCGATCGAGCGCGGTCTGGAGGTCGATGTCGTCCAGGGCGATCACGGCGGACTGGCTGAATTGATTGGCGGTAAGCTCCATGATGAGACTCGTCCAACTCTGTTTCGTTTGGTTTCGATGGATGATAGCGCGCTTTCGATAGGTTTGCATATCGTGATATACGCCAGGTCGTTTCCATCCCGATATTCATTACATAAAGAGGGCTTTAGCCCGCGAGAAAGCCACGCCATTTTAATGGCAGTGGATGAAAGCGTTCCTGGCTTTAGCCGAACGGAAGCCCTATCCGCTTTGTCGAAGAGGGTTACAGTGTCCATAGGTGACAAGCTTCAGCATCAGACGATCCGTAGGTTGAGCTTCAGCGTCAGACGATCCGTAGAGGATACCGACTTTTCGCTGCTGGCTGCGAGCTTTGGTCAGGTCGGCGGGGTGTGCGTGGCGTAGGGACTGCATAACAAATGCGTCCGTATGGATGGGGTTTGGAATGGGGGGGTTGGCACGCCAAACCCCCCATTCCCCGCTGTGCCTGTCACACCTCGGCGACCACGATCAGAGTCCCGGTGACCAGCGGCGGCGCCTTGCGCCCACTGATCAGCGTCGCCACCAGCTCGTAGGCATACACTCCCAGCGCCAGCGCTGCTGTTTGTGCGGCTGTCAGCCCGACGCGGATCACCCACGCGCCCGCCGACCCGCTCACACTGGCGGCAAAGGCGAGTCCGGCGCTGTCGAGCGTCACGGTCGCGCCCGTGAGATCGAGCGGACTGGCGACGATCCAGGTCGGCGCCGTCCCGTCTGCGATGGCGTAATCCTTGCCCTGGTACAGCGTCAGCTTGCCCGACGCTGCCACCGGCGCGCTCACCCCTACCTCCGCCGACCCGATCCGCCCCAGCTGCGCGCCGGCGCTCCCGGTCGGATAGCCCCCTGGCACCGGATTGAGCAGCGGATCGGCAGCCGAAGCCGCGTCGCTCACGTCGGCGTCCAGATGTTCCACCCCTGCCGCGCCCACCGTCCACAGCGCGGGCAGGTGTTTCTGATCGACCGTCGCGTCGGTCGTCCTGAATACCGCCGTATACAGCCCCTCGCTGCTCACACTGCCCGACGCCAGGGTATAGCTGTACAGTCCGCCGCCGATCTCGGACGCCGCAGCAGCGCTCACCAGCGTGGTCGCGCCGCGTCGCACATCGACACTGACCGTCAATCCCGTCTTGCCTTCGCCGGACTGGGTGTAGAACGCCAGAAAAGTCAGAGCGTTACCGACCTGTTCGAGCATGGATTATAGTCCCCATTTGGCGCGCAGATGCGCTTCGAGTGCTGTGATTGCGGCTGCGTCGAAGTCGGTCGCGCTGGTATACCACAGGATTTCGCTGATGTCGCCATTCCAGAAATTAGTGTTGATCTCGTTGCCGACGTACATATCGACTGGGGCGGTGTTGGGTCCGAGCGTACCCGTCGCCGTTCCAATCAGGGTGCCGCTCCGACGATAAGTTACGCTGCTGGAGTCGTTATAGGACAGATGCAATTGCCACGTCGTTGGAGCGTTTGCCGCCGAAACAGTCAAACCGCGCTGTTGTATACGATGCGTCCCGCTCAATAAACGCATCAAAACAGCAGCGCCCAACGATTGACGGGCGGTAAATGTAAAGCGTTCACCGCCAGACGTGCTGGATTTTGCTACAATCGCCACTAGATTACGCGCGGCGCTGATGCCGCTCATGCCTGTGCGTGCCAGCCCATCATTTGTACCGTCGAAGCGCACGACCGCGCGCCCGTTCTGCACTCCCGTGCGATACGTCGGCTGATTTGCCCCGGTCGCCTGGGTGACATGCCGCCCCGACCCGCTCAGGTCGCTCCATTGAGCGACCGCCTGACCGTCGCTCAACCCACTGATGGTGCTGGCGTCCAGATGCAGCACCAGTCCGGCGATCGATGCCGGGTTGAAGCTGACTTTGCCGCCCGTGCCGATCACGCTGTCGATCACGCCGTGTGCCGCCAATGCGCTGCCGATCAAGCCGATCACCTCCTGGGTAGTTTTCGTTTTCGAGTCGTACTGCGCGATCACGTCGCGCACCTCGGCGAGCGCGTCATCATAGCGCGTGGGCACCTCTACGACCGGGGTCTCGACGACCGTTTCAACGCGGGGTGTGACGGGCGCCGTCACCACAGCGACGATGGGAGGCTCAACCGGGGTGACCAGGCGCGGCGTCTCCGGCTGCTGGACGATCGGCGTCTCCACCCGCCCCTGCTCATCGTCGTCGGCGCGCTCGACGCGGAACGCTGCCATGCGCGGGAACAGGTTGCCGGGCACGCCAGGCGGCGTGTGCGGCGCGTTCCACCCGATCGGCGGCGCCACGTTACCCGCCATGCGCACGTTCACAGGCGCGCCGTCGTACACGAACGGACGGGCGGCGCCATCGTAGTCCTGCAGGCTGCGCAGTACATAATTCCCTTTCTGCAAAGTCAGCCCGCTCAGATCGACGGCGACCGTATCCGCGTCGAGCGGGTTGTAGATCGCCACATTGCCGACGTGCGCTCCGCCGCCCTCGATCGCCACCACGCGCACGATCGGCGCGTCCGGTTTGCCCAATACAAAGCGGCTGTTGGCGTCGAAGCCCGTCCGCGCCTGCCACTCTGCAAAACTCAGACGTTCCGGCGATGTGAGCGCGGTGCCTGTCTGCCATGAGTTCGGATCGCCGTTGTCTTCCTGCAATACGAACGGGCGCTCGTCCTCGCTGTAGTAGATATTGTTGTCCCACGCCCAATCGGGCGAAGGCAGCGCCACCTCGACAGTATCGCCCACCTTCAGCACGAATGTGTTGTCGCGCACCGTCAGCGTCTCCCATGAGACCAGCTTCCGGGTGCGGGGATGTCGGATGCCCGCGACCGCGCGCTGGCTGATGCGCAAGCCGTGCGTGAGCAGGCTGCCCGTCAGCGATGCCGACTCGTTGCCCGCCGAATAACCGAGCCGCAGTCCACTCTGCAAAAAGACACAAGCGTCGATCGTGATCGCGGACGCGGCATAATACGTGCCGCCGATCAGCAGGTGTCCGCCGATGAACATCGTCGCGCGGAAGGTGACGTTCTTCATGGTGTCGGTTTTTTCGGCATAGACCTTGCCGGCGGTGCCTGCAAAGCCCGCCATGAACACGCACGAGTCGATCAGGCGCGCCTCTGCCCCGTCGTTCTGGCAGTAGAGCGGATGACCGTGCCCGCCTCCATTGCCAGCGCGCGGGTCTCTGGGATCGCTGGACTGCCAGCCGACGTTGTAAATCAGCACATTGTAGATCATGCCGCCCTTGATGCGTCCGCGCCAGAACACGTCGTGTACGTCGTGGATGATCAGGTGGCGCGAGTCGCGCCCCAGGTCTACATCGATGCGCTTCTGTCCGACCGGATTGCTGCCGCCCACCACGTGAATACGTTCCAATGTGGGCGCCGTCACACGGACGTTCGCCACGCCGTCGAATTGATTGGTCTCGTTGATCTCTATGCGATTCATCGTCGTTGTCTCCGAAAGCCGTCCTGTAATGGTTTGCCACGCTCGATCAAATTATCATTTGGGTAGGGTGTACAGGGCAGCGGCGCCACACCACACCGGTCATCCCCTACTGGATACCAGATCACCGTTCCGCCGGGCAGCCTCCCTTGATCCAGCGTAAAAGTCGGCATCGTCCCATGGCGTTCGGCGCGCCATTCCCACGCCTGAAGCGATTCGGAACCGACGGATACCGCCAGTGTCAACGTCAGCGCCACCAGACCTATCCACAACGTCAGCCGCACTCGCCGCGCCCACGCCAGCAGCACGATCGGCAGTCCCCACAGCGCGGCGGCGCCAAAATCCGGGTCGGGCGCCGCCCACCACCAAAATGCGATCGCCACCCCAAAAGCGGCGATTATCGTCCAATCTACCCGCCTCCGCTGACGCCGATCGATCGACAAGAGCAGCGAAAACATCAACAGAGTCCCAGGAAGGGCGATCTGCCAGTTGGTACGCATCCGCTCCCACCATCCGTTGACCCACGTCAGTCCCTGCGCCTCGGTATAGGTGACACCCGGCTGCCGCGCCCAATACTGTACCGACTGGGTTTCATTGATGACCTGCGTGAGTGACACGCTCCAATCGACCCAATCCGCCGTCACAGTCGAGAGCGGATACAGCGGCTGTCCGGTCAGGATGAAGCCATGCGCCACCCATACCCCAATCAGCAGCGCGGGCACGATCAGCATCTGTCCCAGGCTGCGCACACTGTAGGGGCTTGACGTGCCAAGCCCAAATATTACCCGCCGCTGTCGCCACACTACTGCCAGCACCAGTGCGCACACCAGCACGATCAGACTGAGCTTGATCACCACGCCCAGCGCGCCGATCGTCAGCATCGCCATCAGATCGCGTCGATCCCCGGTCTCGTAGGTGCGTATGGCGAAAACGATCAATGCCAAACCGACGATCAGCGCCGCCGCGTTGGTCTCCAGCGTGCCCAGTGTGTACAGCCACCATGCCAGCGGAATCAGCGTCAGCGCCGCCACCCGATCGCTGAGGTTTTCCTGCCGACGCAGCCAGCGCCAGCCGCCAAGCGCAGCCATACCGACGACCACGAGCGCTGGTCCGCCCATCGCATAATGGGACGCCCCGCCTGGTAATCCGTCCAGCACAGTCGCCCAGACCACAAAAATCGAATTGAATCCAAACCGTCCATGTACGTTCGCCAATCCAGGGACGACAGCGTATTGGCTGTACCACTGCATCAACTGGTTCACATACAGCCCATCGTCATAATTCTGGCTTGCCCCGGTCGCAAAGCCCGCCAGCACCAGCGCGCTGACCCCTAACAGGACGATCCCGACCCCAGTGATCGCGCCGCGCCGCCGCAGCCAGCCCGCGCCGGCGATCGGGATCAGTGGCAGCAGCAGCCAGGGCGTAATCGGGATGAACAGGTGCGCGGCGCACAGCCAGGTGCACACCAGCGCAAAACCCCACCAGAACGCCGCATCCCACCGTCGGTCGATCCACCAGCCGACGCTCATACATAACGCAACTATCCCGCACCACACCAACGCGATCTCGACCATGCACCCCTCTTTGTCTTCAGCGCACGGATTATAGCTAGTCTGCACAGTTATCCGCACCAAAAGGATTGGTGCCTGTGCCGTAGATCGTGACCGATTTGAAGACCACCAGCCCCTCGCTGCCACTCCCCTCGACATACTTGCTGTCGTTGCGCAGCTGAATCCTGTCCAGCGTCGTGCTGCCCGTCCAGGTGAACAGTTTGTTCGTCCCGTTGCTCTCCGAGCCGCTCAGCCCGGTGTCGAACACGCCGCCGCCGTTCACTACCCCGATCGCCTGCATTGTCCGCGCGCCGAATGGGAAGCTGCCGTTGGTCTTGTCGTAGATCACCTCGATCCGCGTCACCACTGTATCCGTGAACGACCGCTCGATGTAGACGCCGCGCGTGTTGAATGCGGTGCCCACCGAGTTCATATTGCTGTCGCGCCAGGCGCCGCCGCTGTACACGCCGAGGGTGGACGGGCTGAATAAGCCGCCGTTGTTCACCGCCGCCCAGCCACCATCACTAATCGCAAAGTCGAAGGTGTAGCACCAGACTGCGGTGCAGTTGCACGGTGCGCAGTCCTCGGTCGTGGCGGTGATCGTCGCCAGACCGAGCGCGCGCGTCAGCCCATCGGCGCCCATCGCCGCGATCACCCCCTCCAGGATGTCATACGGCGTCCCGGTCTCCGCGCCCAGCCGCGCGATGATCTCGCTCACTTCTGCCGCGCTGAAGGTCGTCGATCCGGCGTTGTGGGCGCAGTACACCTCGCAGCGCAGATTGTCGTAGACGCCGCTGGTGAAGGCAGCCGCGAGCGCGGTCGAGTCGGCATAGGCGGTCACGATCGCCAGCGCCAGCGCGTTGATGCGCGATGCCGACGCGCTCGGATTGACCAGCCGCAGCGAGTCGGTCAGGCTCAGTGCCACGCTCACCAATCCGCCCGACCGCGCCGCGCCCGCCCGGTCGATCAGCCCCGCCACGAACAGCACGATCCGCTGTGCGATCACACACCCCGCGTTTTCGCCGCCGCCGATGGTGATCTCGACCGACTCGGCGCCGCCGCCGCAGCAGTTCATCACCACCCAGTTCGACCCGCTGTAGACCAGCATCACCAACACCTGCGGATCGGTCAGCGTCAGATCGCCGCTGGGGGAGACGATATTGCCGCGCATATGTCGCAGCACCACCGTCCGCCCGCCCGCCGTCGATCGCAGCAGCAGCACCGTCCCGGCTTCGGCGTTGGTCGCGGTGATCGTGTCCAGGTTGTCGCTGGCAGCGCTGCCCTGCGTGTCGATCTGCATCGCGCTCGTCGTCATGGTGATCGCGCCCGCCGCGATCGTCGCGCTGTCGTATGCCACGAACAGATCCGTGATCGTGCTGTCCAGGCTGCCATTCGGGTTCCAATAGAGCGGATTAGGCATGGCATAACTTCCTTTCTGACAAGTGTCGCTAGACCGTGATACTCTGGATCGTCTCGTAGACCTCAACGCGCACTTCAACCTCGCCCTGCCCACTCGTGCATTCAATCCGCACCAGGTGCGCCTGCTGCAATACCGCAGCCGCGTTGATCCATGCCGTGATGTCTACCTCGAATTCACCCGCGCCCCCGCTCACCATCCAGGGTCCGCCGAGCGCGGTCGTCCTGTCCGTCCCATTGACAAACACCCGCAGCCCGGCTGGTGTCTGCGTGTCCTGCTGCAATCCGTATTCGAGACTGATGTAATCTTCGTTGTCTTCAAGCCCCGTCAGCGGACGAATGTTTCCGGTCTCGATGCTCATCGGCAGCAGCGCCAGGATCGGGTTGCTCGCTGCGTCGTACATCACCACGTTGCGCCAGTAGTACGGTCCCGTGTACCCGACGCTTTCCGCCAGAATCGCGTGCCGATGCTGCGTGTTGACCACCGTCGCGCGCGCTGTCGAAACGAACGAGCGCGTCTTGACCTTGACCAGGCACCGATTCAGCGCTTGCGTGGCATCGGTCAGCTCGACCTCTACCGTCGCCGGGAAGAACGGATCGATCACCCGGTCATATACCCACGCCACGCGGTTGAAGTACGGCTTCACCGTCACACCGTCGATTTCCAGCTCCTCCAGCGCGCCGATCACGATCCGCGCCGAGTCCTTCGCGTGCCTGTCCACCGTCGCCAGTACCAGGTCGACCGAGGCGCCTTCCAATCCGACGCGCTCTGTTGCTTCCATCACCCACATGTCAGCGTCCACGTCGATGTAGCTCGTCACCGTGCCGTCTTCGCCCGTGACCAGTCCGTTGTAAACCAGTCGCACCTTGTCGCCGGGTCGCACAGTCGCGCGCACCTTGCGCGCCGTCACGCGATACACGTCCTGGCGCTGGCAGTAGCGCGACAGCCACGCCGCCGCGATGTCGTACAGCGCGTTCGCTGCGTTTTCCATGTCGCCGGGCGAGTTGGAGAGTGGCGCGATGTCGCCAAAGCGCCCCATCTTCTCGATCACCCCATACTGCGCTACCGCCGCGAAATCTTCCAGGAAGTGCTGATCGATGCCGTTGATGTTGACCACCTGTCGGGTGTAGGGCAGATTGCGCGTTGCCTCAAAAATGGTCAGCCACGCCTCCCCAATCCCCGCGCCGATCGGGTACAGGCGTGTACACACCGCCTCGCTGTCCTGCTCGACGCGGATCGTCTCGATCAGCGCCATCTCGTCGGCGCCATCCATACCCACATCCGCTGCGACCGCGTTCACCAGTCGCAGCCCCGCCGACGCGCCAAACGCGCCGACTTCGACCGTGTTGGCGCTCGTGCCTGCCCGCACATGCACGCCCTGGTGTTCCGCCAGTGCCAGCAGCGCCTTGAACACGCTCACGCCGTCGAAGCGCACATCGGTCGTGTTGCCGCCGCTCGCCGTCACCGACCAGCCGCTCACCAGCCCTACCAGGTCGGCGGCGATCGCCGCGATCGTCTGCGCGCTGTAGTTGCGCCGTAGCTTGGTCACGACTCGTGTCAGTCCGTCCAGATCGTCCGATCCCGATACGTCCAGCGTCCACGCCGACGGCATCCCGCTCGCGGCGACCCGCCTCACCGTGCCCCTGCCGATCATGCGCGGTGTCGTGTCATCCGTCGCCTGGAAAAACACCTGCACGCGGCGCTCGTTCGTCAGCAGCGTGCGCGCTCGGTCATTTGTCCCCGGCGCGCTCAGGCTGATCGTGCCCACGCCGTCCAGCACTCGCGTGATCGACGCAGCCGTCAGCGCGACCGGTCCCCCACCCAGGCGCGCGCCCGCCGCGCTGTACACATCTGCCCACAGCCGCATCGTCATCGCCTCCACACCACAATTGCAATGTGCAATATTTGCACATTGCTGATAGCAGGTCTGCCACCTTCAGGTTGACGGATATCGACATGCGTCGCCGTGAGGGCGACGTATCTGTTAGTACCATGTATCATCCCACGCCACGCTCACGCTCGCCGTCTCACCCACCCCCAGGATCACGCGGATCGTGTTCGCGCCCGGCTTCAGTCGCAGCCACGCCGGATGCAGCGCCGTGAACGCCGTGCTGTAGGCATCCACGCCGTTCTTGCGCACTGTTAATCCTTTACAATGGATCACCAGCACATCCGTCGCCAGCAGCGCCGCACCATAGACGATCTCATCGACCACCACCGCCGACACCAGCCGCTGCACCCTCACGCCCGCCGCGCTGATCGCGGTGCCTGGGTCGATCGTGATCACGGGCAGCGCGACCGCATTGCCGCCCGCCGTCACCGTCGCGCTCGTTGCCGTCCCGCTCGCCGCGATCGCCGACGGCGACCCCACCGCCGTCGCAAACCAGCGCGGATACGCCACCTGCCAGTCGATCGTCACCTCGCCGATCTTGTCGCTGAACGCATCATGCTCGGTCGGCATGGCGATGTTGTTGATCTTCGCGTATGTCCATCGACTCGCACCCGCGCTCGTCTCAATCGTCAGCAGCGCCCGACCGTAGGACGCCATGCCCATCACGGCATCGCGTGCCGCCGACATCGCTGCCGCCGAGTCCGCCACCAGCACGAACCGGAAGCGCACCGCGCCGATCTCGTTCGCCATCGCGTCCGCACCATACGCATCAAAGCCCCCGTCCACACCTGGCAGCCGTTCGGTACGCGGCACGCCGTTGCCAAAATTTGTGCGCAGGACTTCCCCCCGATCTGGCACACTGGATGGGAATGTGTACGCGCCGAACGAGATTACCCGTCTCATCGGTTACCCCCTCTCCCTTAGCCGACGCTCGATCGCATCGCCGAACGTTTCGCCCATCCCTTGCGC